>Ga0315553_10002437_pt1 | contig 14932 bp, 15 predicted proteins | sample SalMarSW160140MG_FD_203099 | JGI IMG/M metagenome (GOLD analysis project Ga0315553, IMG submission 203099) | Salt marsh sediment microbial communities from the Plum Island Ecosystem LTER, Massachusetts, United States - Salt Marsh Sediment SW1601-40 ... | reverse complement strand
GCCCTCGGTCGTGCGGCCGTCGACGCCGGCTACACAGCAGGCCGCCCGCAGCACTTCGACCTGTCGCATTCCTTCGGACATCGTTTCACCGGGAAAAGGTTATCAACGAGGCTCGATAAGTGCCGAAACTGTCTCTGGTGCCAATAAACGCAATCCGCCGTTCCAAATAGGCAATCCGACTTCTGAAATCCCTGACCTCTGACCCCCGACCCCCCCCACAGCTACTTTTCCACCGGCAGGCCCATCGCCTCCATCAACATGCGGATGTCGTCCCATGTCTGCGACTTGGCGGCCGGGTTGCGGAGCAGGTAGGCCGGGTGATACGTGCACATCACCCGCGCTTCGCCGTAGCGATAGAATTGCCCCCTCATACGGCCGATCGACATCGTGGTGTCCAATAGATTCTGTGCGGCGACCGCGCCGAGGCAGCAGATAAACCCTGGCTGGATCAACGCCAGTTGGCGATCGAGAAAGCCGCGACAATTGGCCGCCTCCTCGGGCAGCGGGTTGCGATTGCCCGGCGGTCGGCATTTGAGAATGTTGAGAATGTAAACGTCGCCGCGGCGGAGCTTCATGCCCTTTTCGATGATGTCGGTCAGCAGCTTGCCCGCCCGCCCGACGAACGGCTCGCCCAGCCGGTCCTCGTCGGCCCCGGGCGCCTCGCCGAGAAAACAGAGCGAGGCGTGCGGATCGCCCACGCCGAAGACCGTCTGCGTGCGGTTGGCGACCAGTTCGCTGCAGCGAACGCAAGCGGCCACCTCGGCCTGAACGATCTCCAGCGCGTCGTCGGCTGCCGCGGCCGCGGCGAGCGGCTGATCGTCAAACAGCGATGTCCGCTGGCCCGTCGCCCCGCTGTGGCTTTCAACGACCTGCTGCCGGGGTCGCGGCTGTTTCTTGGGCAGTTGGCGAACCCCGGCGGCACCCAGGCTCTCTGTGCGCTGCGCAGCGGCCCGTCGTAAGTGATCATCTGATGACGACATGCGGTGCGTGCTCCCTTTCTCCCCAGAGTGTACCGGCCGATGCGAAAGACGAAAGGGGCGGACCAAAGGCGAAAGGCGAAAGAAGAGGGAAGGTGGAAGCAAGCAAAGGGGGAAGGCTGAAGGGGGGAAGGGGGAACGCAGAAAGGCGAATAAGCTGATCGCTGACGGCTGACGGCCGATTGCTCTGCTGGCCAGCGGCTGTCGCTCGTCGGCCCGGTGATTTATGATGAGGCAGAGAATCGTAGCACCGGCGGGTCCGCCGGATACCGGATTATTCTACCGATCAGCCCAACTCGTGCCGCCTCGCCACGCATAAACTACCATGCAAGTCCCCCAAGTCGTGATCGTCGGTCGGCCGAACGTCGGCAAGTCGAGCCTGCTCAATTGGCTGGCCGGTGCGCGACTGGCGATCGTCGACGACCAGGCAGGCGTGACCCGCGACCGCGTGTCACATTTGACCTGCCACAAAGACCGATTCTTCGAGCTGGTTGACACGGGCGGCATCGGCATCAACGACGTCGACGACCTGTCCGACGAGATCGAAGACCAGATTTCCATCGCCCTGGAGTCGGCGTCCGTCGTGCTGTTTGTGGTCGATACCCGCGAGGGGCTGGTACCGCTCGATCAGGAGGTGGCCCGCCGGCTGCGGTACCTCGACGTGCCTGTGATCTGCGTGGCTAACAAGGCCGACGATGAACGGCTCGATTCCCAGGCCGACGAATTCTACCGATTAGGCCGGGGCAAGCTGCTGCGAGTGAGCACACTGCAAAACCGGGGCAAGGAGCGTCTACTTGAATTGATTTACGAGCGTCTGCCCGAGCCCATCGACGAAGATGCCGGCCTGCCGGAACCGGACATGAAAGTGGCGATCGTTGGCCGCCGCAACGTGGGCAAGAGCACGTTCGTCAACACGCTGGCCCAGGCCGATCGCATGATCACCAGCGAAGTGCCGGGCACGACGCGCGACAGCGTCGACGTGCGCTTCGAGCTGGACGGCAGGGCGTTTATCGCCATCGACACGCCGGGTCTGCGCCGCACGAAGAGCCTGGCTGGCGACCTCGATTTTTACAGTCTACATCGTGCGCAGCGGAGCATTCGCCGCGCGGACGTCGTGCTGCTGTTCTTCGACTGCACGCAACGGATCAGCAAGGTCGACAAGCAACTTTGCGACTACATCACCCAGCAATACAAGCCGTGCATCTTCGTGGTCAACAAGTGGGACGTGGTGGCCCGCTCGATGCCCACGGAAAAATGGGTGCGTTATCTGCACGACACGTTTCGCACGATACGCTACGCGCCGATCGCCTTTATCACTGGGCAAACTGGCAAGAATGTCAAGGCGCTCTTGAACCACGGGCAGATGCTCTTTAAGCAGTCGCGACATCGGGTATCGACCGGACCGCTGAACCGCCTGATTCGCCAGGCCATCGCGCAGAATCCGCCTCCGCTATTCAAGAACCGTCGGCCCAAGATTTATTACGCCACGCAGGTCGGCGTCCAGCCGCCGACGCTGGTGATGTTCTGCAATCAACCCAACGCCTTGTCGAAACCGTATCAGCGGTATCTGCTGGGCGTGGTGCGCGACCACCTGCAATACGCCGAGGTGCCCATCAAGCTGTACATCCGCCGCCGCGAGACCGGTGATCAGCGAGACGAAATCGACCGGCAGCTTACGGCCGAGCAGAATACGTAGACGGTCGTGAACCTGGCACCTTGATAATTAGACCCGGTCATGTGAAACTTTGTTCCTCAGCGTTCGCAGGGAGCCCAAACGTGATCATTGGAATACCCCGAGAAGTCAAGCGTGACGAATACCGCGTGGCGATTCTGCCTGTCGGCGTCGAGGAGCTGGTGCGCCGCGGCCATCAGGTGCTCGTGGAAGCCGGCGCGGGGCTGGGCTCCGGCCTGTTCGACCACGATTACCTTGAGCAAGGTGCCGAACTGGTCAGTTCGCCCAAAGAAATCTACGAGCGGGCCGACATGGTGCTCAAGGTCAAGGAGCCGCAGCAGGAAGAGCTGCCTTTGATACGGCGGGGCCAAACGGTGTTCTGCTATTTCCACTTTGCCGCCGATCGACAACTGACCGAGGCGATGCTGGCCACCGGCGCGACGGCCGTGGCCTACGAAACGCTCGAGGACGAACGAGGAAGGCTGCCGCTGCTCACGCCGATGAGCGAAGTCGCCGGACGCATGAGCGTGCAAGAGGGAGCCAAATATCTCGAACGACCACAGATGGGTCGCGGTATTTTGCTCGGCGGCGTACCTGGGGTGGCGCCGGCCAACATCACGATTCTCGGCGGAGGCGTAGTGGGCGCCAACGCGGCCAAGATCGCCGCCGGCTTCAATGCCAACATCGGCTTATTGGATATCAACATGGACCGCCTGCGGTATCTCGATGACATCATGTCGCCGAACGTCGACGTGCTCTTCAGCGACCGGCACACGATCCGCCAGCAACTGCAGCGGGCCGATCTGGTGATCGGCGCCGTGCTCATTCCTGGGGCCAAAGCACCCCGGCTGGTCGAAGAGGAGGATCTCAAGCTGATGCAGCCGGGCAGCGTCATCATCGACGTGGCGATTGACCAGGGCGGGTGCGTGGCGACCAGCCGGCCCACCACGCACAGCGAGCCGACGTACATCGTCGACGACGTGGTGCACTACTGTGTGACCAATATGCCCGGGGCCGTGGGGCGCACCAGCACGTTTGCCCTGTGCAACGTCACGCTCCGCTGGGTGTTGGAGATTGCCGAGCGTGGCATTGTCGAAGCTGCTTCCAACTCGCCGCCGATCGCCCGGGCGGTGAACATCCACGAGGGCGCAGTGACCAATCGCCCGGTGGCCGAAACGTTCGACATGCCACACAGTGCCCGTTTCGAGGCCGCATGAACCAGGTCCTGCTTTCATTTCATCTCACTGCTCACAACTCGCTACTCACTACTGACAACCGAAAGGAAGCCTTCCATCATGGCAAACAAATCACCGGCCGTCGGCATTGTGATGGGCAGTGACAGCGATTGGCCGAAGATCAAGGCCGTCGCGGCCGCGCTCGACGAGTTTGGCGTGGCATGGGAAGCCCACGTAATGAGCGCCCACCGCACGCCCGCGCGGGTGACCGAGTATGCCACCGGCGCAGCGGATCGTGGGCTGAAGGTGATCATTGCGGCCGCGGGCGGGGCGGCCCATCTGGCCGGTGTGGTGGCCGCACACACGCCGCTTCCGGTCATCGGCATTCCGGTGCCCACGCCCGATTTGGGCGGGCTCGATTCGCTGCTCTCTACCGTGCAGATGCCCGGCGACGTGCCCGTGGTGAGCGTGGCGGTCGGCATGGGCGGGCCGCGGAATGCGGGGCTCTTTGCCGTGCAGATTCTCTCGACCGCCGACGCCGAACTACGGGCCCGATTCGCGGCTTTCAAAGAAAAGCTCAACGAAAAAATCGCCGCCAAGGATGCCGCACTGCAAAAGTCGCTCAAGGGCGGCAAATAATCTGGCAAGCGCGGTTAACGCTCCCATCATGCGGACGGTTAGCAACCTGACATGCGTTGGTGGCAAAGAGCAACCCTCGTGTTTCGATCAGGATGCGCGCCGAGGTGAACCGCCCAATTCTTACGGCCGAGTGGCGACACTTGTTGATGCTCAACTTTCGCGTCGAGCCGCAGATGCTCGCGCCGTTCGTCCCGCGGGGTACGCAGCTCGATCTGCACGACGGCCGGGCGTATGTCAGCCTGGTGGGCTTTTCGTTTCTCAAGACGCGGCTGTGGGGCCTGAGGGTTCCCTGCCACGGTAACTTTCCCGAGGTGAATCTGCGGATGTACGTGTGCCGCAAGGTGGGTGACGAACTGCGCCGCGGCGTCGTGTTTCTGCGTGAGATTGTGCCCCGCCAGGCCGTGGCCGCCGTGGCCAATTCGCTCTATCGTGAAGACTTCGTCTGCCGGCCGATGAGCCGGCTGCTCGAACTTGACGACCAGGAGGTCGAGGAGAGCGGCGCGGTCGAATATGCCTGGCGCCACGCCGAGAAATGGCATCGCATGGCCGCCCGACGTGCGGGTCGTTGGCACGCGCCGCAGCCCGGCTCGCTGGAAGAGTTCATCGTCGAGCACTATTGGGGCTACAACGGCACGCCCGCCCGGGCGGGCCACGAGTATGCCGTGCGGCATCGGCCGTGGGGGATTGCGGCCGTCGACGACGTGGTGTGGCAATGCGACGTGGCCGCCGTCTACGGCCAGCGGTGGGCCGACGCGCAGGCCGATCGCCCGGAGAATGCGCTGCTCGCCGACGGTTCTGCCGTGATCGTCTACCGCGCGCGGCGAATCGAGTGAGATCTGGCTGCCGACCACAAGAGTTTCAACGCAGAGACGCAGAGAACGCGGAGTTGCCCCACGCGACCTGCACTCGCAAACAAGTAAATCTCACGCAAAGGCGCAAAGGGTAAATCACAAGCAGCAAATCGCAAACCGTAACTCGCAACGAACGATGAGTTGCTGAAATTGCTATGACATCAAAAACACAGGAAGCACCCACACCAGATGAGGCGTTGGGGGTTTCGGCTACGGAAACTTTGATTAGATTTTGAGGCTTGTTCGTCGGCTTCCTTCATCTTTGCGCCTTGGCGCCTTTGCGTGATACTCGTCTTGGTGGCGAGGGAAAGTTCAACCGATGCTCTTCTTGGCCACGGCTGCGTGTGAAGGTCGGATTCGATCTCCGAGCCACAATGCCCAGAACAGACAGAACAGGCCGACACCGATCATGCCCCCGGCCATGTCAGCGGCAAAGTCAGCCGGATCGGTTGTTCGTCCCGCGAACTGTTGGCTCCATTCGTCGAACGTGCCGTAGGCGGCCACTAAGGTCAGAATCAAGACCACTCGCACCGCCGACAACGACCTGTGAAACGACGAGACCCACAAGATGAGGAATGACAGCACGGTAAAGGCTCCTGCGTGAAGCACCTTGTCGTTGATCTCGAAAAAGGGTGGCTCGGGTCCCTCGGGCAGGTGCGTGCCCACGAAGATCAGCAGCCAGTAGCCCACCAGAGCGAACCAGACGGCGACGCGCTGGAAGATCGACGCGCCGCCACGTTTCCTCACCTTGGTTTGTTCCGTTTCCGATACCATCTCAATACCTCAATTCAGGTGTAGCCACCGCCATGACCGGTACCTCGCCAACGTGAGGCGCCAAGTGCTATTATACGAAGGAAAAGGGGAAAGGGTCGGGGGGCGCGGATTGTAGACATTCTATTTCGGGTTTTGTGAGGATTCAGGATGTGGGGGTGAGGGGCGGGAAAGGCCAGATTAAGGTCTCTGACCGCCCGCTTGCTACCAGCCACCGACTACCAGCCACGAGCTACCGAATAATGCACGAATCCTTCATGCGACTGGCTTTGCAGGAGGCCCGGGCTGCCGAGGCCGACGACGAGGTGCCCGTCGGTGCGGTGATCGTCGCGCAGCAGCGGGTCGTCGCCAGCGCCCATAATCAGCGCGAGATGCTCCGCGATCCGACGGCTCACGCTGAAATGATTGCCATCACTCAGGCCGCCGAAGCGCTCGGAAGTTGGCGATTAAAGGGATGTACGCTATACGTCACGCTCGAACCCTGCCCGATGTGTGCCGGGGCCATCCTGCAGGCGCGGATTCCCGTGGTTGTTTACGGCGCTCCCGATCCCAAGGCGGGCGCTGTGCACACGTTCTATGAGTTGCTTTCCGACCGCCGGCTCAATCACCAGGTCCAGATCATCTCGGGCGTCCTCCTGGACGAGACGAGCGCCATTCTCACGCGGTTCTTTCAGGCTCAGCGCCGGCTCGGAAAGAAGTAATCGCCTGCCGCGGAACGTTGGCGGCTTAGCGAGGTGTACAACGCTGTCGGAGACGTCGGCCAACCAGGTCCAACAGAATCACGGCCCAGCCGACAAAAAGCAGCGACGCACTGGCCGGCTCGGGCACCACAGCTGCAGCCGCAGATTCGGCCAGCACCTCTTCGAAGCGCCGCAAGTCAGCCAGATCGAACACGCCGTTGTGATCCAGATCGCCGCGGCCGAGCAGCGAGACCCCCTCATGCGCAGTCACGTATTGCGACGGGTTCGTCAGAGCCGTGATCCATGCTGCGGTGTCCGCTGCAGTGAGCAGACCGTCGTCGTCCAGATCGCCCATCCGCGCCACGCTCATGTCGTCGAACTCGCGCTGCACATAAGCCGTGCCGAAAAACAGGCGGCTGTTGCCCGCCTCATTGAGAAAGTCGAACTGCTCTTCGCTCAGATCCTGCTCGTAGTCGAACGTGCCGTCATTGCCCTTGTCCAGTTGAAAATACAAGTGATCGCCAAGTTTAGTGATCCGTGCGCGGTACGGTACATCCTGTGCTGTGGGTGATATGATATCCGGCTGCTCTGAGGGATTGCTCATGTAGTCAAATTTGATGGCATTGTCCTGCACGATCCAATACACGGCCGCCGCCGGCCAGTTTGCATCTGTACTGTTCTTGTCGCCACTGCCCACACCGACAAATGAGATCCCCTCTCCACTGTTTTGCAGTGCAATCTCGTAGACAAAATCAGTCGAATTGTAGTCCGCAGCAGTCGTCAGCACGTAATGAACGTCCAGTCCACCTCCACCGTTCTCAAGACGTGTTACGTTGCCGCCACCCAACAGATACGAGCCTTCCGCAACAGTAAACGCAGAGTCAGGATCCTCCAATTGTGGATATGACGAATTGAGGTCAGTTTCATCAAAGCCTGTCGAAAAGAACTCCGCAGCCCAGCCAGCCGGTGCGAGGAAAAGACTCCAGATGAGCAATGCTGCCGTCAATGTGCGGAAGAAGAGCATGGCAAATCAGCTGACGCCGATCAGCGGCAACGTCGGCACGTCGTCCCTGACCGCACTTCCTAATCCCACGAGCCGTCGTGCTTCGGCCGCCGGCGAGCGACCTGCCCGTGCTGCCACTTAAAAGGCTCGTCAATCGATAGGGGTGAATGAGTCAGCCCACAATTGTCAACTTGCCGCAAAGAATTGCAAGGGGTGCCGTGTGTCTTGGGTCCAACGGGACGCCAAAAGCCTCCACTTGGGTGTAAAGCATCTGGGAGGCTGCCGGAGTTCAGCGACTTGCCCGACGTGTGCGGCGTGCCAGCAAAGCCATGCTCGCCAGGGCGGCGATCACCAGCGAAGAGGGTTCGGGAGTGGGCGAAGACAACACCGAACCCGGAGAAAATCCTGCCGCGCTCTCGAACAAGCTCAGGTCGCCAAAATCGAACACACCGTCACCGCTGATGTCCCCGATCTCGTTGGGTTCCATGTAGGGCACCTGGGTCTTATAGGCGGCCGGGTTGGTCAGCGCCAACATAAACAGCGGAACGTCCAACTCGTCAACCACGCCGTCGACGTTCATGTCGCCGGGTGTCGGATGCACCACCCGCTCGATCTGCTCGTAGTAATTCGCCAGGCTGATCGAATAGGTCAGATAACTGAAGGCCCCAGCTCAAATTCGATGGTTTATCCGCGGCGACTATGATCCCGGTCAGCTCCCAATTGCCTGCCCGCTTATAAAAAACGCCTCCACCCGAGTCATGCGACCAGGCCTGCGACTCGTAAGTTGTGCTGCCCGTTGCAAAATCGAAGACCGTCTGCAGGGCAATCATATCGAAGGTGACTTGTTGTCCGCCTGTTACGTACTGGAGCGTGACTTCCACATCGTTATTTTTCACTTTGTTGTCACCCCAGCGGATGCTCTGAGAGGGGATTGTCTTATAGCCACGCGCATCGTAATCGGACGGAGAAGCGGGCGAGCCGTCTTCATTCCAATAACTCAGATTGGCCTCGCGGTTGAAGCCGTTGCCAGCCATCACGATTGTCGACTGGTCGGATGGTGCCGTGTGGCTGATGTTTAGATCGGGCAGCCCCGGATCGCTGCTGATGCGATAGAGCAATAATTCGGTAGTCTCGGTCAGTCCCGAGCCAGGCGGATTCATCAGTTGCAACTCCGCTCCGCTGACTTTGCCATAGCTAGTGCCTTCAAGCCAGATAGTGCCGGCGTGTACGTGGTTGACCGTCAGCACCCAGCGATTACCGAGATAGACGCCCGAACTCGAGTTGAGTCTACCGACGTTGTCAAAGCCGAAGTCGTCCGTCGGCGCCGTGGTGTTGGCCGTGCCATCGCCATTCTTGATCACCACCGCCGACGCCGGCGCTACCCAACCACACAGCACCACGGCCGCGCTGAGGGCGCCCAGAAACCGTTTCCAAGAAATAGCCGGTGCATGGTTCACGATTTGCAAAACAGGTCTTCTTTGGCTGTCCGCATCGTGCAGAAGGTGATCCAGGTGTTCGCCTGCGCGAGCGGTCGTCACCGCATCGTGAGTGACAACGCGACGTCGCACGTCCACTCCAAAAAGAGAAAAACACTGTTCCTTGAGGTGCAATCGCCGGTACCGCTAGGTACTCTCATAGCCGCCGGTCTTGTTTGAACCGAGCGCACGAGCACGGTCCGCGATTACTATCAAGTATAATATAGGGGAATTACGCCCGATACAATCCGCTGCACGCATTTTCCCCATGTTTTGCCTAGACGGCCGATGACGCTTGGCCTGCACCCACGGACCATATGACTGGATAAATTCGACCCTATTTGGTGCGTTAGGAAGCTTGGATAAAAACTCGACAGGAGCCCCGATGCAATCCTTGATACGTCGCAGTATTTGTCTACCGATGCCCTTAATGTGGGCTTTACAGGATGGGCTCGTACCGCGTCAGGTCAAGAGCGCCTCACCCGCCCTTTCCCTTCGCCAAGGGGATGCCCTCGAATTCCGAATCCTTGGAGAGAGCTTCTGTCGCGTGTAAACTATGGGTTAGCTACCGGGGGAGATGCCGTCGGTGAGCACGTGGGTAGAGAGAATGGAAAAGCGGTCACTCAGAAGACAGGCCCCAAATCTCACTACTCGGGACCCGGAATTTGGAACCTGGAACTCGAGAACGATGCACGTTTTGCCGTCATTCCTCCGACCACTCTTCATCGTGCTGGGAGCGTTAGCCTGCTGGTCGCTCACCAGTGGCACGGCTTGGGCAGCCGGTGATTCCTCCTCCGGCAGCGGCAGGTGGGTTGCCAGTTGGTTTCTGATAGGCCTGTTCACCTTGCTCGGTTTGCTCTCCGTACTGCGACCGAACGGTCGGGCAACCGAGGCGAAAGTGAAGCGCGAAGAGTGACCGCCGCGGTGAGCCGAACGTCGCGCGTGCGCGACCGCTAGACCATCAGGTAGAACGGCAGTCGCAAAAATGCCCTTCTTCTGATCCGGCGCTGGTTACTGTCGAAGCGTGTCGTCCGACTTATCCAGAGCGGTGAGCCGCTGCACCATGACGTGCGGTCGGTTGTATTCCGGCATGTAACCGCGGGTTCCGGTAACGCCAATGCGGTGGCCAAGATGCGGCTGGAGATTCAATCCCGGTGCCGGCGTGAGAAACGAAAGAACGTCGTCCCGCTCGTCGACCACCGCATAGTGCGGCGCGTCGTCGCGGCGCGAAATGACCGCCCGCAGGACGCCCACGGCGTCGAACACCTCGTGCCTGGCAAGGGTGTCGTGCCCATCCAGCGCGTCGTAGCCGCTCGCCGCCGCGCCTCCCTGAGTGCCGTCGAACCAGGCGGCCGGCTGCGCGTAGCCGACGTATTGAGCGCTTGAAAGAGACGCATCGAGGCCTTGATTGAGCCGGTCCGTGTTGGCCTGCAACTGGTTAATCCGATTGTAACGCGACTGAATATCCTCGAAGCGGGCGATCTTGCTCAACACACGACGAGCGCGGCCACGTTCCAGCGCGGTCGACGCCTGCTCCAACATCGCGGTCAACTGCCCGTTCAACTCGTCGAACTGCCAAACGGTCGGCTCTTCGGAGACCATCCGCGAAAGTTCGATGTCGATCTGTTTGAGGGTCGCATCGAAATCGCCGATGACGTAATCACTCGACGGACGGGCCGACGAACCTCGGCTGCGGAAAGCAACATCGCGATCGCCGGACGAGTCGTCATTCGGTTCATCCTGCACCTCCCGCCAGGCGGCGGCCCGCTCGACTCCGCCGCGCCGCCCCCGCGACGGGCCGTCTACAAATTCGCCGGCCGAATCATCATCGGCCTCGCCATTTACCGCCTCGTCGTCGGTCTGTTCCCACGTCGCCGCGCGCGCTGCTTCGTCATCAACGTGACGCACTTCATCAGTGTCGATTGGTAGTGCGCCTTCGTCATAAGCCAACACGCCAGGTTCGCTGGTCCGCTTGTCGACCGGCCGTTCTTCCTCTCGCCCAAACTCCGGTTCGTCTGTTTCATCTGCCACGTCGCGCTCTGCACCGTGCGACGCTCGAGCGACCTGCCGTCGCGAGCCGTCGTCGCGGGACTTTCTGTCAGCCCGACCCCGCCGTGGGTTGCTCACGCCGTCATTGGGTTTGTCTCGATCGACGTATTGGCCAGAGATCCAGCGGAACTCGCCGGCCGGCGGAGAAACTTTGTGCCACGTCTGGCCACCCAAGTTCACCTCCTCACGAAGCTCCACCAATTCACCCTTGTTGAGCCGCACCTGGATCACGTCACGCACGTTGCTGAAAGCACTGCCCACGCGGCAGGTCACCTTATCACGAGTGATTTCACCCAGGCCGTTCTCGACCGGTTTCACATACCGCGAGGAGATCCAACTGTAGCTGTCTTCGGTTGGGCGAATGGCGTACCAACCACCGGGGTCGTGGCGATACACTTCGACGGGCGTGCCCCGTTGCAGTTTCTCGGTCGGATAGTAATCTCGGCCTGGACCGCTGCGGACGTAGACGTCGCGCGAGTTGACGTAGGCGGTGTACGGGAACAATTGATCGGCGGCGCTGGCCGCAGCGCTCACCGAGGCCAAACATGCAAGCACGATGCTAAGGGTGCGCATGGTCCATAATCCTCCGGCAGGAATCTGCCGCGACGAGAAGGTTAGAATTGGTAATCGGTAGAGAGAAGAGTGGCGGGCTTTTAGCGAAATCCGCGAGGCCGCTCAAGCCCAATTGGATCAGCCGAGCACGTAGCACCAGCCAGCAGCGCAAGCAGGGGCCGCGGAAACTCTGAAAGAAGCGGACACTCTGAAAGAAATCGTCTAGGCGCCAATCCGCCGCAGCGCGGACAGCGCTGCTTCATGCACGTGCCCATTGGTTGCCAGGACGCCGCGATTCTCGGCCAACGTGCGGCCGGCGGCAAAGTCGAGCGGCCGCCCGTCCAGATCGGTCACCCTGCCGCCCGCCTCTTCGACAACGCGACTTCCGGCAGCCTGGTCCCAGATCTTTTCGCGGTAATTGGGACGCGACGGCGAGAGCAGACGTACCAAGAGATCGCCCTCCCCAGCCGCCAGCACCGCGTACTTTGCCTGGCTATCCAGCGGCACCGGCGGTGCCTGGGTGCCGAGTTCGGCTGCCAGCCGAGCCACGGCGTCCGTATCCGTGTGACCGGCTTCGACCGATCGCAGAACACGGACCTGCCTGGGATCGTCCACCGTTGACACACGCATGCGCTCAAATAAATCAATATCGGTGAGCGACGCTTCGACCAAAGGCGCCCGCCAGGTCCCAAAACCGACCGCTGCGATCAAAATGGATCCGACATGTTCGCTCGACTCCTTCGCCACGTCGCCCGTTTCCTTTCCACCGCCCTGGGAAACGTGCAGTTGCGGACAACCCAGCGCTGCTACCTGTACTACTCCGGCCTCGATCTGTGCCAGGGCCACCGCGTACTGATCGCCGCGCAGAAACCCCTTCGTGCCGTCGATCGGGTCGAGCGTCCAGAACACCCCGGCCGGCGAGGCTTCGCCGCGGGCAATCCAATCGCAGACGGTCGCCTCGGTTGCCTGCGGCACGTACTGAGCGACTGTCTCCGTGATTTTGGCCAACTGCTCACGCTGCGCCGCGTCCCGGAGCATGTCGGCGCCTTCTTCGGCCACGAGCGGTTGGCCCGGAAATACGCTGTGCAGCAGATGGGCCACCAACGCCTGTGCTGCGAAGTCGGCCACGGTCACCGGCGAGCGATCCTGTTTGACCATGGCCGCTGGCGACATGGTTTTTTGCACGTTCCGCACCAGGTCGGCTGCTTGGTAAACGGCTCGCAGCGCAAACGCGATTTCCGGCCGGCTCAAGTCGATTGTGTCGCACATAAAGTGTTCTTTCACGTTCGTTTTATTGTACATCGGGTTCCGTCAAGTACATCTGGTTGCCAAGCTACCTCTTGGGAACCTCGCCCGCGTTCGCTGCCGAGCGGGAGCGTGGCAACGAGAATCGAAACGAACGAGAATCCCAAAGACCATCACATCACGGCCGTGCCCAATCGAGCGACCGCTCCACCGCTCGTTGCCACGTGTTGCAAAGCTCGCCGCGTCGCTCGGCGTCGATCGACGGCGTGAACTCCGCGTCGACGGTCCAACTTTCGGAGACTTCTTCTGTGCTGTTCCAATAACCGACCGCCAATCCCGCCAGGTACGCCGCACCGAGCGCCGTGGTTTCGGTTACCACCGGCCGCCGCACCGTAACGCCCAAGAGATCGGCCTGAAACTGCAGCAGCAACCCGTTGACTGACGCACCGCCGTCGACCCGCAAGTCCGCCAGCTCAATGCCCGCATCATTCTGCATGGCCTCCAAAAGGTCGCGCGTCTGAAAGGCCATCGACTCCAGTGCGGCCCGCGCCAGATGCGCGGCCGTCGTACCCCGCGTGATTCCCAAAATGGTGCCCCGGGCGTACGGATCCCAATGCGGCGCGCCGAGTCCCACCAGCGCCGGAACGAATACCACGCCGCCGGCATCGGGCACCGAGGCGGCCAGTTTTTCCACCTCCGCGGCCGACTGGATCAGGCCGAGGCCGTCTCGCAGCCACTGCACCACCGCGCCACCGATGAACACCGACCCTTCGAGAAAGTAGGTGACCCGTCCGTCCAACCCCCAGCCGATGGTGGTGAGCAATTTGTGCCGCGATTCGACCGGCTTGTCGCCCGTGTTCATCAACAAGAAACAGCCGGTTCCGTACGTGTTCTTGGCGCTGCCGGTGGTGAAACAAGCCTGGCCGAAGGCGGCGGCCTGTTGGTCGCCCGCCATGCCGCCGATCGGAAGAGGCTTGCCGAACAGCGCCGCATCCGTGCTCCCGTACACTTCGCTCGAAGGGCGGACTTCTGGCAGCATCTGTCGCGGAATGCCCAGTATCTTCAGCAGCTCGTCGTCCCACTCGAGCGTGTGAATGTTGAAAATCATCGTGCGGCTGGCGTTGCTGTAGTCAGTCACGTGCTGCTTGCCGCCGCTGAGCCGCCAGACGAGAAACGTGTCGATCGTGCCGAAGAGAATCTCGCCCCGCTCGGCCCGCTCGCGCAGCCCGTCCTGCGAGTCCAGCAGGTGCTTGATCTTGGTGCCCGAAAAATAGGCGTCAATCACCAGCCCGGTCTTCTCTTGAAACAGCGATTCCAACCCGTCGGCTTTGAGCCGGTCGCAGATCGGTGCACTCACGCGACTCTGCCAGACGATCGCGTGGGCCACCGGTTTGCCAGTCGCTCGTTCCCAAAGCACGGTCGTCTCGCGCTGATTGGTCACGCCGATGGCTGCCACGTCGTCGGCGGTGAGATTGGCCTTCTCGAGCGCCTCTCGGGCTACTGACAATTGCGTGTCCCAAATCGCATTCGCGTCGTGCTCCACGATGCCGGGCGAAGGAAGAATCTGCTCGAACTCCTGCTGGGCGATCGCCACCGGGCGGCCGTCGCGGCCAAACACGATCGCCCGGCTGGACGTCGTGCCCTGGTCCAGTGCCAACACGTACTGGTTCATCGCGGCTGTCCTTTCGTTATTGATTCTGATGTCGCGGCGGTGACGTGCCGGCCGTGCCGCTCGACAAGACGCTCTACGGTGTCAGCGATCGCCGCGTCGACCTGACCGGCCGCCAGCCGGTCTGCGGAGACGAGCACCTCGGCCGCTTGCCGCAGCGCCGTCTGCGTGAGC
>Ga0315553_10002436_pt1 | contig 14934 bp, 10 predicted proteins | sample SalMarSW160140MG_FD_203099 | JGI IMG/M metagenome (GOLD analysis project Ga0315553, IMG submission 203099) | Salt marsh sediment microbial communities from the Plum Island Ecosystem LTER, Massachusetts, United States - Salt Marsh Sediment SW1601-40 ... | reverse complement strand
GACGAGAAGATCTGGCACAGCTTGCCGCCGTCACGGATCCGCCGCAGGACGTCGAGCCACTCCGCCGCTTCGAGATTGCCCGCGCCGGGAATCCACTGGATCCCCTTGAGCGACGGGATGTCGAGCATCATGTCGAGGTGGGGCAGGGCGCCCACGCCGTCCAAGTGGTAGAACGCGTCGTCCAGGAAGTCGCACACGGCGGTGAGTTCGGGCAGGACGAACCGCTCGAACATCGCCGGCGAGATCATGTAGCAGAAGTCACATTGGAGCATGTACGTCCGCCGCGCCGACCACGACGCCGCCCACGGCACGGTGCCGCGGCACTTGGCGGCGATGATGTCGGTCAGTCGGTCGTAACAATCGCGCCAAATCTCCGACGTCTTCCAGAGCGCGCGCTCGACCTCCTGGGGCGCGTCGATGAGGTCGGTCAGCAGGCCGTCGGTGGAGCGAAGCGAGGCGAGAATGTCGAGGTTGCCGCCGAGGTCGGTGTGGCTGACCGCCAGGTTGCCGTCCCAGTATTCGCACGCCGTGCGCGTGACGTCCACCACGCGCTCCCACCAGTAGCCGCCGGGCTCGAACTGCGGATCGATGTCTTTCATCTCGCGGCTCTCTCGCGGCTCGAACCAGGTTGTGTCGGGCCGGGCGACGACGCGGGCGCCGAGAAAGGCGGCCAGCGCGCCCGCGCCGAAATTGATGAACCAGAACGGGAACGCGTCGGCATAGAACCGTTGCGAGCGGAACAGGCGGTCGAACTTCTCGCAGACCTCTTCTGCGGAGGCGTCGGGGTGGTTGGCGAGGAAGCGGTTCAGGTCGCCGAGGTCCTCCGCCGGCTGCTCGTACGTCATGTAGATGAGCGGCCGGTCCAGTTCCCCCGCCCACCACGCCGAATAGTCGCGGGTGATCCGATCCCAATCTTCTTCGGTGAATCGGAGCTGGGGAGTCATGTCGGGGTGTCCTTGGTGAAGGGTTATGCGGGTGGTTCGTCGAGTTTTTTTCTCAGGTAGGCGGCGACCTCTTCGCCGAGCTCTTCATCGGCGAGGGCGAAGTCGATGAAGGTCCGGCAGTAGCTGCTGAAGCTTCCGACGTCGCAGCGCCGCTCGCCGCCGGTCAGCTTGACACCCACCACCTTGACCCCGCTCTGGATCATCAGGCGCAGGGTGTCGGTGAGTTGGATCTCGCCGTTCGCCGCGGGCGGCGTTCGGGCGATTACGTCGAACACGGCCGGCGGGAGCACATATCTCGCCGCCACGGCGAGGTTGCTGGGGGCCGTGCCCTGGGCCGGCTTCTCGACGAGGTCCTTCACCTCGAACACGTCGCCGTCACCGGCGGGCACGGCTACGCCGTACCGGCTGGTTGCCTCCTCGGGCACCTCGTGGAACGCGATGACACAGCCGCCGTCCGTCCGGTCATACGCGTCCATCATTCGCTGCACCAGTGGCTTTTCCGTGCCCCCGGTGATCATCGAGTCGCCCAGAGCAACGACGAAGGGCTCGTCGCCGGCGAACTCCCTCGCACACGCGACCGCGTGCCCTGTGCCGAGCTGCCGGCTCTGCCGCGTGTAGAAGAACGCGACGGCGGGCTGCTGGAATTTCAGGGCATCGAGCAGCTCCGTTTTCCTGGTCTTCTCGAGCAGGTCGAGCAGCTCGGTGTCTTCGTCGAAGTGGTCCTCAATGGCGCGCTTGCGCCGGCCGGTGATGAAGAGAATGCTCTCGATGCCGTTCGCCTCCAGCTCTTCGACCACGTACTGGACGATCGGCTTCCGGCAGACGGGCAGCATTTCCTTCGGCTGGGCCTTTGTCGCGGGAAGGAGCCGCGTGCCTCTCCCCGCGGCCAGGATCACGGCGTTTCGGATTTTCATACGATCCTCCCAAAATGCCCGGGCAATGATACCCCGCCGGCGTCCCCGCGTCAACGTTCGCACGTTGATTCAAAAATGCTTGGACTGCCGCCGCACGCTGTGCTAACATCGGCTGGCAATCCTGCCACAGCGAAAGGCAAACCGTGATCGACGGGAAGGGACCGTTCGACTTCGTCTGCATCGGCAGCGCCACGCAGGACGTGTTCGTCAGCAGTGACGCGTCGAAGATCGTCACGGTCAGCGACATGCGCGAAGAGCGGCGGCTTCTGGGCTTCGAGTACGGCGGCAAGATCGACGTCGAGCACATCGAGTTCACCACCGGCGGGGGTGCGACCAACGCGGCCGTCTCGTTCGCCGGGCTTGGCGCCCGCGCCGCGTTCCTCGGCAAGATTGGCCCGGACGAGATCGGCCAGCTCGTGTTGCGCGAGCTCGTCGGGAAGGGTGTGGACGTTTCCTATCGCCTCAAGTCGAGCGAACGGGCGACCGGCTATTCGGTCATTCTTACGAGCTACGAGGGCGACCGGACCGTGCTGACGCACCGCGGGGCCAGCGCCGAAATGGCGCCCGGGGAGGTGGACTGGTCGTTCCTCGACAAGACCGCTTGGCTGTACGTCTCGTCGCTCTCCGGTCAGTCCGTCAAGCTGCTCGGACCGATCGCCGAGAGGGCGCCCGCCGCGGGAGTGAAGATCGCGTTCAACCCCGGCTCGGCCCAACTCCGCGCCGGGCTGGAGGAGCTTCGCGACTTCCTGGCCGTGACGGAGATCCTCCTGCTCAATAAGGAGGAGGCCTCGCGCTTGACCGGCAAAGAGCCGATCAAAGACGTCATCATCGAGTCGAGGTGTACGGTCTGCGGGAAGTGCGTCGAGGCGTGTCCCGAGAACGTGTTTGTCCGCCACCATGACCGCGTGCTCCCGGCCCACCTCGAGCGGTGCAGCAAGTGCGGCCTGTGTGTTCCGGCATGCCCGGAGGGCGCCATCGTGATGGAGCCGTGGACGTTCAACGTGGCGGAGTCGTTCGACGTTCTCTGCAAGATGGGGCCGAAGACTGTCGCCATCACCGACGGCTGCAACGGCGTCCAGGCCTGCGACGGAGAGACCATCTGCCTGCTGCCGGCGCGCGAGGTGCGGGTGGTGAGCTCGCTGGGGGCGGGCGACGCGTTCGGCTCGGCGTTCGCGTTCGAATACGCCCGCAGCGGCGACGTCGGCCGGGCGCTCGCATTGGGATCCGGGAACGCCGCGTCCGTCATTCAGCAGATCGGCGCGAAGAACGGCCTGCTCACAGCGTCGGAGGCCGGCGCCCTGCTGGACGAGTTCGACGAGACGACGCTGCGGAGGTATCAGCTCTCGGCCGTGCTCGACGCGGCCGGCAGGTAAGGCGGCGGCGAGCGGGCCAGACCGCGAACGGAGTCCCCATTGACCGAGTCGAAGACGTCCCGAGCGCTTCTGTGGGCGGTGCTGGGTATGGCGCTGCTCGCCCCCGCGGGCGCGGCGCCGGTCGCCGTCCGGGGCTCCATCGAGAAGTTCGGGGCGAAGACGGCGAAGATCAAGCGGGTGCACCTTAGACTCCAGCACACGTACTTCTCGCGGTCCGGCCAGCAGCAGTCGGGCAGGCTGGACGTCTGGTTTGACAAGGAGGCGAAGCGCTACCTCGCGGTGGACCTCTGGCGCTCCACGGATGACGCCGGCAACGTGCGAAGCACGTGGAGCTCCGGCGTGCTGGTCAACGAGAAAGGAGCGACCACGTGGTACGAGCGGGACGGGGGCCTGGGGAGATGTTACCGCCGGCCGGCGGAGGCATACCTGCCCAGCGAGGACGGCCTTCCCGCCGGCAATCACGTTCGCGCCTGCATCCTCGACGGCCTCTTCGGATACAACAACCTCTCGCGCGCGTTCAGCTTCAAGCGGGCCCGGTCCCCATTGCCCGATCAAAAAGGGCTCCACTGGTTCGCCATTCAGGTGAACGCTACCGCGCCCCAACGGAAGCGGCTCCGCTGGATGGCCGGCGGCGGGTCCAGGACGTGGTTCGGTTTCGACCCCCGCAGCGGCTGGCTGACCGCTATTGTCACCTGGCAGCCGAACAACCGGAAGTCGGTGATCCTGGTCAAGCAGATCGATGTCGATCCGGATACGAAGGGGATCTTCGTGCTCCCGGACGAGGTTCGCCGAGCCCCCATCCTCAATCCGGAGACGGGACAGGCCGTTCCGGCGGACGAGAGGTGAAGTCTCACGCGTTGACAGGGCGCGCGCCGGGCCTATAATCGGCGAGCGGCATACACAGGCGGAGGATGATCGTGCCCAGGAAAATGATCGAGGATCTCAAGACCGGCGACCCGGTGGATCAGGTCTTTCTGCTGCGCTCCAAGGTGCTCCGGACGGCCCGGAACGGCTCGCTTTACATGCAGCTCGAGCTTGTCGATCGGACAGGGGCGATCGACGGCCGGATGTGGGACGCCAAGCAGGAACTGTTCGACACGTTTCAGCCCGACGACTTCGTGCGCGTGAAGGGCCGGGTCGAGACGTATCAGAACAGGCTCCAGACCGTGGTCAGCTTCATCCAGGCCCGGCCGGACTCGGAAGTGGACGTGACCGATTTCCTGCCGGCGACGAACAAGGACGTGAGCGTCATGTTCGACCGGCTGATCGAGATCGCCAAGACGGTCAAGCATCCGGGGCTTCGCAAGCTGCTCGCCTCGTTCCTCAAGGCCCCGGACGTCTCGGAGAAGTTCCGGCGCGCCCCCGCCGCCGTGCGATATCACCACGCCTTCCTGGGCGGCCTGCTCGAGCACACCCTCGGCGTGACCGAAATGGCGCTCGTGGTCGCGGACCGCTACCCTGACCTCGACCGCGACATGCTGATGACGGGAGCCATCCTCCACGACATCGGAAAAATCCAGGAGTTCTCGTACGAGCGGAGCTTCAGCTACACCGACAGCGGCGAGCTGCTCGGACATCTCTACATCGGCGCCCGGATGGTCGAGAAGCGCGGCGCCGACATCGCCGAGCTATCCGCCCAGACGGCTGAGGCGCTAGTGCACCTCATCCTCAGCCACCATGGCGCATACGAGTATCAATCTCCGAAGCTCCCGATGACCGCCGAGGCCCTCGCCGTCCACCACCTCGACAACCTCGACGCCAAGATCAACGCCTTCCGTGGCGCCATGCTGCGGGACCGCGACCCGGAGAGCCGATGGACCGAGTGGAACCGGATGTTCGAACGCAAGCTGTTCAAGGGACACGAGCCCGAGTGACCGGCCCGCAGCACCCCGCCGACACCATCGTCGCCACGTCGTCACCCGCCGGGCGCTCGCCGCGCGCCATCATACGCCTCAGCGGGCCCGAAGCCGTGGGGATCGCATCCGCGGTGTTCACTTCGGACCGGCCGCTTGGCCTACTGCCCTCGTACAGCTCGGCCGCCGGGTTCGTCGTGCTCCCCCGCCAACACATCCGCTGTCCTGCGACGGCCTACGTGATGCCGGCCCCGCGCTCGTACACGCGTGAAGACGTGGTCGAGCTTCACACGTTCGGCGCCCCGCCGCTGCTGGGCGCCATCGCGGATGCGCTGATGGCCGAGGGGGCACGGCCGGCGGAGCCGGGCGAGTTCACCCGGCGGGCGTTTCTCAATGGCCGCATCGACCTGACCCAGGCGGAGGCGGTGCAGGCCGTCATCCGGGCGCGCTCCGAGACGGAGCTTCGTGTTGCGCAACTCCAGTTGGGCGGGTCGTTCACGCAGGCGATCGAGGTGCTGCGCCGGGACATTGTCCATCTGCTCGCCGAGGTCGAGGCGTCGATTGACTTCGTCGACCAGGACATCGAGCTTGTCGAGCCGGCGGCAGTGGCGGCGCGCGTGGAGCAAATCCGGTCCGAGATCGGGTCGCTGGCCGGCGCCGAGCCGGCCGTCCCTCCGAAGGAGGGGGTGGTTACCGCCATCTTCGGCCCGCCCAACGCGGGGAAGTCCTCGCTGCTGAACGCGCTGATCGGCGCCGAGCGGGCCATCGTGACGCGCGTGCCCGGCACCACGCGGGACACAATTGAGCATGTCGTCGAGATGGACGGCATTGCGTTCCGCCTGGTCGATACCGCCGGCGTGCGCCGGGCCGCCCACGTGGTCGAGGAGCAGGCGATCAGCCGTGCGGACGCCGCGGCGAAGTCAGCCGACCTCGCGCTGCTCGTCGTCGACGGCGCCCGGCCGCTCGGCGACGATACCAGGAAGCTGTGGGAACGGCTGACCTCCCGCCGCAGCGCCGCCGTGGTGACCGTCATCAACAAGTCGGATTTGCCGGCGAGGCTTTCCGCCAGCGACGAGGGCCAGTTGGCGCAGCGCTGTCCGATCGTCCGGGTCTCCGCGCTCCTGGGCGACGGACTGGATGACCTGCGGGCTGCCATGCTGAGCGCCGTGCGGTCGGATGCCATCGACCGCTCGACGCACCCCTTCTGGCCGGGCGCGCGGCACCGGGCCGCGCTGCGGAGCGCCTCTGACGCGCTCGGCCGCGCAGGCGACGCGCTGGCCGGCCGTCTCGGCCTCGAGTTCGCCGCCGCCGACCTGCACGACGCGCTCACCGCGCTCGGTGACGTCGTTGGCGCCACCACCGCCGCCGACATCCTCGACACCATCTTCTCCCGCTTCTGCATCGGCAAATAGCGCGGAAGGATTGGGCAATCGCTCAAGCCAGCACTCAAGCGGCTTCGCTTGACGCATTCGTCAGGGCACATAGAATGGACTGGAGCACTTGGCCGGCAAGAAAGGACGGACGGGAAGAGGGAAATGTCGAACACCGAAGGAGCCGGAGAGCACAAGTGGTGTCCGGCGTGCGGGAAGATGCTCGAACCGGGCACGGTGATCTGCACACGCTGCGGCCGCAATCTCAGGACAGGGCGCAGCGCCCGGACTCTCGTCACCCCGAAGCGGGCCGCCGGCCGGGTCGGGCCGGGGCTGGTTTTGAGCGCCGCAGCGGCGTCGGCCGGCGGGGCTGGCTGGGGCTTGCTGACTGCCGGCGTCGGCGTGCCGTTGGGCTACGTCGCAATCGCAGTCGGGCTGCTGTCGGGCGGCGCCTTCCTGCTGTTGGCGCGGAGGCGAAGCGCCGAGCTGGCGTTCGTCGTCGCGGGCATCGCACTGGTCGGGTTGATCATCGGGAAGGTGGCAGCGATCTCGGGGGACGTGCCGCGCCTCGCGGCGGCGCGGGCCAAAGATGATCGACTGGTCCGGGAAGGGATGGTAGAGGACATGCGAGCGAAGAATGAGATCGAGCCTGAAGTGGCCGAGATCATGCTGGACGAAGAGGCCACTGTCCCCCCGGGGGAGATGAAGAAGAGGTACGAGCGGGCGGACGCCCGGATCAAGAAGCGCATGGCGGGCCTGACCTGGGAGCAGAGGCAGCGGCTGGCCCGTGCATCGGCCGAGCAGTTTATCGATCAGCTCGGTCTCGCGGAGCGGGTTCGGCGCCGGTTCTCGCCGTGGGACGCGCTGTGGTTTCTGCTGGCGCTCGTTGCGGCCGGTAGACTCGCCTATGGCCGCGGCCCGGGCCACTAGAAGCCGTCTCCTCTCGCCCCTCTCTCTTTTGCGGTTCACAGCCGACGCGACTACGCCGGCGGCTTGCATGCTCGGCAAGGGCTGTAGCCCTTTTTTCTTGCTTCGGTGATGGTAAGCTCTGTCACATTCTCGCTGCGGCCAAGGTATGAGCAACCCGCTTGATGGTATCGCGTCCCACTGCCGGCCACATATACCTTGATGTGTTCAGCCCCTGCGCTCCCCGCCTGCCGGGCACGCTCGGGTCCCACTGCGGCCGGCTTCCGGGCGAGTCTCCTTCCATCAGGTTCCTGTGCGATGTGTGATTCGTGAAGCCCGGGGGCGACCTTCCTTTCATAATCGCGTAACATTTGTCGGATCGTTTCCAGGGCAGGCTGAGTTTGTCCGCTTAGTGTTTCTGTCTCTGCCAGCGTGGCTTCGAGTTGTCTCAGTGACCCTGGCGTCATCCCGGCCAGGATGCGCGTCAGTTCCGGTCCGAAGAGCTTTCTCACCACGGAGCCGATTCTCACCAGCTCCCTGGCGGAGAGACAACAGACCAGGTGAGGGTTGCGCAGGATCACGATCAGCGGCTCAAAGCCGATTAGATCCGTACGCATCAATAGGGACAATACTCTGTCATGGTGGCGGCCAGCTCGGAGCCTGCCCAGCAGGTACGGCACTTCCCGCTTCAGCCGCTCTTCTGGCCTTCTCTCGATTGCGGGGATTTTCATCGAGTCCCGCACCCAAGCGGCAAGCTTGCCCAGCACAACGAGGCCAATAGCTCCTGCCAAACCGAGCCCCAGCCACGGGAGCACCTTCTTGACCACCTTGGCGATTGCTGCATAGTCCTCCCTGCTCAGTCGTATTCCTCCGGAGGAGACCAGGATACCGAGGAACAGCGCGCCCAGGATCATGGCCGCCACGAACGGTTTCAGGATCTTCGTCACCCATGCTCCGGGTTGGGCAGCCGCCAGGCTCACGGCAAGCATGACCAGGAACACCCCCACGACACAGCCGACCGCACACAGCGCGATTCCGACCACCCACTTCCAGGTCTTCCGGCCGGGAATGGTCAGGTCGTAGGCATCTCCGGTTTCCAGCCGGCCGAAACTCCAGGTGCGGTTCTGAAGCCGCAGGGGCGTCGAAGTCTTCTTCAGAATGCCCAGCACGTCGGCATGGGTGATCTCGGCGTTCTTCGACAGGATATAGGCGATCGTGCCGGCCACCCGTGGCGCGGCAAAAGACGTGCCGGCCACCCGAATCTTTCTTCGTTGCACACCGGCGAAGGTCGGGATCTCCTCCGCGCGGTCGTAATGACCCTCGGCCGCGATGAACACGTGGTCGCCGTGGTTCGAGTAGGGCGTCTTGCGGTCGCCGTCGCAGGCCGCGACGGCAATCACCCCCCGGTACGCGGCGGGGTAGGTCTTCGTCTCCCAGCCCTCGTTCCCCGCGGCGGCCACGATGATTGCTTCGTGTTTGACCAGTTGTCCAATGAGGAACGCTTCTGCCAGGTCCACACGGGGGCCGCCGAAGCTGATGTTGATCACCACGTCTTCGCTGGGGTGAAGTCTGACGTAGGCACCGATGTCGGCGAGGGTTTTCAGATACTTCCGGTGGTTGATCTTTCCCGATGCGTCGTCGACGTCGTGAAAGAACAGCTTGTCGGGCCTGCCCGCTTCCCTCACCAGGGCCGTCACGATCTCTCCGTGGGAAATGTCCTTGAAGAGGCTCAACCCTTTCTGGCTCTCCGGGGTCAGTCCGGAGGCGGAATCGATCACGAACACGGTTACTTTTCGCCCCGATCCGGTCCCGGCGTCGCAGCCGGGAACACCGGCCGCCAGCGCCAGCCCCAAGGCGATCGCAACAGCGGTCCTTATCGGCAGGCCTCTCGCCATAGTGCCTCGGGCAGAGCCATGTACACGCTCAGAAGTTGAGCGAGGGTCACGCCTTTCCCACATGTATTCCGAACTCCCACGGGCCAACCCCGCGGCGGCATTCTATTCGGCCGGGCAACCGCTGTCAATGTGCCAGGCGACGTGCAACGAACGAAGGAAAAAGGCTTGACATAACGCGAGTACGGCGGTATTTTCCTGTTATTCGCCGCCGCAGGAGGCATTATCCCCTGCGTGTGGGGCCGCAATCGAATTTCAGCCGAACGAAAGCGAGGGCCAAGAGATGAGTAACACCGTTCGCAAGCCAGCCTGTCGCGCGTTGTTCGAGCATCTCGAGCCAAGGCTGCTGCTGGCCGGCAGCGTGTTCGTGGACGTGGTGGACGGGGACCTGATTCTCCGGGGAGACGCCCTGGCCAACGGCATCACCATTACCCAGGGGGCGGCGGCGGACGAGTTCGACGTCACAGGCGACGTGGATACTCTGGTGAACGGCGCCCTTGGCGCCGTCACCGTCACCGGTGTGACCGATGACTTCGACATCAAGATGTTCGGCGGGGACGACACGCTGCTGCTGGACGGGGTCACGGTCCCGGACGACGTGACGATCTGGGGCGCGGACGGTGTCGATGTACTCTGGCTGGACACCGCGGTCGTCGGGGACGATGTCCTCATCGGGGGTGGGGCTGGTGCCGACGTGATTGCGATTTTCGACACCTCCGATATCGCCGGCAAGGTCACGATCTATGGCGACGACGGCGATGATGTGCTCGGGGTAGACGACACAACCGTTGGCGGCAGAACCGCGATCTGGGGCGGCAGCGGGGTTGATGCGGTGGTCGTCACGGATTCAACTCTGGGCCACAATCTCCTGGTGAAGGCGGGCAGCGGGGACGACACGGTCACCGTCGATCCGTCCACCGTGGCCGGCAACACGAGAATTGAGACCAGCCACGGTGCGGACGTGGTGACGCTCGACGAGTCTGACTTCGCCGGCAACGTGGTGATCCACACGGGCGCGGGCGACGACGTGCTCGACATGGACCTGGGCACCTTCGGCGGCCGGTTCACCCTGACGGCCGGCGCGGGCGACGACACAGTTACCATCGATGAGCCGGTGTTCTCGTCCCGGGCCAAGATGTGGACGGGCGTCGGAGATGATGGCGTGACGATCGTTGATTCGGATTTCGACGCCGCGTTCAAGTTGTCTATGGGAGCGGGCGCCGACAGCATAGGCATCGGCGCGGTGGGTGCCACAATGACGTTCGACGCCGCCGCCAAGATCCTGACGGGGGGCGGTGATGATAACGTGTGGATCACCGAGGCGACGTTCAGCGGCACGTTCAAGCTGAAGACTGGCTCAGGCAACGACATTGTCCTCGTTCTCCCCCTGGCTGGCCGTGCGACGTTCGAAGACAGCGTCAGGATGTACACCGGCTCGGGCGACGACAACCTGAGCATCACCACCGCAACCTGCAACAGGAAGTGCTGGCTCGACACGGGTATGGGCGCCGACACCGTTGCGACTATCGCCGATTCGATCTTCGAGGGCTGGTTCACTCTTAAGACTCAGGGCGGCGATGATACGGTGGCAGCGCTCGATGGCAACTTCCACCACAAACGGGCGAGGGCGTTTCTGGGCCCCGGCGATGATGCCATCACCATCGTCGACAATCGCTTTGCCTATGGGAAACTGGACGGGCAATTCGGCACCGACACGCTGACGGACGGCGGCGGCAACTGGGGAGTCCTGCCGGACGACTTCGGCTTCGAGGTCTTCGTGCCCTGAGGCCGCTCCAAAACCACGCGGGCGCGGGCGGGCCAACTCGCTTGCGCCCGTTTGCTTCCCTCCAAAAGCCGCTTCCGCCGGCCGATCTGGCCCGTGATCCATACTGGCCGAGACCGCGCCCGGCACCCACCTCCACCGGACACTTGACATATGGGCGCGAATAGACGTATCGTAGTGTAAGGGAGAGAGCCCGATGTGCAGGGTCGTAGACGGGTTTGGGCCGAACAAGAGGCGAACAACATGAGTGGGTCATTCCGCGAGCCGGTCGCTTTGGCGCGGTTTGAATGCCTCGAGCCCAGACTGCTGCTGGACGGCAACGTCGTGGTGACCGTGTCCCACGGGGACCTGAGGATTCAGGGCGACCGCGGCGGCAACGTGATATCGGTCGCCCCGGGCGGCGGCCTGGACCCGACGGAGTACGTCATCACCGGGTTCGATGGCACCACGATTAACGGCGAGCCGGCGAAGACGGTCACAGGCGTCACTGACGATTTCCGCATCAGACTGGCCGGCGGCCGGAACGAAGTGGAACTGCTCGGCCTGACCGTCCCGGACGGCCTCAGGATCACGGCCAAGGGCGGCAAGGATGACGTGCGGCTGGACGGCGCCATCGTCCAGGGCAACGCGGTAATTACGACACGCGGCGGCGATGACGTCGTGCTGATTCAGAACGGCTCGGAAGTCCACGGCAAGGCCACCGTGAACGCCGGGCCCGGCGGCGACCGCGTGGGGCTGACGGATACGGAGGTCGTCGGCAAGACCAGGATCAAGACACAGAGCGGCCCGGACGTCGTCGACATCACGAACTCGAACTTCAACGGGCCGTTCAGGTTGGTCACGGGCCCCGGCGGCGATGTCGTTCAGATCGTGCACGCAGAGATGCGGAGCACAAGCCACATGAAGACCGGGGGCGGCGGCGACGACGTAACGGTCACCGACTCGGACTTCACCGGTGCCTGCGTAGTAGTCACCGGCTGGGGCGTGGATGTTGTCCTGATCGACCCGACCGCGTTCCACGGCAACACCGGCGTCACCACCGGCGCCGGCGAGGACCAGGTGTATTTCAGGGCCGCAACCTTGGACAAGGACCTGGCGGTGAACACCGGCGCGGGCACCGACATTGTGGACTTCGAGGACTCGGAGTTCCACGGCAAGGTCAACGTGAGAACCCGCGGCGGCGATGATTTCATGCTCGTCACCGGCGCCACTTTTCACCAGCGGCTGAAAGCCTGGCTGGGCGCCGGGGACGATGCGCTCGAGGAGCAGGACGACACTTGGGCGGGGGGAACGTTGGACGGCGGACCCGGCCAGGACTGGCTGATAGACAGCGGCGGCAACGCCGGCGAGCTCCCGGCGACACAGAACTTCGAGTAGGGGAGCTCGCGTGACACCTCTTGCACCGCAACACTTCAAGTGGCTGACGTGTTACGATCCGAGAGGAAAGGAGCGGAACATGAAAAGCAGATCGAGCAGGGCGACGTGTGGAGCGTGGTTCGAGCGCCTCGAACCCAGACTGCTGCTGGACGGCGACGTTACGGTCACCGTCGTCAAGAAAAACCTGAAGATCGCGGGTGACGGCGCTGACAACGAGATCACGATCACCCAGGGCGGTACCCCGAATACGTTTGACGTCACGGGTGACAGCGGCACGACGGTCAACGGCGCCCCCGCCGGCAGCTTCACCAGCGTCAAGCGTGACTTCAGGATTGACATGGGGCTCGGCAATAACGTCTTGACCCTGGACGGGGTCCGCGTCGCGGACGATGTGACCATCCGGACCCGGAGCGGCGATGACACTGTGACCCTGGATGATGTCATCGTCGTGGACGACCTGAAGGTCAGGGCCGGCTGGGGCGACGACGCGGTGATCATCCAGAACGGCTCACGCATGCGCAACACGGTCAGAATCCTAACTAGCGACGGCGATGACGGCATAGGGATCGCCGACTCGACGGTGGACGACCAAGCCCAGATGCGGACCGGTCGCGGCAAGGATACGGTCGTGATCCTGGATGCCGTCCTCGAAGATGTCCTGCTCACGACGGGCGACGCCAAGGACCAGATCACGATCGACCCGTCAACAGTCAATGAGACCTTTGCGATGTACACCGGTTCCGGTCCCGACGAAATCTCGATCGACGAGACCCAGTTCGGCGGCTCGCTGGTGGTCGGGACCGGCTCCGGCAACGACACGCTCACGGTCACGAACTCCAGTGTCAGCGATCAGACTTGGCTGTACGCCGCTGCGGGCGGCGATCAGGTGACCATTACGGATTCGACTTTCAGCGACGACTTCGTGCTGTTCACTGGCTCCGGGGCTGACACCGTCCTGGTGGACCCGACCACGTTCGAGGCGAACGTTGCGATCGGCACGGGTAGCGGCGCCGATGTCGTCACCTTTGACACCGCAACCTGTCAGGGGGTGGTCCTGATGTGGACCAGCTCCAACCAGGACCAGGTGAACCTGACGGGCTCGGCTTTCTCAGACGAAGTCTTCTTGTTGACGGGTTCTGACGACGACCAGGTCACCGTCAACGGCTCGACGTTCGATTACGGCGTGGACGGGCGCCTGGGCAGTGGCGACGATACCTTCACCGCGACGGGCACCGACTGGTCGGGCGGGACGGTGGACGCTGAATCGGAGGACGACACGTACGTGAACGGCGGCGGCAACACCGGAGTCCTGCCGGACTTGGTGGACTTCGAGACCACTTAACCGCGTGGCCAAGCGGCGGATGTCCGGGGCGTGTGCGCCGGGAGCACAAGCCGCGGTTTCGCCGGCGGCCAGCACCGCTCCTTCCGTTTTTTCATTGTCCGTGCTGAATGCGCCGTGCTATGATCTCGCTCCACCTGGATGGAAACGCAGTCGCCGCGAAGGATTAGCCATGCGCACGGGTTCTCAGGTTGCTCTGGTTGTGGATCGATCGCGTGACGGGATTCGGTCGGGCGCGCTGGTGTCCTTGCATATGGATCCGCGCTTTCGGGTCACTGAAAACGAGCGCCGCCTGAGCAGCAGGACGCTCCAGCGCTGCGACGTCCTGGTGATTCAGACCGGCGGCGTGAGCGGATACCGTGCGGCCGAGCTGGCGGCCGTGCGGAAGTTCGTGCGGGGCGGGGGAGGGCTGTTGCTCCAGGTCGCCGCAGGCGCGTGCGAACTGGACTCGGGCCGCCCCGTCGCAGAGTCTGCCGCGCAGCAGGTGGCTGACATCTTCGCGGTCCAATTCATCTCGCCGGACGACGCGAAGGGCAAGGTTACCCCCGACACATCTCTTGCTCGCGGCTACCGGCGCCGTGATCTGGTCCTCTCACCCAGCGGGCCGCTCAAGGGGTTCCGGCTGGATGACCTGAGCCCGGGCCGGTCCGCGCCGCTCCTCCTGCCTAAGGGCGCGCGAGTGCTGCTGCGACACCGGAGGACGCGCGAGCCGGTGGCTGCCGCCCTGCGGCACGGGCGCGGCCGTGTCGTGGTTGCCAACGTGTCGGGGCTAGGGCCGTGGGAAACCATCGGCGCGTCTGTGGTCAGTTGGCTCGCCGAAGGCCGCCGGCGCAAGCGAACCGCCCGGCCGCTTCCGGAAATCCTGCCGGTGCCGGTGCAGACTCTCCGGCGCAAGGGCCTCCTCGTCAGGTCCCGAGGCGTCCGCAAGGAGCGCGTTCGTAAGCTCCTGACCCTGATCACCGATGCTGTCGCGTGGGTGAACAAGACGTTCGGCCCCATGAAGCGTCAGACCTTGGAGTTCGAGATCGCGCCGGGAACAGGCTGCTGGCTTCACTGGGAGTGGCGAGTCGAGCGGCGCACGATCCAGATCGGCGCGGACACCTGCGAGCCGTCGCTGATCTACGGGCTCGCCACCGCGCTCTCGCAGTGTCGCTTGTGGAGTGACGGTGTCGGCCACCTCATG
>Ga0315553_10002435_pt1 | contig 14935 bp, 11 predicted proteins | sample SalMarSW160140MG_FD_203099 | JGI IMG/M metagenome (GOLD analysis project Ga0315553, IMG submission 203099) | Salt marsh sediment microbial communities from the Plum Island Ecosystem LTER, Massachusetts, United States - Salt Marsh Sediment SW1601-40 ... | reverse complement strand
GTGGCGGAATTCGGGAAACAGAACCAGCGACGTGACGAAGGCCGCTCCGGCGGCGAAAACGCCGGCATTTTGCGCTGTCCGCCCGGTAAGAAGCACGCCGACGATCACCGTCAGCGGCGCGAAGAACGTGATTGACCGGATGACGTCGGAACGCGTCAGCCTCACGCGCTCGGCGGCGGGTATGGCCTTGATCCCTTTGCGCTTGGCCTCGAGCGACACGATGACGAACAGCGAGGCGTAGTACATGATCGCCGGGATCGTCGCCGCGACGATGATCATCAGGTAGGATATTCCGGTCAGATCCGCCATCAGGAACGCGACGGCGCCCATGACCGGCGGCATGATCTGGCCGCCTGTCGATGCCGCGGCCTCGATACCGCCGGCAAAGCGCGGACTGAAACCCACCCGCTTGATGACCGGGATCGTGAAAACGCCGGTGGAGACGACGTTGGCCACCGAGGCGCCGGAGAGCGTCCCGAACATCGCCGAGCCGACGATCGCGGCGTGCGCCGGGCCGCCGGCGAGCCGTCCGGTGGCGGCGAACGCGAAGCGGAGCAATACGCCCCCGGCGCCGGCAGTCTGCAGGATCGCGCCGAGGATGACGAAAATCAGGACCGTCCGGCCCACGACCTCGACCGGCCGTCCGAACACCCCGTCGGTCGTGTACCAGAGGTTTCTCGCCACCCGCGCCCAGTTTTCTCCCGCCCCGCCCAGCTCGTGAGGCAGCAACACGAACGCCGCCGCCACGAGCACCACGCCCACCATCGGGATGCCGAAATAACGCCAGGTGACGTAAGTGATCACCACCACGGCGATCCAGCCCTGCAGGTTCTGGAAATCGTTGATCGAGATGATCAGTTGTTGCTGGCGGAACATGATGCCCGACCACATCCAGACCAGGGCCGTGAAGGCGACCAGCACCACCACATGCGCGATCAGAACCGGGCTGCTTGCGTGCTTGCCGCGCCAGGCCGCCAGGCAGTAGGTGACGGCCAGCAGCACGGTGAGACCGGACACCACGACGTTGTCGAAAACGCCGATGGCGGCCACGTAGATCGCGAACGCCGACAAGACGGCGGCCAGTACCTTCGCCGCCACGTCGAGCCCGCGTGTCAGGGGCGTTGGCGGCCCTGAATCCGTCAGAACTTCTGCGTCGGCCACGAATCCCCCCTGCGCGAGGCGGTCCGATTGCCGCATCGCCGCCTGACTGCATACAGCCCAAGGGCCCTCGACCCCAGACCGAAACGGTGCGCCAACGGCGGCCCGCCCGCCCTGCCGTGCCAACCTATCAGCGCACGAACAGGCCATGAAGGGGAGAGCCGAACGCCAAAATGTCGGCGGGCGCATTGGAAATGGCCGCGGGCGCCGCGCGGGGGCCCGGCGAATGCGCGCGTGAAGCGCGGCAATGCGACTGCCTGCCGGATTGCTTTCCGATCGGTTAACCGGGTTGGCCTCGGACGACGCACCCTGACGGCCGGTCAAACCTCGACAAGCCCGGTATCCGGGCATGCGAGGGTCCGGCGGTGCGTCTGGCGGCGGGCCGCGCGCCACGCTGCTCGCAGCCCCCGTAAACCGAATCTTGAGGCCGCGTCCCGATGGTGGGGCGTCGGATTCAATCGAATGCGGGCGAAATGGGCTGGCGCTGGTCGAGTGTGACCATGATCTTGTTGGTTGTCGCGTCGGTCGGCGTTTTCGCCGGCGGCGGGCACCTCACCGCGATCTCGCTGATCGAGGATCAGCGAACGCGGCAGCTCGACGATCTCGTGCAACTGGCACTGCGCCGGTCCGAAGCCACCGTCGACTACGCGGCGGCGACCCTTGAGGATGTCGGGCGACAGGGGCCGATGGACTGCACCGCGGCCACCTTGCAGCAGCTTCGCCTCAGCGTTTATCAACGCGGTCCGGTCAAGGACATCCGGGCCGCCGACCACAGCGGAGCGGTTCGCTGTTCGGCCTATTCCGAGACCCTCGAATTCGACCGACGCTGGCCGCTGAGGCAGGACATGCTGCCGGCCAGCGATGGCGCAGTGCGGCTGTTCAGGGTCGAACAGTTCTTCGGAACCGCCCTGGGAGTTCTCGAGGACGTCGATCCCTCCAATTCCCTGATCGCCATACTGGCGGTCAACACCTCGCTGCTCGATGTCATGCCGGCTCAGCTGCGCGGTCACAGCTCGGTCTCGATCGAACTGGCCGACGGCAGCTCGATCGCCCAACTGCTGGCCTCCGAAAACTCCATCGCGCTGCCGTCCACCGTGGATGCCACGTCCAACTCGGACCGCTATCCCTTGCGGAGCGTCGTCCGCGTCGAGACGGCCGCCTACCGTGCTTGGAACCGCGAGGCGTATGTGCCGATCATGGTTCTGGCGTCGGCGCTCGGTCTGGTTTTCGGCGTGCTGCTCGCCCGCACCGTCAGACGCCCGGACGATCCGGTTGCGTCCCTCGACCGCGCCATCGAAGGGCAGCAGTTCCGGCCCTTCCTGCAACCGCTGTTCGAGCTCGGCTCGGGCGCCATCAACGGATGCGAGATGCTCGCCCGCTGGGTGCAACCGGATGGAACCGTCGTCGCCCCCGCGCGCTTCATCAAGCTCGCCGAGGACACGGGGCGCATCCAGCAGATGACCTGGCAGATGCTGACCTCGGCGCTTGAGGAACTGCGGCCACAGCTCAGCCGCGACAAGTTCTTCCGGTTCTCGCTGAATATTTCGCCGCGCCACTTCCTCTCCGACGGCTTCGTCGACGAGTTGCGGGAAGTGGTCACCGGAGCCAGGGTCTCGTATCGGCAGATCGTGGTCGAGCTGACCGAGCGCGAAGGCATCGAGGATTTCGACAAGGCCGCCTCGGTTGTCGCCGAATTGCAGGGCTACGGGTTCCGGGTTGCGATCGACGACGTCGGGATCGGCAACAGCGGGCTGTCGCAGCTGCAGCGGCTGGGCGCCGATATCCTGAAGATCGACAAGTTCTTCGTCGACACCATCAACCGCGATGCCACCGCCAAATCGATAGTCGAGATGCTGGTGCGGCTGGCCAGCCGACTGAAGATGAGCATCGTCGCCGAGGGCATCGAGGACCGGGAGCAGCTGGAGACCCTGCGCAAGTGCGGGGTCTCGGTCGGCCAGGGGTACCTGTTTTCCCCACCCGTGCCGGTGAACGTGTTTTTGGAGCTGCTCGAACGCGCCCCGGGCATTGCCAAGCGCAGCGCCAACGGACGCGCCAGCGCCGCCTGACGATCCGACCCTTGGTTAAGGTGTCAGCTGGGCGCGCAGTTCGCCGCCCGGATGCAGCTCGGTGTGCAGGTTGACGTAGTAGAGCCCTGCCAGCAGATTTGCACTCTGCGCCTCGGTCAGCGTCGCCGAGCCGACAATCGGACTGAGCGAGATCGGGTCGAGTCCGATGACGATCCCGGCGTTGGCGCCCGCCTTGGCCGGTCCGTGAATATGCGCGGCGATCAGGGCCCCGGACAGCCCTTGATAGGACACCGTCCAGCTCAGGATCCGCGTTTCGGTGTCGTAGCTCGCCTCGACGAGCCCGCTGCCGTTGACATCGTTCGGGGGCACCGAGTTGGCGCCGCTCAGCTCGGCGGTGATGGGAATGGATTCGGCTTGTGCGGTCGTCACGATCGCCAGCGCCATGGCGAGGGCGCCCACAAAAGCAAGCGACAGGTTTGTGTGCAGCATTGCAGCCTCCAAACGTTGCGCGGATGGACCTCATCCACCCGATCAAGACCAAACGCCGTCAGCCGCCCCTTCAGTGACGCATGATCCTATACCGGCTGCGGGCGGTTGGGATCAATTCGTCGTGAATCCGCCTGGCCGTCTCGGGCGCCCGGTCGCCCGGGGCAAGTTCGTCTGTCGGTGCCGCTGCCCTCTGGAAACGAACCCAAGATGCGTGCTTAGCTGCACCGGCGGAGCATCCGGCGCTGCCGCGAGCAGGACCGCGGCCGGACATCGAATAAATCGACAGGAGGCAGGACGATGGGCGAAAACGGCGAAAGACTGTCGGGCCCCCGGTGCGTGGCGCTGGTCGGGCCGTTCGCCGGCGGCAAGACAACGCTGCTCGAGGCGCTTATGGCGCGCGCCGGGGCGCTCACTCGCCAGGGGCGCGTAGGCGAAGGCAACACTCTGGGCGATTCTTCACCGGAAGCCCGGGCTCACGGTATGAGCGTGGAGACCAACGTCGCCGACCTCGAGTTCATGGGCGATCGCTACACCCTCATCGACTGCCCCGGCTCGGTGGAGTTCCAGTTCGAGGCCCAGCCCGTCCTCGCCGGTATCGATGTCGCGATCGTGGTCGCCGAACCCGACCCCAAGAAGGTGGCGGCATTGCAGGTCATCCTGCGCCAACTCGAGGCCCGCAAAGTCCCGCACATGCTGTTCCTCAACAAGATGGACAAGATCGAGGGCTCTGTCCGGGACGCGCTCCAGAATTTGCAGCAGGCGTCTTCCCTGCCGCTCGTGCTCCGGCAGATCCCCATTCGCGAGGGTGGCGAGATCAAAGGCTACATCGATCTGGCGCTCGAGCGCGCGCACATCTACCGCGACGGCTCTGACAGCGAAGTCGTCGCGATACCAGACGGCGAACAGTCCCGCGAAGGCGAGGCCCGGTTCGCTATGCTCGAACAACTTGCGGATTTCGATGACGAGCTGCTCGAGGAGCTGCTGGAAGAAAAATCACCCGAGACCGACCGGGTGCTGGCCGACCTCACCCGGGACTTCCGTGAAGGGCTGATCTGCCCCACCTTTATCGGCGCCGCCGAACTCGGCAACGGCATTCTCCGCCTGCTCAAGGCGCTGCGCCACGAGGCTCCAACCATCGCCGAGACCCGCACGCGCTTCGGCCTGGAGGATACGTCCACACCGTGCTTCCAGGTCATGAAGACCTTTCACACCGCCCACGGGGGCAAGCTCACCGTCGGTCGGGTGTTGGCGGGCGAGATCGCCGACGGCGCCGAATTGGCCGCCCCCGGCGGAGAAAGCGGGCGTATCTCTGGGCTGTTCCGTCTTCAGGGAACCGAGACCTCCAAGCTCGATGCCGCGGGCGCGGGAGACACGGTGGCGCTGGGCAAGATGGAGGCAGCCAGGACCGGCGATACCCTGTATCCGGCCGCCGCCTCGGCGGGGGCGAGCCAGCTCGTGCCCCTCGCCGAAATGCAGGCGGTGATGGCCCTTGCGGTGGCGCCGATGGAACGCAAGGACGAGGTGAGGATGTCGGCGGCGCTGGCCAAGCTCGTCGAAGAGGATCCTTCGCTCATCGTCCGCCATGTTCCCGAGACCGGCGAGACGCTGCTCGAGGGTCAGGGCGAGATGCATTTGCGGGTGTCGCTGGAAAAGCTCACCGGCAAGTACGGGATTTCCGCCTCGACCTCGCCGCCGCAGGTGCCCTATCGCGAAACCATCCGCAAATCGGTCACCCAGCGCGGCCGCCACAAGAAGCAGACCGGCGGCCACGGCCAGTTCGGCGACGTGGTGCTCGAGATCAAGCCGCTCGAGCGGGGCGCCGGAATCGAATTCAACGAAACGATCACCGGCGGCGCGGTGCCCAAGCAGTATTTTTCCTCCGTCGAGCACGGCATCCACGAATATCTGACGGAAGCCGGACCGCTCGGCTTTCCCGTCGTCGACGTGTCGATAACCCTTGTCGACGGCTCCTATCACTCCGTCGATTCCTCCGACCAGGCCTTCAAGGCGGCCGCTCACGTCGGGATGCGCGAGGGCATGCCGGAATGCTCGCCGGTGCTGCTCGAGCCGATCATGGAGGTCACGGTCTTCTGTCCGACCGACGCCACCGCCAAGATCAACGGCATCCTGTCGAGCCGACGCGGCCAGATTCTGGGCACCGATCCCCGCCAGGGCTGGGACGGATGGGACCAGGTTCGCGCCATGATCCCGCAGGCCGAGATTCAGGACCTGATCATCGAGTTGCGCTCCGCGACCGCCGGCGTTGGCAGTTTCGTGCAGCATTTCGACCATCTCGCCGAGCTCACCGGGCGGCTCGCCGAGCCGGTCCTGAGCAAGGTCGGCAAAAACGCCGCCTGAGCGCCGGGCCGATCACTGCGCTCGCCGCCGGGTGACCGATTTGCTGGATCCCGGCGTCGGCCGGTGCTTTTCGCCTGATCGCCGGGTCTGTCCGGCACTTGACTTGGCCGGCGCGACCTCCTGTGCTGGCGGCGGCCAAGGACGATGCGCAGCGGCCGGGAGGTGCGAATGAACGTCGGTTTCATAGGACTTGGCATCATGGGCCGGCCGATGGCCGGCCACCTGGTCGCCGCCCGTGAGAAGGTGTTTCTGAATACCCGACGGCAGGTGCCCGACGAGTTGCTCGCCGCGGGCGGGATCGCTTGCGATTCTCCGCGCGAGGTGGCCGAAGGCGCCGATGCGGTGATCCTGATGGTCCCCGATACGCCGGACGTGAACAAGGTCCTGTTCGGCGCCCACGGGGTGGCCGAGGGGCTCTCGGAAGGCAAGCTGGTGATCGATATGAGCTCGATCTCCCCGACGGCGACAATCGACTTCGCGCGCCGCATCAACGAAAGGGGCTGCGATTATCTCGATGCGCCGGTCTCCGGGGGCGAGGCCGGGGCCAGGAACGCAACCCTTTCGATCATGGTCGGCGGACCGGCCGCGGCGCTCGAGCGGGTGCGTGATCTCTTCGAGATCATGGGCAAGACAATCGTGCATGTCGGGCCCAACAACGGCGACGGGCAGGTGGCCAAATGCGCCAACCAGATCGTTGTCGCCCTGACCATCCAGGCGGTTGCCGAGGGCCTCCTTTTCGCCTCGCGCGCCGGCGCCGACGTCGTCAAAATCCGCGAGGCGCTCATGGGCGGCATCGCCGCCTCGCGCATCCTCGAAATTCACGGCGAGCGGATGATCAAGCGTGACCTCGAGCCGGGCTTCCGCATTCGGCTGCACCAGAAGGACCTCAACAACGCGCTTGCGAGCGCGCAAGACATGGCGCTGGCGCTGCCGGCGACGGCGCTGGCCCAGGAAATGTTCACGGCCGCCGTCGCGCACGGGGCGGGCGATCTCGATCATGCGGCGTTCGTGCGCGGCCTCGAAGAGCTGTCCGATCACGAGATTTCGGGCCGTGACGACTAGAGCGCGACAGCGGAACCGCAGATGACCGAAGCCAGAAACTTTATAGGCGGCGAATGGGTCGAGCCGGCGGGCGGCGAGACCTTGCCGATGATCGCGCCTTCCGACGGCCAGCGGTTCGCCGAAATCGCCCGTGGCACCGCCGCCGACATCGACGCCGCCGTGGGCGCGGCCCGCGCCGCCTTCGAGGGCAGGTGGGGCGCCACCCCGGCCTTCGAACGCGGCCGCCTGCTGGCGGCGATGAGCCGTCGCATTCTCCAGCATGGCGACGAGCTCGCCGAGCTCGAGGCCAAAGACACCGGCAAGCCGATGAAGCAGGCCCGCAACGATATCGAAGTCGCGTCCCGCTATTTCGAATTCTATGCCGGTGCCGCCGACAAGATCCACGGCGAGACCGTTCCGTTCCTGACCGGGTTTCAGGTGATGATCCTGCGCGAGCCCCGCGGGGTGACCGGGCACATCATCCCCTGGAACTACCCTGCCCAGATGTTCGCCCGCACCGTCGCCTCGACGCTGGCCGCCGGCAACGCCGCGGTCATCAAACCGGCCGAGGAGGCCTGCATGAGTTGCCTGCGGATGACCGAGTATCTGGCCGAACTCGGATTGCCTTCCGGCGTACTCAACCTCGTCACCGGGCTGGGCGAAGAGGCGGGAGCGGCGCTTTCGGGGCATCCCGGCATCGATCTGATCGCCTTCACCGGCTCGCCGGCGGTCGGCACCCTTGTCCAGACCGCCGCGGCGCAGAACCATCTGCCCTGCATTCTCGAGCTGGGCGGCAAGTCGCCGCAGGTCATCTTCGAGGACGCCGATCTCGACCGCGCGGCCGACGTCACGATCGCCGCCATTGTCCAGAATGCCGGCCAGACCTGCTCCGCCGGCAGCCGGGCGCTGGTGCAGGAGACGATCTACGAGACGTTCACCGAAACTCTCGCGGCGCGCTTTGCGGCGCTCGATACCGGCCCCCACGACCTCGACCTCGACTGCGGGCCGCTCATCTCCGCGGCCCAGAAGCAACGGGTCGAGACCTATCTCGCCAGGGCCGCGGCCGACAATATCGAGACGCTCGCCACCGGCCGCCTCGACGAGCGGGCGCCCCGGACCGGATACTACGTGCCGCCGACGCTGCTCGACCGGGTGCCGCCAACCCACGCCCTGGCCCGCGAGGAGATCTTCGGTCCGGTTCTCGCGGCCATTTCGTTCACCGACGAGGACGACGCCATCCGCATCGCCAACGCCACCGACTTCGGCCTCGTCGCCGGCGTCTGGACCGAAAATGGCGGCCGCCAGATGCGGGTCGCCAAGGCGATCCGGGCCGGCCAGGTCTTCGTCAACGGCTACGGGGCCGGCGGCGGTGTCGAATTGCCTTTCGGCGGGTTCAGGCACTCCGGTTACGGTCGGGAGAAGGGACTGGAATCGCTGCGCGAATACACCGTCGCCAAGACCGTCATCTTCAACCACCTCAAGCCGGCCGGGTGATCCGGACGATGCACGAGGCCGAACCCGAAAGACTTGTCGTCGGCAACGAGCCGAACATGGCGATTGTGCTCGCCCACGGCCGCGGCGGCTCGCCCGCCGACATGCGGGCGCTCGCCGCAGCGCTGGTGCTCGATTCTGTGATCTTCGTGCTGCTGAAGGCCGACGGCGGGGTCTGGTACCCGAACTATTTCATGGCGCCGACCGCCGACAACGAGCCGCACCTGACCGCCGCTCTCGCGCACTACGAGCGCGCGGTGACGGCCCTGATGGACGAAGGGATCAGCGAGTCGCGGATCGTGGTCGGCGGATTTTCCCAGGGCGCCTGCCTGACATGCGAATACCTGACCCGGTATCCGCGCCACTATGCGGCGGCGGTCATATGGACCGGTGGTCTGCTCGGTCCCGAGGGTTCGCGCTGGCGGCCCCGGCCCGAACTGGCCGGCATGCCGGCCTACTACGCCTCCTCGCAGATAGACGAGTGGGTGCCGCCGTCGCGGGCCCGCGAAACCGTCGACTGGCTGAACGCCTCCGGCGCCGCGGTGACCTCGGTGATGTTCGAGGATCGCCCGCACCGGGTCAGCGACGCCGAGATCGCCGGCGCCCGCCAGCTCATCGAGCGGGCCCGCCTCTAGGGCTCGCCGCACAAGGGGATCCCGACGTGAGCGTATGCATCCTGGGCTCGATCAATATGGACGTCGTGCTCGCAGTGCTCCATCTCCCGCGTCCGGGGGAGACCGTCTCCGGCGCGACCCGTCACACTCATCCCGGCGGCAAGGGTGCCAACCAGGCCATTGCCGCGGCTCGGCTCGGTGCACGCACCGAATTGCTGGGCGCGGTCGGCGCCGACCAGTTCGGCGACACGCTCCTCGACTATCTTGGGCAATCCGGCGTCGGGATTGCCGGCATCCGGCGGATCGAGGCCACCGATACCGGCCAGGCATACATCTGCGTGGCGCCGGACGGCGAGAACCTGATTGTCACGGTCCCCGGCGCCAACCACGCCGTCACGCCCGAGCCCGCCGATCTTGAATTGCTGACTGGCCACGCGGTCTATCTCAGCCAGCTCGAAGTACCGCCGGCGGCCGTCGAGGCATTTTTCGGGAGCCCCCCGGCGCAGTCGGGCCGGCGCCTTCTCAACGCCGCCCCCGCCCGCGCCGATGCCGGCCCGATCCTGGCCTTGGCGGATATCGTCATCGTCAACGAGACGGAACTCGCAACCTATTGCAGCCTCGCCGAGGCTCCAGCTTCGATGCCGGCAATCGAGTCGGCGGCCCGCACCCTGATCGCCGGTCCCGCCCAGACGATCGTGGTGACGTTGGGCGCCGAAGGCGCTCTCGCGGTCTCCACCGATAACACCAGAACGGTCCCGGGCCGCCGGGTTGAGGCGATCGATACCACCGGGGCAGGGGATTGCTTCTGCGGCGCCATGGCCGCGGCACTCGATTCCGGCGCTCCGCTCGCCGATGCCCTCGAATTCGCCACCGCCGCCGCCGCCATCGCGGTCACCCGCTCCGGCGCCGGCCCCTCGATGCCGACCGCCGCCGACCTCGAAGCGTTTCGCGCCGCGGGCGGAAGCTGAGCTGGCGCCGGCCGCCGCCATGCACGTCATTTGTCCGACGGGACGCGCGATTTGCGCGGCATGGGGCTTGGCGAGCGGCCATGCGGCGCTAGACTGGCCGTGCGGCCCGGGCTTTGCGGCCCCGACCCGACCCGCGTCAGCCAAGAGGAAATCATGCGCACCGTCACCATCGGCCATTCGGATCTGAAAGTATGCAACATGCCGCTCGGGGCCATGTATCTGGGCACCCGGCAGACCCGCGAAGAGTCCTTTGCGCTTCTGGACTACTACCGCGACCGCGGTGGCGATTTCATCGACACCGCCAACATCTACGCGCACTGGACCGGCTCGCAGTGGCGCGGCGGCGAAAGCGAGACCGTGCTCGGGGAATGGCTGGCCGCCCGGGGCAATCGCGACGAGGTGGTGATCGCCTCAAAGGTGGGGTTTGGCTATTCGGATGTTCCCACCGGTCTGACGCGGCAATTGATCGCCGATGAGTGCGACAAGTCCCTCAAACGCCTGGGGATCGACACCATCGATCTCTACTTTGCCCATGTCGACGATCGCGACACGCCCCTGGAGGAAACCATGGGCGCCTTCGCCGACCTGGTCGCCGCCGGCAAGGTCCGGGCGATCGGAGCGAGCAACTACGGTTCCTTTCGGCTCGCCAAAGCCAATCAGGTCGCGCGCGACAACGGCTTTCCCCAGTTCCAGGCGCTGCAGCAGCGGCACACCTATCTGCGGCCCAAATACAACGCCGACTTCGGCGGGCAGGTGGTGCTGAGCGCCGAGATGGTCGACCATTGCCAGTCCGAGGGCCTCGCGATCATCGCCTACTCGGTGGGGCTGGCCGGGGTCTACACCGGCCGCGAAGACCGTCCCGTCCCCGAGCAATACGACACGGAAGACGGCCGCCGTCGTCTGCACTCGCTCCACGAAGTGGCGGAGCAAACCGGCGCCCAGCCCTTTCAGGTGGTGCTGGCGTGGGTGATGCAGACGCCGAACGCCATGCCTTTGGTGGCCGGCAGCACGATCGAGCAGCTTTCGGAAAATCTCGACGCCGCCGATCTCACCCTGACCGACGAACAGATGCGCCAGCTCGACGAAGCGGGCGACTAGCCGGCCATCGCCCGCTCCACCATCGGCCAGACCTGGGTGCTGCCGGCGTAGATCATCTCCAGCGCCACGTAGAGAACGACGGCCAGGCCCAGATAGGCGATCCAGCGGTAGCGCTCCAGGAAACGGGAGATGAGCACCGCCGCAAATCCCATCAGCGCCACCGACAGAAACAGCCCGAACACCAGCACCGCGGGGTGTTCGCGGGCCGCCCCGGCGACTGCCAGCACGTTGTCCAGCGACATCGAGACATCGGCGAGAATGATCTGCAAGGCGGCCTGCCCGAAGGTCTTGGTGGGCGGCGCCGCCGCCGCCGGCACCGTCTGCCTTGTGCCGTCCTGGGAGTACGCCCGTGCCGGATGCAGCTCGCGCCACATCTTCCAGCACACCCAAAGCAGCAGGAGCCCGCCCGCCAGCAACAGCCCGACCACGTTGAGCAACTGCACCGTCACCAGTGCGAACCCGATTCTGAGCACCGTCGCCGCCGCAATGCCGACGAAAATCGCCTTGCCCCTCTGGGCTTGCGGCAGCCCGCGCGCGGCCAACGCGATCACGATGGCGTTGTCGCCGGCAAGCGCCACGTCGATCAGCACCACCTGCACGAACGCCGTCACTACTTCGACTGAAATCAACTCGGGCAGGGCGAAGCTCCCTTGCGGCGGCTTGCGTCGGGGCACGTACGGGCCGATCTCGCGGTGCGCGAGTGCGATCGCGCCCCTGGCGCACGGCACGGCTTAGATAGTCACGACGGCGGGTTTTTTCTACCGTGAGGAAGGCGCCTATCCCCGTCCATTTGCGGTTGGTCAGGCAATCTGGTGACAAACGCCGCGATCCGTCCGCCAGCCTTGACAGAGCGTCGCGCGGCAAACCAGTATCGCCGCGGAGCCTGCGGGAGAGACCGGCCAGCCTTGCCGGCGCCGAAGGAGCAACCGCCCCGGAAACTCTCAGGCAAAAGGACCGCGGCACCGCCAACCAACGTCTGGAAAGAGGCGCACCCGCGCCCGCCGAAGGGGTAATTCTCTCAGGCAAGAATACAGACGGGGCGATCAGCCAGGAAACCGGTGCCGCCGGAGCCAGGCCGGAAAGATCGCCGATGGCCGAAACCGATACAGCCCAGCCCAGCACCGCCTCCAACCGCACGCCGCTCTATGACGCGCACGTCGCCGCCGGCGCGCGCATGGTCGAGTTCGCCGGCTACCACATGCCGCTGCACTACGCGCCGGGGGTTCTCAAGGAGCATTTGCATTGCCGCCAGGCGGCCGCGCTGTTCGACGTCTCTCACATGGGGCAGGCCGAACTCGCCGGCCCCGACTTCGAGACCGTGGCCGTGGCCCTGGAGACGCTGGTGCCCGCCGATATCGTGGGGCTGCCGCCCGGCCGCCAGCGCTACACCCAACTGACGACCGACGACGGCGGCATCATCGACGACTTGATGGTGTCGCGCCCGCCGATCGAGGAGGGAGGAGACTGGCGCCTGCACCTGGTCGTCAACGCCGCCCGAAAGCACTTCGACTTCACCCGCATTGCCACCAAGGTTCCCGACGAAGTCGCTGTCAAACCGCTTGACGACATGGCCATGATCGCCCTTCAGGGCCCCGCCGCCGAGTTGGTGCTGAGCGATCTCGCCCCGGCGGTCAGCGCGATGTCGTTCCTGGACGTGGCCATGGTGGAGATCGACGCGGTGCCGACGATGGTTTCGCGATCGGGCTATACCGGCGAGGATGGCTTCGAGATATCGGTGCTCGCCAGCCGGTCCGCCCACATCTGGCGCCGCCTCACCGCCGATCATCGGGTCATGCCGGCCGGGCTGGGCGCCCGCGACTCACTGCGGCTGGAAGCCGGCCTGTGTCTGTACGGCGCCGACATTTCCACCACCACGACCCCCGTCGAAGCGTCTCTCGGCTGGTCGATCGACGGCCGCCGCCGTGACGAGGGCGGTTTTCCCGGCGCCGCGGTCATTCGCCGCGAACTCGCCCACGGACCGCTGCGCAAGCGCGTGGGTCTGTATCCCGAGGGGGCGGCACCGATCCGCCCGGGGACCCCGCTTTTCGAGGACCGTACTTCTGAGCGCGCGGTTGGCTACGTTACCTCCGGCACCCTCAGCCCGTCGCTCAACGTGCCGGTGGCGATGGGCTATGTCACGGCGCCCCTGAGCGCCAACGGCACGGCGCTGGTCGCGGAAGTCAGGGGCACACGGCGACCGCTCTCGGTGGCGCCGATGCCTTTCGTGCCCACGCACTACAAACGCAACACGTCCGAATAGGACCCGCTGTCGATGCACACCAAATACACCACGGACCATGAGTGGATCACCCTCGCCGACGGGATCGCCACCGTCGGGATCACGTCGTACGCGCAGGACCAGCTCGGCGATGTGGTGTTCGTCGAGCTCCCCGAGGTCGGCCGGCAGGTCAGCAAGGGCGAGGCGGTTGGCGTCGTCGAGAGCGTCAAGGTCGCCTCGGACGTCTATGCACCGGTCGGCGGTGAAGTGACCGAAACCAACGCCGCCATCGTCAAGGATCCCTCACTGGTCAACGCCGACCCCGAATCCGGCGCCTGGTTCCTCAGGCTCCGGCTCTCCGACACCGCCGATATGGACGGCCTGCTCGACGCCGAGTCCTATCGAAAGCTCACAGCGTAGTTGTCGGAGGCCCTGCCGTGAAATCCACCGACCGCGCCGCGAATTTCGCCGATCGCCATATCGGGCCCGATGCCGGTGACATCGCGGACATGCTCGCCGCCATCGGCTGTCCAAGCATCGACGCGCTGGTCGACGAAGCGCTGCCTGCCTCCATTCGCCTGTCGGCGCCGTTGGCCCTCGCGCCAGCCAGCAGCGAGGCCGAGGCATTGTCCGCCCTGCGCGAATTGGAGCAGGCCAATCAGGTCTACACCTCGCTCATCGGGCAAGGCTATCACGGGACCGTTCTGCCCGCGGTCATCGAACGCAACATCCTCGAGAACCCGGCCTGGTACACCGCCTACACCCCCTACCAGCCCGAAATCAGCCAGGGACGGCTGGAAGCGCTGGTCAATTTCCAGACCGCGATGGCCGATCTCGCCGGGCTTGATCTCGCCAATGCGTCCCTGCTCGACGAAGCGACCGCCGCCGCCGAGGCCATGGCGATGGCCCGGCGCGCGACAAGGGTCGCTTCCACGACCTTTTTCGCCGATGCTCACTGCCATCCACAGACCCTTGCGGTGCTGCGGACCCGCGCCGAGCCGATGGGCTGGACGATCGTCACCGGCGATCCGCAGTCCGACCTCGATCCCAGCGCCGTGTTCGGAGCCCTGTTGCAGTATCCCGACACCACCGGACGCATTCGCGACCTGGGACCGATCCTGGCCGCGCTCGCCGCCGCCGGAGCTGTCGGTTGCGTGGCCGCCGATCCGCTGGCGCTGGCGCTTCTCGCCCCGCCGGGAGAACTGGGGGCCGACATTGTCCTGGGCTCCTCACAGCGTCTCGGGGTGCCGATGGGATTCGGCGGCCCGCACGCCGCCTACATTGCGTGCCGCGAAAGGCTCGTGCGGGCGCTCCCCGGCCGGCTGGTGGGCGTCAGCGTCGATGCGCGCGGGCGGACCGCCTACCGGCTGGCGCTGCAAACCCGTGAGCAGCATATCCGTCGCGACAAGGCGACCTCGAACATCTGCACTGCCCAGGTGCTTCCGGCGGTGATCGCCTCGATGTACGCGGTCT
>Ga0315553_10002433_pt1 | contig 14936 bp, 9 predicted proteins | sample SalMarSW160140MG_FD_203099 | JGI IMG/M metagenome (GOLD analysis project Ga0315553, IMG submission 203099) | Salt marsh sediment microbial communities from the Plum Island Ecosystem LTER, Massachusetts, United States - Salt Marsh Sediment SW1601-40 ... | reverse complement strand
TGATCGAGCATCTCGCTTCGCAGGAGCTGGTAAGCTCTGCCCTGGGTATGGCCGCAGCCAACGCCGTAATAGCGGATTCGCTTGCCGATCCGAACGCGCGCGGGGGAGATATCCTCGATCACCTGGACATCCGGGAGGGGGACCGCATCTGCATGGTCGGCTGCTTCCTGCCGGTGCTGGAGCGGCTGGGCAACCTTGGCGTCGAGGTAAACACCGTGGATCAGGTCGCAAAACCGGGGGCCGAACCGGCAGAAAGAGTCGAGCAGCTGCTGCCCGCAAGCCAGGTTGCGATCATCACGGGCACCTCGATCATCAACAACACGATCGACGATCTGCTCCGGCTGGCCGCCGGCTGCAGGGAGGTGGCGATTCTCGGCCCCTCCACCCCCCTGCTTGCCGAAGCCTTCCGGGGTCTTGCGGTCCACTGCCTCTCGGGAATACGGGTCGATGATCCGGAGGCGGTTTTCCGCATTATCGGGGAGGGCGGGGGCTTTCGCTTCTTCAAGGACCACACCACCAAGCTGAACATCCGGCTGGAATGAGCAGGCGCCCGAGGTGGGCGGCTCACCTGATTGAGCACCAAAGGCAAACATCCGCTTGACCGCGCTCTGAAGAGGGATGAGAATAAGGCATTCTGGGTGCGAAGGAGGATCGGACCTATGAACGAGAATCAGAAACTCCCGGTAAAGGTCAAGCTCGGTTTCGGGATCGGGGATATCGGGGGCAACCTCTACTTCACCGTGGTAGCCTTCTGGCTGCTGAACTATTTCACCGACACGGTTGGCCTTGCTGCGGGGATTGCGGGAATCGCCTTCGGCATCGGCAAGGTCTGGGATGCGGTCACAGACCCGCTGATGGGCTTCATCTCCGACAGAACGCGAAGCCGCTGGGGCCGGCGGCGACCCTATCTGCTGTTCGGCTCCTTCATCTGGTTCATCGCCATGATTATCCTCTTCACCAATCCCCAGCTGAGCAAACCCGCCGCCCTATTCGTGTGGGCCGTAGCGGCCTACTGTTTTCTCAGCACCGCCTTCACCGTGGTCAACGTGCCCTACTCCTCCCTCACGCCGGAGTTGACCAAGGACTATCACGAACGCAGCAGCCTCAACGGGTATCGGGCCGTTTTCATGGTCATCGGCACGCTGATCGGCGCCGGGGCGGCGCTGCCCCTGATCAACTCCCTTCCCAACAAGAATATAGGATTTTCCGTGATGGGCATCGTTTTCGGCGCAATAATGATGGGGGCTACCCTGGTTACCTTTTTCACGGTGCGGGAACCGAAGTTGACCGAAGTATCCAAACCGAAAACCAATTTCCTCAAGTCCTATATATCCGTTTTCAAGACCAAACCCTTTATCTTTATCCTTCTGGCATACATGATGTGCATGGTCGGCGTTTCCATAGTCAGCGCCACGATGATCTATTACTTCAAGTACATCCAACAAAAGGAAAATCTGACCACGATCGCCCTTCTGATCCTGCTGGTCACGGCCATGATCTTCATACCCGTGGCCGTGCGGATTTCCAAGCGGGTCGGCAAGAAAACGACCTACGCGGTCGGGGTGCTGATCATGGCAGCGGCCTGCATGCTGGTCTTTGCCCTGGGGCACCAGCTCGGCACGATTTTCGTCTTCGTGATGATGTTCGTAGCCGGAATCGGCCTGTCCACCCATTACCCCATGCCCTGGGCCATGATCCCCGACACGGTGGAATACGGCTATCTGCGGACCGGGGAACGTATGGAGGGCGGCTACTACGGTGTATGGACCCTGTTCAGCAAGGCCGCCCAGGGTCTGCTGGCGCTGCCGCTGGTCGGGCTAATCCTCCAGGTTACCGGCTATATCCCCGAGGTTGCCCAGACTCCCCTGGCCCGGCTGGGCATTCGCCTCATGTTCGGACCGGTAGCCGGGGTGTTCTTCGTAGCCGCCGCGGTCCTGCTCGCCTTCTACCCCCTGAACGAGCAGCGCTACCAGGAATTGCAGGAGAAGATCAAGGCGATGGAGAAGGAGCGGGGGATCGAGCCGGGTTAGCAGCGAGGCACCTTTACACAAGGCTGATAATACTTTACATATGCACCCATGAACTTCGTAGAAAAAATCGACGACAATGTGAAAATCGAGCGGGTGCTGGTAAGTGTCTACGACAAGGAGGGCCTGTACAGCCTCGTTCCGCAGCTGCTGCGGATCAACCCCGAAATCGTCCTGTACTCCACGGGGGGCACCTACCGGGCGATCGCCGACATCCTCGGCGACGCCAAGGTGAATCGGCTGGCGGCGGTGAGCGAGTACACGGGGCAGCCGGAGATGCAGGGCGGACTGGTCAAGACCCTGGATTTCAAGATCTACCTGGGACTGTTGAGCGAGACCTACAACCCGGCTCACCGGCAGGATCTGGACAGGACGGGGGCCGTGGCCATCGACATGGTGGTTGTCAACCTCTATCCCTTCCAGGACACGGTGGCTCGACGCGACGTTACCCCGGAGCGGGCCCGGGCCAATATCGACATCGGCGGTCCCTGCATGATCCGGGCGGCGGCCAAGAACTTCCTGCGGGTCGCGGCGGTCGTGGACCCGGGGGACTACGGGGAGCTCATCGCCGAGCTAGATCGGAATGAAGGCCGTCTGTCTCTGGCCACGCGCTTCCGCCTGGCCCAAAAGACCTTCGCTTATACGTCGGAATACGATTCGGCGATCGCCGGCTATCTGGGATCGTGCGACCACGCTGAGGTGCGCAGCAGCTATCCGGAGGTGCTTGCATGAGCCGGGGAGACCGAAAACAGGGGAAACAGCAGGAGGGGAAGCAAACCTCCGGCCTGCCGAGCGGGGGGAGCCTGAAAGGCGGGCGCAGCCTGAAATCCGCCTACCGAAGCATCACCCAGGATCACTTCCCCGATACCCTGGAGATCTGTTTCGCTCAGGGGGGACAGCGGCAGTGCCTCGAATTTCAGCGGGTGACCTGGAAGATCGAAGGGCAGGACAGGGGCCTGCGCTACGGCGAGAACCCAGGGCAGGAGGCGGCGCTGTACAAACTGGTGTCGGGAAATCTCGTGCTGGGGGAGGTTCAGAGCATCCAGCCGGGACGCTTCCTGGCTTCGGAGCCGGAGCTGCTGCAGTCGGGCAAGCATCCGGGGAAGATCAACATCACCGACGTGGACAGCGCCCTCAACATCCTGCGCTACTTTCAGGACCAGCCCTGCACGGTGATCGTGAAGCACAACAATCCCTGCGGGGTGGCCCTGGGAGGCAGCCCGTCCGAATCCTACCAGAAGGCCTATGCGGCCGACAGGCTCGCGGCCTTCGGCGGTGCGATCGCGATCAATCGAGAGCTGGACAGGGAGACCGCAGAGCTGATCGCGGAGCAGTACTGCGAGGTGGTGGCCGCCCCTGCTTTCGCCGAGGGGGTCCTGGATATTCTGGCGCGGCGCAGGAACCTGCGGGTGATGCGCATCGGCAACATCCGGCGTCTACAGGAGTTCGTGGGCACCCGGGCGGTGGACTTCAAGAGCCTGATCGACGGCGGGATCGTGGCCCAGTGGTCCTACGCGCCCCGCACCCTGACTGTCGAGGACTTCCTTCCAGCCGAGGCGACCTACCAGGATCGGCGGTACCGGATAGATCGGGCGCCCACCGATGCGGAAGCCTGGGACCTGCTGTTCGGCTGGCTGGTCGAATCGGGCATCACCAGCAACTCGGTGATCTACGTGAAGGACGGGGTCACCGTGGGCATCGGCACGGGAGAGCAGGACCGGGTCGGGGTGGCGGAGATCGCCCGGGACAAGGCCTACCGCAAGCTGGCCGACCGCATCTGCTGGCAGCGGCACGGCAAGCCCTACAATCTTCTCGATGAGGACCGGCAGAGGCGGGAGATCGACGAGGCGGTGAAGGAGCAGCGGGGGGGCTTGAAGGGTGCCTGCATGGTTTCCGATGCCTTCTTTCCCTTCCGGGACGGCGTGGACGTGGGGATCCGGGAGGGGATCAGCGCCGTTATCCAGCCGGGAGGCTCGGAGCGGGACTTCGAGGTCATCGAGGCTTGCAATGAGGCGGGCGTGGCCATGGTGTTCACCGGGCAGCGCAGCTTCCGCCACTAGAGGTGAGAGAACGATGAAAAACATCCCGGTGCTGTTTGTAGAGGGGCGCACTTTGGCCGAGGCCTACGAGCGGGCATTGGTTTTGCTGAACGAGAGGGGAACCCGGATCGCCACCCAGTACGACCAGCCCGCAGATCCCCTTAGCATCGACGCCACGATGAACATCACCGTGCTGGATCCCTGGGCGGACCCCATGATCCACAAGGCCTTCCCCGGCGGGATCGAGGATCTCCATGAGTACGTTCTCGAGCTTCGCGGCGCCAAGGACCACTGGGTCAAGAACATGAACGATCCGGAGGACACCCGCTGGGAGTACACCTATCACCAGCGCCTGAACAGCTACGGCAGCTGGCGGGAAGCCCGGGGCGGACAGTCCGTGCAGGCGGGATCCTTCAGTGTCGATCAGATCGAGCAGGTGATCGGCAAGCTGGTCGAGCAGCCCCACACCCGGCAGGCCCAGATGATCACCTGGATGCCGAACATCGATTTCGACTGCTACGATCCGCCCTGCCTGCAGTCCATCTGGTACCGTCTGGTCTTCGATGAGCAGGGCACCGCCTGGCTGAACTGCAACGTCCGCTTCCGCTCCAACGACGCCTGGGGGGCCAACTTCATGAACATGTTCGGATTCATCCAGTTCAACCGCCAGGTCATCGCCGATGAGATCGCCCGTCGCAGCGGCAGCTCCGTGGAATTGGGGCGGCTGAACTGGCAGGCCGATTCCTACCATATCTACGGCAAGAGCATTGCGGAGGCCAAGGCCCGGCTGTTCGACCGGCTGCAGTCGACGAGCTTCGAAGAGAGGGTATTCAACTTCCGGGATCCGATGATCCGACAGATCTACGAGGAGGCCAGGGAGGGGATACTGGAGAAGATCAGGAAGTTCGACGAGGAGCACGAACGATGACAAGCAGAGCTGGTCTTATTGACCACCTTCGCAGCTAGGGATATTGTAGAGATCATCATGTACGAGCGAAACGTTTCCCAGATCGAAGAGATAGTCGAAAAACAGAATCAGTGGCGCGGCAGCACCTTGAACCTCATCGCCAGCGAGAACGTGCTCAGCAACCGGGCGCGCGGCTCTTTGGGGTCGGATTTCGCCCATCGCTACGCTGAGGGGCACCCGGGCGAACGCTACTATCAGGGCACGGAGCTCATCGACGAGGTGGAGAGCCGGCTCAAGAAGCATATGAAGACCCTGTTTCACTGCCGGCAGGTCGATGTTCGGCCGATCAGCGGGACCATAGCCAATGACGCGGTGTTCAGCCGCTTCATTCACCCCGGAGACGTGGTCATGGTCAACTCCACCCCGGGGGGCGGGCATATCAGCCATCATCGGGCCGGATCGGTGGGCAAGTATACGACCAACATCGTAGACTTCCCGCTGACCCCTGACGGCTACCATATCGACGTGGAGAGAACCGTGGAGCTGATCAAGGCCATCTCTCCGAAAGTCCTGATCTTCGGCAAGAGCCTGTTCCTGTTTCCCGAACCGATTGCGGAGCTGGTGGATATCTGCAGTCAGCGGAATATCAGCATGCTCTACGACGGCGCCCACGTGTTGGGTTTGATCGCCGGAGGACAATTCCAGAATCCCTTGAAAGAAGGAGCCCTCCTGATCACCGGCAGCGTGCACAAGACCTTCTTCGGGTCCCAGAGGGGGATCATCCTGAGCAACGCCGGGGAAAACGAGTGGCGCAAAATCGACAAGGGCGCTTTCCCCGGTTCCTCCTCCAACCATCATCTGGATACCCTCGTTTCCCTGGCGATTACCGTGTACGAGATGATGGAGTTCGGTCAGGAGTACGCCAGGCAGGTGATCGCCAACGCCAAACACCTGGGCAGGAAGATGCACGAGGCGGGAATCGAGGTCCAGGGGCGCGAGTTCGGCTACACGGAGAGCCATCAGCTGGCCGCGGATGTGACCCGGTTCGGCGGCGGGGATGAAGTGGCCAGGCACCTGAAGGACAACAACATCATCCTCAATATGAACCTGCTGCCCCATGAATCCCTGGAGAACGTGGCCAATCCCGCCGGTATTCGTCTGGGCGTCCAGGAGATGACCCGTTTCGGCATGAAAGAGCCGGAGATGGAGGTCATAGCGCAGCTGTTCAAGAAATGCCTGATCGACGGCAAGTACGTCGGGGATGAAGCAAAGGAGTTCCGCGGGCAATTTCAGAACGTCCAGTACTCTTTCGATCAATCCGCTGTGGAAGTATAGCTGCAAAAAGTATGAAGGACGTCCAAAACCGGCACGACCCGCGGCATATCGAAATCCAAAAAGTCGGTGTGAAGAACGTCAAGTATCCGATCGTGGTGCTGGACAAGAACAATCAAACTCAAGCCACCGTGGCTACGATCAACATGTACGCCGATCTTCCCCACGATTTCAAAGGCACCCATATGAGCCGTTTCATCGATGTGGTTAACGAGTACTACGTCGACATCTCGATGAACAACTTCCTCGAGATGCTGGGTAAGGTTCGGGCGTTCCTGGAAGCCAGCAGGGCTTACGCGGAGGTGTTCTTCCCCTATTTTATCGAGAAACAGGCGCCGGTCTCCGGTGAACGCAGCATGATGGAGTACCTCTGCGAGTACATGGGTGAGGTCAGCGACCAGTACGAGCATTTCTACGTGGGTATCAAGGTTCCCATCGCCACGGTCTGCCCCTGCTCCCAGGAGATCAGTGAAATAGGCGCCCACAATCAAAGGGGGGTCGTGCGTCTGAAATTGCTGTTCGAGAAGTTCTTCTGGATCGAGGATATCATCAGCATCGTGGAGAGCTCCGGCTCCAGCGAGGTGTATACCCTGCTCAAGCGGGAAGATGAGAAGTACATCACCGAGCAGGCCTTCAAACGCCCCCGCTTCGTCGAAGACGTGGTACGGGAGGTTACCCAGAAGCTCGAGGCGACCGGGGACTTCCGCTGGTTCAGCGTGGAGGCGGAAAACTTCGAAAGCATCCACAATCACAGCGCCTACGCCTACGTAGAACGAGGTTCTATCGACTAGCGGCGATGGATCTTCCGGGAGTGCTGCTGATAATCCTTGCGGGGGACAGCAGCTGATCAGGTCTTGGCTGCCCGGAGCGTTCCCTTCTGCATGCGCCGCAGAGTAACGGATGTCCACAGCGCGCTCATCCCGGCTGCCAGAACATTACCGGTTATGATACCCAGCCACACCCCGTAGATCTTCAGGTCAAAGACGTAGACGTAGAGGATCATGGCCGGCACGGCCAGCAGCAGGAGCCTGGAGGTAGTGATGAGCAGCGCCGGCAGTGGGTAGCCGATGGCCTGAAAGAAGGAGCGGGAGAGGATGCCGATAACGGCGAACACGAAAGTGAACTCGACGACCCGGGTCTGCAGCACGGCGTAGCGCACCACCTGATCGATGTCGCTGAAGAACGGATAAATCCTCGGCGCCAGGGCAAACATCGCCGCGGCGGCCAGGACAACCAGTCCCATGGCCGTGAGCAGGCTCTTCCACCAGATCTCCCGCACCCGTTCGAAATTTCCCCGACCGGCGTTCTGGCCGATCATGGTAATCAGGGCGGCGCCGATGGCGAAGATCGGCATCAGTACGGCCTGATCCAGACGCCCGCAGAGGGCGAAGGCGGTGAGTGCCAGGGGATCGATCGCGACAACCACCCTGTTGAAGAATAAAAAGCTCAGAGCCATCAGGATCATTCCGGCGGATTGAGGCAGGCCTACGGCCAGGATCTTCCTGATCGTTCCTCCGTCTATATCGGCCAGTCTCCAGTGGACCTGGACCTGGGTCTTGCGGCGGATGAACACGCTGAGGATAAAGGAGACGGCCAGGCCTTGAGCCATCGTTGTGGCCAGGGCCGCCCCCCGTACCCCGAGCTTCAGGGTGAAGATGAAAATCGGATCCAGGATGATATTGCCTGCCGTGCCGATGATCATGGCGATCATCACGTATTTCATCATGCCCTCGCCCTGGAGGATGCCCATGAAGGTGCTGGACACGAACAGCAGTATCCCCGCAGGCACGATGAAGCGCAGATACTCCAGGCCGTGGACCAGGTAGTCCCCCTGAGCCCCGAGCAGCAGCAGGATGTCGCCGGCGAATATATAGGTGGGTATGGCTATGGCCACGGCCACGCCCACACCGACAGCCAGACCGCTCTCCGCAGTTTTGTCGAGAACCTTCCTGTTTTCCTCTCCGATACCCCGTGCCACCAGGGAGCTGGTTCCCACCACGATACCCTGACTGAGGGCGATTGCCATGAAGAGGAAGGGGAAGACGATTCCGGTCCCGCCGACGTAGGAAGGATCGGCCAGGTCTATACGGCTCACCCAGATGGTGTCGGTTATGTTGTACAGCAGCTGGAAGAGCATCCCGAAGAAGATTGGGGAGGCCAGGCGCGCCAGGAGCCTGAGCACCGGACCTTCGAACATGTCCGGCAGCGGTCTCTGTCGGGGGGTGGTGGGAGCTGTGTCTTCTTCACTACGTCTATCTGCCATAGCGGGAGCTCTTTTTCGAGCTCTCCGGATCATACCGGTAAAGTGGTCGGATAGACAACCGCCTGGCCGCTCCCGGCGCATCGCGCGCAGCCGCGTGATTCGCTGAGCAAGGTGTGCTATAGTAGGGGCAGGAGGCACGGCATGAAGCGATCGACGATTATCACCTTGTTTTTGGTCGTGCTCGCCGTATTGGCGGGCGTACTGCTCAGCGGTTGTGTGACCGCAGGGGCGGCGGAGTGCAGCGAAGAAGGCCAGATCCTCTGGGATAAGGACCACGATCCCGGGCGGAACGCCCCGCGCTGGGTGAGCAACAGGCGGGCGGCTTTGAAGGAGGCGGAAGTGCGCTCCAGGGATATCCCCAAGAAGTACGTTCTCTACATGGGCGTTTCCGAAGACAAGCCGGATGAACGGGCCGCCCGCTTCGACGCGGTGGAGGACATGCTGAAACGCTACGCCGTGTACCTGCAGGAGGAGCTGGACCGCATCCTCCCCGAAGCCGCGGAGAGAGCCGGGGTGCGTTTGCCCCAGGTGAACACGGCCCTGGGTGCCGACATGGCGGTGAGCTATCTGCCCAGGGAGCCGATAGAAGCCAATGTGATCCGGGCTCACTGGACCGCAACGGGCAGGCTCTGTCCCGACTTCACCAAGAAAATGTATCGCACCTACGTTCTCGGGGTGTTCGACAAGGATGTCCGCCGGGAGCACGTGCTCGAGGCGGCTGTAGAGACCTTTAAATACGCGATCATACGCGGAGACGATAAGGACGAAATCCTGGCGGAGGCGCAGCGGCTGATCCGGCGTCTGTAGGTTCGCTCCCGACTCCAGACTAATCCCCCTCTGAAGACTACCCTTATGCCTTGTCATCCGAGGTAAAATACCGGATAGTAACCGCAGCAACCCTGATTCAGCGTGGAGGTTTTCAGTTGCGGACACCAAAGAGTTATGCCGGCACGATCCTGCGGGTCGACCTGTCCACCGGGGCGAGCGAGCGGATAGACACAGAGCAGTACGCCGAGCGATTCCTGGGCGGCCGGGGCCTGGCCGCCGCAATCTACTGGAACGAAGTAGCCCCGGAGACCGGCGCCCTGGAGCCGGACAACCGCCTGATCCTGGCCCTCGGTCCTCTGGCCGGTGTTCCGGCCGTCGGAGGATCCCGTTGGGGCGCTTTTGCGAAATCCCCTCTGCCTCAGGGGCAGCGCTTCTGCTACGGGAACCTCGGGGGCAGCTTCGGGGCGGAGCTGAAGTTCGCCGGCTACGACGGGTTGATCCTGCAGGGCAAGGCGGATCGGCCCGCGGTCCTCTCGATTCTCGACGGACGGATCAGCCTCCGGGACGCGGATGATCTGTGGGGCAGGAGTACCACCGAAACCATCGAGAGCCTGAAACAGGGTGAAGTTGGGAACTCCAAGGTCCTGACCATCGGTCCTGCCGGAGAGAAGGTGCTGCCCTCCGCGACGCTGTTAGCCGACGGCGATGCCAGTTGCAGCGGCGGCATGGGCGCGGTCATGGGTTCTAAAAACCTCAAGGCCGTAGTGGTCCGCGGGGAGAATCGGGTCGTGGAAACGGCCCGTCCGGCCGCCTTGAGGGAGATCGCCCGGGAGCTTCGCGGACACGGCCGGGGAAACGTCAAGGTCTGGGGCATCGACTTCATGGCCCACGGTCCGAAGACCCGCAAGCTTCCCTGCTACGGTTGCCCGGCCAACTGCCTGCGGGTCAAGTACACGGCGGATGACGGCACCAGCGGGAAGTTCATGTGCCAGTCCCGTTTCTTCTATATGCCTCACGCCTGGGGCTACTACGGGCAGGAGAACGACGTGCCCTTCCACGCGAACCGGCTCTGTGACCGGCTGGGTATCGATACCTGGGAGGTGCAGACCATCATCGAGTGGCTGCTGCGCTGCCACGCAGAAGGGGTGATAACGGAAGCTGAATCCGGGCTTCCCCTCGCCAAGGTGGGCAGCCTGGAGTTTATCGAAGCGCTGCTCGACAGGATGATTTCGGGGAAGGGATTCGGAACGTTGTTGGCCAAGGGAGCCTGGAACGCCGCCCGGGAGAGAGGCCCGGCTGCCCGGGATCTGTTTCGCCACAACGACCCCTACGATCCGCGGTACTGCACCGTAAATACCATGCTCTATCCCTTCGAGTCCCGGGAGCCGATCCAGCAGCTCCACGAAGCGGGGCTGGTGCTGGCCCAATGGTCCAGCTGGGCCAAAGGGGTTGAGGGAGCGCATATCTCGACGGAGGTCCTTCGAGGCATCGCAGGCCGCTTCTGGGGCGGTGAACAGGCCGGGGATTTCACGACCCTGAAGGGCAAAGCCAGGGCGGCCAGGCTAATCCAGGATCGACAGTACGCCAAGGAGAGCCTGATCACCTGCGACTGGATGTATCCGGTCATCGACCTGCCCAATTCGGAGGATCATATCGGGGATCCCGGGATCGAGAGCCGCATCCTCAGCGCGGCCACCGGGATCGACCACGCAGTGGAGGATCTAAACCGCATCGGCGCCCGCATCTTCGAGCTGCAGCGGGCGATCCTGCTGCGGGAGGGGCATCAGGCACGCCGGGATGACCTCCTGCCCGAGGAGTTCCACGAACAGCCCCTGGAGGGGCACGTGGCCGATCCCGAGTGCCTCGTGCCAGGCGCCAACGGGCAGATCGTCTCCCGTCTGGGTAAGCGCTTGGAGATGAGAGATTTTCTGCGCCTTCGGGAACAGTACTACGAGCTGCGGGGCTGGGACGTGAAGACCGGGCTCCAGACCCGCCGGGGCCTGGCGGAGCTGGACCTGGGGGAGGTTGCCGAAGAGTTGGAGAGCAGAGGGCTGTTGGCCCGCCGGGCCCGGCGGATTCCGCCGCCGATTCGGCTGGTTCGTCGCGTGGGCGGCGGGCTGGCTGCCGGTCTGGACAGGCTGGGGGGAAACGGGCGGGGTAGAGGTACCGATCCGGCGACTCCTGCCGCCCCGGCCATGTCCCGGGAACAGCTGCTGCAGCTGCTGGAAGAGCAGCGGTCGAGGTACGGCCACCCCCAGGTCGTCCAGAATTTCAGGGGCTGGAACAAGGCGCTGCAGTACTACATCAGCGACTTCGACGAGTACTTCCTCATCCGCATGGTCGACGGGGTTGCTCAGGCGCCGGAGCCCCTGTCCGCGCCTCTGGAGCAGCCGGAGGTCAGCTACCAGATGGATTCACAGACCCTGTTGGCCATGACCGGCGGGGAGATCAGCGGGGCGGAGGCGTTTAGACGGCGCCGGCTCAAGCTCAAGGCCTCTTTTTCGGACATCATGAAGCTCCAGTCCCTGGATAAACTCTAGCATTCGCCCTATCGCCTATAGCGTTTCCGTTGAAACACTCCGGCCCCGGCGCTGCCGAAGTAAAGCAGTTCGCCGTCCGCGGAAAGGATCAGACAGCGGGTCACGTTGTTGCCGTTGGTTCCGGGACGCTTGTTGAACAGTCCCTCGTTCCAGCTTCGCCAGTTATTCCCTGCGTCTGCGGATACCATGATGCCCTGGTCTTGCGCTGCCAGATAGAGTACCTGTGAATCGTGGCGATCCACCAGGATTTCATAGAACTCCTGGCCTGCGTCAAGACCGGCCATGACGTCGAACCAAGTGTCTCCGCCGTCGGTGGACTTCATCACCATTCCGTGAAATCCTTCGGTGCCTCGGCCTTCGTTTTCGCCGTTCTTGGAACAGGCATACATGATCGAAGGATTCCGGGGATCGAAATCAATGGAGAAAACCCACTGTTCGTCGGGCCACCCTGTGTCAGATACTTCCCAATGTTTGCCGAAATCGCAGGAGCGGTTGACTCCGTTGTATGTGCCGGCGTAAATCAGTGAAGGCTGCTGCGGGTGATGTACCAATCTGAACACACCGTCCATGGTCCAGCCGATGTTGCTCTCATGCCAGCTCGTCCCCGCGTCCTCGCTGATGTAGATTCCCTGGGGGAAGGTACCTATCATGACCAGCCGGTTGTTTTCCGGGTGTATAAGCAGAGAGGTGTACTGGTACAGTGGACGATCATCCCACATCGGCCAAAGCACTCCCCACTGCCCGAAGGGAAGCATGGCCTGCCACTCGCCTTCCCGCCACTGGAAGATTCCGTAGCCCTTGGAACCGGCGAACAGCTCGCCGTGCGAGTTCTGGCAGAGAGTACGGATTTGCAGGGACGTAAGGCCTTCGGAAATGCTCTGCCAGGAACGACCGCCGTCGGTAGTGCGGTAGATGCCGTCTTCGGCCGCTACAAAAACCGTGTTCGGGTTTCTGTAATCGATCAACAGAGCGGTGATGTTCTTTCCAGCCATCTCCTGCTCCACACCATTGACCGGGTACCAGGTTGCTGCACCGTTGGCGGAACGGTAGACACCTTTGCCGTATAAACCCAGATACAACACATCCGGATGGCTTGGGCTTATGGCCAGGGCGTAATAACCCTGGCGTAGCGGGTCCTCTACATCGAAGGAAACCATACCGAAATTGGCCTCGTGCCAGTTCCCGCCGCCGTCCGCGGATTTGAAGATGCCCCCCGGAAAGCCGCTGGCGTAGATTATATTGTTGGCCCGGGGATCCTTGGCGACCTGCGTAAAGTATATGCGGGCGTGCAGCTGTTGCCGGACCTGCCCCTGCGGATCCCGGTCCCATTGGATGCTTCCGTCTCTGCGAATTTCACCGGTATAAAGACCGGCTCCATTGGTGAAAGCATAGATCCGTTCATCTCTGCCCGTCTGCACAGCCACGCCTCCCAGGGTCTGATACGGCAGTCCCGGGATTATTTTCCAGCTGGAGCCGTCGTCAACAGAGAAGAACGCGCCGTTTTCGGCCGCCGCGTACAAGAATCCCCGGGATGAAAAAGCCAGGCTCTTGACCGCACCGCTGTTGCTCCCCAGAACACCCCTGCCCAGCTGCGTCCAGGTATTCCCGGCATCGGTGCTCCGGTACACACCATTGACAACATTCGGATCCATCCTTGCGGATTCGAAGGTGTCAAAACGCACATCACAGCCGCCGACGAGGTAGAGAATTCGAGAGTCCTCCGGATGCACGTAAAGTTGGGAAAATCCCGAATCCGGCAGTCCGTGTTCCTCCCCGGAGATATTCCGCCAGCTCGAACCTCCATCACCGGATCTGTACACGCCGCTTTCGTGCAGCACGGTGTACAGCACCCCTGGTTTCCGGGGGTCCGGAGTAGAACTCAGAGGAACCTTGTCCAGGCTGCCGGTGATGTCCGCGGCTCGTCCCCTGACAACCTTGAACAGGTTGCCGAGCCTGCCGGCGTGTCCCGGGCGCATTGCCGATACGTAGATCGTATCCGCCGAGTGGGGATCCACCGCTACATGCATCAGGCGGATGTAGGCGGATCCGGCATCGAAATACTCGTGCCACTGCCCGCCGCCGTCATCGCTTCTATAGACCACGGGACGGGTTCGATCCGCGGCGTAGATCGTGTCCGGATTAACCGGATCCACGGAAATTGCCGCCGCGGAGAATATCCGAGGTTCCGGAAGAAGCTGCCAGTTCAAACCGCCGTCGTTGGTCTTGTAGGTGCCGCCTCCCCAGACCCCCGCATAAGCCGTCAGGTCTTCGGCCACCGCGTAGGAGTGGATCGTGCAGAAGTTGAAGTGAGGATTGGGCCGCTGCCAGGATCGGCCCTGATCTGAGCTCATCCATACCGTTGCCTTGAATTCACCCGTGCTGGAGGCGAACACGCGCCCGGGGACGGCCTGATCCGTCACTACCGATGTCACGGCTTCGGCTCCTTCGATCTCCAGGGAGGTCGACCAGGATTCTCCGCCATCCCGGGATACGCGGATTCTGGCGGAGCTTTCAAAGGGTTTACGGGAATAGCCAGAATAGACGATGTTCCGGTCGTGGGGTGAGGAAGCTATGGAGTAGGTGTAGTCGATGCCCGAAAGTTGGAGAAATTGCCACTGCCAGTGATCTTCCTTCCGCCTGCCGCGGTAGATACCGAAGCCGTTGTTGGCGGCGTACATCAGTCCCGGATCGATGGTCGGAGCCAAGGCGTAAATGGAGTTGAAGCAGAGAGCCCCGGGCTGGTATGGGTTGGCCGGTACCTGCCAGGTTTGCCCCCGGTCCCTGCTGCGGTGAATATAGGGAACATCAGCGATGAACCACACCGTATCAGGGTCGCTCGGATCCACCTGAAGCTCATCTCCAAAAGAGTGTATGATGCCGCCTGAGTTGAGGCGAACCCAGGTGGCTCCGGAATTATCGGAGCGAAAGGTTCCTTCACCCCCGGTGCCCGCGGCATACACTCTGCCGGGATCCCGTGGGTCCACGGCCAACAGATTGATGTTGGTAGCGATGATCCCCTCATGACGAAGCTCCCAGCTCCGCCCTCCGTCAAGGGAATGA
>Ga0315553_10002431_pt1 | contig 14939 bp, 13 predicted proteins | sample SalMarSW160140MG_FD_203099 | JGI IMG/M metagenome (GOLD analysis project Ga0315553, IMG submission 203099) | Salt marsh sediment microbial communities from the Plum Island Ecosystem LTER, Massachusetts, United States - Salt Marsh Sediment SW1601-40 ... | reverse complement strand
GGGGTTTTCATCGGCGGCGGCGATGGCGCAGATGCCGCAGCAATCGGTGTCGGCGTTGGTCGAACCCCAGGACTCGAAGCCGCCGTTGGCCATCTGGGTGGACCTGATATAGTCGAGCCCGTCGCTTATCGGTGTTGAGGCCGGGGGCTGTCCGGCGGCGATAAGGGCCATGATGGCGGCGGCGGTATCGTCAACATCGCTGTCGCCGCCCACCCCCCAGCTCCAGCCGCCGTCGGTGGCGCTCTGGTTGGCTAAAATAAAGGCTACGCTGTCCTGGATGATGGTCGAGGTGGCCGGGTTTTCCCCGGCGGCAACCAGGGCCAGCACCCCCCAGAAGTCGTCGTTGAGGAGCGAGGCATTGCCAATCTGGTTGCCGGCGTGTTCGGCTTCGAGCAGGGCAACAAAGTCAATCTCCCCGAAGTCGGTCGGGTCTTCATCGGCGGCGGCGATGGCCAGCAGCATCCTGGCGTAATCGCTGGCCGACGAGGCGTCGGCGGCATTGGCCGCCAGGTAGTCGACTATGGATGGGTGAGAGCCGACTTTCCAGTCGTCGGGGTCTTCACCGGCGGCGGCGATGGCCATCACTGCCCAGGCCGAGGTACCGAAGTCGCTGATTTTGCCGGTATTGTCCTGCTGTGAGCGCAGGTAGTTTAAGGCGTCGGCAACCTCGCTGTCAGCGGTAGTGTAGGGGTAATCCTCCTCCACCGCCGTTACCGGCACGGCCAGCAGGCAGGGCAGGAGCAGGGCTGAAATCAGCAGTATGGTGAAGAGCTTTGACCTGAAAATCCTGGACATTGTCTGACGCCTCCTCTCGGTAAGTAAAGTGGGCTTGATAATATACAAGTGAAGTTGTTAAATTATAGAAACAAAAGGGGCTCCTGTCAAGGGGTTTTTAGGGGGTTTTGGGGCGGATTTTTAAAAGTGGTTTAGCTGTTTTCGGCGTCGAAGAGCTGGTAGGCTATGCGCTCTTTTTCCAGCCGGGCGATGAGGTCGGCGGCTTCGCTGTCGACGCAGACCACCAGTGGCTTTAAGCCGCTCTTGGCCGCCTCGATAGCCGCCGCCACCGCCCCGTAGTGCTGGAAACGGGCCTTGGTTTTGCGCAGAGCGGCCAGCGCTTCCAGCCCCAGCGCGGTGACCAAGTCACTCTTAGCCAGACGCTGTTTCAGTATGTTGTAGTTAACCTGCTTCGAGCCGCCCCGCTGGATACCGGGCACCCTCAGTATGGTCACCCTTCCCACCTCCAGGGGCACGATGCCCTCGATGCCGGTGATACCCACATCCTCGCCGGCTCTGGCGCTGGAGATGGCGGTGCCGCCGGCTTCCTGCTTGCCGGCGGAGGCAAAGAGCAGCCCGCCCTTCATCTTCAGGCCCACCTGCTGGCCCTTTTTCAGGTCTTCCTCGGCGATGGCGGCGCAGATGGATAGATTGGTTATCGCCCTCTGGATGAAGGCGTTGTAGTCGCCCAGCTCGCGCAGGGTCTTGATTATCCAGTTGACCCCCTGGTTGGTCACCCGGTAGCGGGCGCGCCCTTCGGCTACTAAAAGCCCCTCTTTGGTCAGCTGGGCGATGTAGTCCGATACCGCCTGCGGGGTGATATTTAAATTTTTAGCAACCTCCCGCTGCTGGATGGTGGGGCCGGCGTTGGCTATCTCCACCAGTATCTGGAAGCGGGTGGTCAGATTTTTGTTTCTGAGGACTTCAATCATAGTTTACCCCGATTGGGCATAGCTCACCTGATTAAGGCACAGTTCACCCCGATTGATGATAAATCAACTCCACTTGATTATAGCACTTCTTTAGGGGAAAGCAAGAGGGGAACCGGTTACTTTTTCTCCGGCTCCGAATCAGTAGGCTCGGGCGGCTTGGGCTTATGCGGGATACCGACGGAAAAGAGGTAGCTCAGGCCGTTGGCGAGCCTGGTCTTGTCGCTGAGCAACACCAGCAGCGAGGTCAGTGCCACGCTGAAGAGGACGATGCCGTAGGTCAGGTTCTTGATAAGCTCGCCGCCGATGACCTCCTGCTGGAGAACTATGGCCGCCAGCACGATGGCGGTCAGCCCCCGCGGCGCCATCACGGCGATAAACGAGGCGTCTTTGGCCGGGGCCGCTCCGCCCACGGTCAGCCTTACCGCCGCCAGCCTCAACAGGAAGATGATGACGGTGAAGACGGCTCCCATTATCATCAGCTCGTTGCTTATCATCTCCAGCGATACCCCCAGATAGATAAAGAAGAAGGTCTTGAGCAGGAAGGCAATCTCGCCGAAGAAGGCTTTCTCCACCTCGGTCAGCCCCCCCGATTCTAGCCGCAGCCCCCGCTTGAAAAAGGGGAAGGGCATCGGCTTGAGGTTGCCCAGGGTAATGCCGAAGGCCAGGGCGGCGATGGGCCCGTTAAAGCCCATCAGCTCCACCAGCCCGAAGACGACGAAGACGCAGGCGGCGGTGGTGAACATGGTGTTCTTGACGTGGCGTATCCGGTTCAGGAAAAGCGACCAGATAAAGGCGCTGGCCACGCCCAGGCCGATGGCCACCAGGAAGGAGGCAATCAGGCTGCCGGCGACCTCCATCGGCTGGAACTGGCCCAGCTGGTAGGTGTCGATGAGGGTCAGGGCGATGACGATGCTGAGCACGGCGGTGACGGTTGATTCCACCGATAGCAGCACCCGGCTCTCCTCCCGCATCTTCAGCTGCTTGACCAGGGGAATGACGATGGCTTCTGAAGTAGAGCCGATGATAGCGCCCAGAATCAGGGCCGGCAGCAGCTCCAGGTCGGTGAGCCAGAGGGTCAGCCCGGTAATCATGGCCATACTGATGGGGAAAACGACCAGAGCCAGGGCCATGGCCCCGGGTACGGCGGCGCGCAGGGTGCTCAATTTCAGGCTGAAGCCGCACTCCAGCAGGATGATAATCAGGGTGATGGTGGCGAAGATGGGTCCTATCTCGATGAAGAGGGTGGGGGGCAGTACCCCCAGTATCGGCCCCAGGACGATGCCCAGGACGATAAGAAAGAGAACATCGGGCACCATGATGCGGTTGAACAGGCCGGTAAAGAGGTGGGCTAAGAAAATAATAATGCCGACCACGGCTATTATCAGGGCGACATCCTGCATGATGCCCAATTTAATTGGCCGGAGGCCGTTTGTCAATAGCCCTAAATAACTAGCCGCAGTTCCCCTGGTAATAAACTAATTTATTAATTTATTTAATAATTCCACAAAAAATACTTGACAAATTAAAAGTTAATGCTATAATAAACTTAAATAAGTTAATTTTAAGCAGGGAGGACAGGAGCTATGTCCAGGGAATGGCAGGAACTGACCAGGTTAACCCAGGGAGCGCCGCTGCTGGTGGAGCGCGTCCGCCTGGCCGATAGCGGCATCGCCGTAGAGGGTGAATTTGAGCTGCCGCCGCTGGCCAAACTATCGGCGGAAGACCAGGTCTTCATCATGGCTTTTGTCCGCTGCCACGGCTCGATAAAAGAATTAGAGCGCATCTTCGGCATCAGCTACCCCACCGTCAAGAACCGCCTTAACCGCCTGGCCGACCAGCTCCAGTTCGTCGAAACCATGACCTTCTCCGAGAAGGAGGACGTGCTGGCGGAGCTGGAGAGCGGTGAAATCAGCGCCGAAGAGGCCATCAGGAGGCTATCCAAATGAACTATCCGCCGCCGCTGATGCGCCTGGGTATATACGGCCGCCGCCGCTTCTCGTTATGGCTGCCATTGTTTCTGCTCTGGCCGGTGGCGGCGGCGCTGGCTATAGTGCTGGCGCCGCTGGTGCTGCTGGCGGCCTTGGTATTACGGCCTCTCGTCTGGGGAAAACTGGCGCTTCTCTCCGGGCCGATGTTCTTCGGTGTCTTATGCGCCCTGCGCGGCCTGGAGGTAAATCTAAATCTGGGCAGCCGGGTACTGCTCATGTCTTTTAAATAGGAGGTAATAAAATGGGTGACAATCAGAAAAGGATACTGGACCTGCTGGCCGAGAAGAAAATCAGCGTTGACGAAGCTCAGCGCCTGTTATCTCTCACCGAGCCCGGTAAGGACACCGGAACTCAGGGACCGGAAGAGTCCGCCGGTTCCAAGGACAAACCCAGGTATTTCAGGGTCCAGGTGCAGCCCGAAGCCGGCTCCGGTAAAGAGAGCGTTAATGTCCGCATCCCGATGGCGCTGATACGCGCCGGCATTAAGCTCACCTCTCTAATCCCGGCTCACGCCTCCGACGAGGTCAACGAAGCCCTTAAGGAAAAAGGCGTCGACTTCGACGTCCGCAACCTCAAGCCGGAGGATTTCGACGAGCTGGTGGCGGCGCTGACCGACCTTGAGGTGGACGTCAGGGGCGGCCGGGAAAAGGTTCACATCTACGTGGAATAGGCGCACCTAGCCGCCGCTGATAAAGGGCAGGAAGGAAATAATATCGTCGGCTTTTAGAACCTGGTCCCGCGGGGCTATCTTCTGGTTGACGGTGACCAGCACCATGCCCTCGTCCAGTTCCAGCTGGGGGTGGTTCTTTCTGATGTATTCCAGGGCGTCGTCCACGCTGGTCTTTTTGGTGATGGGCATCTCGATGCTGTCGGCCCCGGTTAGGGTGCGCTGCATACCCAGAAGCTCGATTACAACTATCATATTCTCGTTTCAGGCCCCCGTTTCATCCAGCAGGCGCCTGGCCTCTTCGTCCAGCAGGCCGAATTTAGCCACCGTTTCCCGCCTGGGCATCCCCTCCGGGGTAAAGCCTTTCTGCTCGTAGACGGCGTCGCAGAGCTGCTGGTAGTCCCGTTTTCTCCGCTCGATGAGCATTTTGTGCCGCTGTTTGGGGCTGGCCGGCAGTTTCTTTGCTCCCCCGTTCTGGCCCAGCCAGAGGTCGTAGTATTCAGCGCGGGACTGGTATTCGTTAAAGAAGGCCGGCGCCATCGCCCTCAGGGGTATCTGGTCACTCGAGCGCGTCCCCTTGCCCTGGCGCAGGTTTATCAGCTTTTGCAATATATACAGCCGCTCCGAGTCGTCCAGTATGTCCTGGAGGCTCTTGTGGTTGCCGGTGGTGGCGTTGAGGTAATCTACGTAATGGGCCAGGGTGGGCAGGTTCTTGGACGGCTCGTCGGTGGCCGCCGCCTCCGGGTTGCGCACGTCGATCCAGTGCAGCTTGCAGAGTCCGGTGGCGTTGAACCAGGTACGGATTAAGGGGAACCACTTCAGCGCCGCCGCCTTGTCCTCCAGGGTGGGCAGCTCCTGGTAGACCTGGTCGATAAAAATCAGCCAGGCCTCATCGTGCTGCGGGCCTTTGAGGGCAAAGCCGTAGCCCCCCTGCTGGGCCAGCGACTCCTTGGTGACGTACATGGAAAACTCCAGCCCCTTGACCTCCATGCCGAATTTATCAAGCTCGGCCATTACTTTATCTTCGGTGGCTTTATTGCGGGCGGCGTACTTTTTGGCGACCCATTTTTTACCCCGGGCCACCCCCCGCCCTACCACTTTGCCGAAGCCCCGGCCGCCGGCAATCTCGTGCAGGCACCGGTCGGCGGCGGCGATGCTGCCGAACTTCAGCTCGTAGCCGATATCGTCAGCGCCTAAGAAACCGCGCTCAAGGCACTCCATGAAAAAGGCTATGGTCACCCCGGTGGAGATGACATCGATGCCGTACTGGTCGCAATACCAGTTGTACTCCATGACGTACTGGGGGTCGAAGATGCCCATACAGGCGACGGCGCCGACGGTCTCGTACTCCGGCCCGTCGATGCTCACTTGGCGCCCCGCCGCCGGCCCCCGGGTCAGCGCCACCTTCTCGGCGCCTTTGGCGCAGGCCAGGTTGCAGCCGTAGTAGCAGCCGTCGGGTATTCTTTTGCTGAAATAGTTATCCAGGAAAACATGGGCGAAGAGCTTGACCGAATCCGGGCTCTGCCCGTACTGGTAGTTGTCCACCGGGAAGATGTGGAACTTGTCCATGTACTCGGATAGTATGGTCGTCCCCCAGGCCGATAGGTGCAGCTGGGTGGGGTCGGCTTTGGATATGACCTGCTTCATCGCCCGCCCCGCCGCCCGCACCCCTTTCTTATCGACGGGGTTGTTGCCGTTGGCCTTGGGCAGGCTGGAGCGCACCACGATGCTCTTTAGCCCCTTGGCTCTCATCACCGTGCCGGTGCCGCCCCGCCCCGCCTGCTTGGCGCGGATTCTATGCCGCCTTATATCGTAGTACAGGCTGTGGATGACCCCGTAGAGGCTGTGCAGCGCTCCCTTGCCGGCGCTGACCGCGGCCAGGCAGTCGCTATATTCTCCATTGTTAATATCTTTGAGCAGCCTTTCGCCGTATGACAGGGCGCCGTCATCGGTCTCTTTATCGTATTGGGGCGCGGCGGCGATGGTTATGGTATGGGCGTCGCCGTCGATTAATATAATTACTTCTTCTTTAGATATGCCGGTTACGGCCAGGGCGTCGAAGCCGGCCAGCTTTAGCAGCGGCCCGAAGTGCCCGCCGACATTGGAATCGATAAATGTCTCCGTCATCGGCGAAATCGTCCCCACGATGAACTTGCCCGTCCCGGGAAAGCCGGGCTCGTTGCCCAGCGGCCCGCTGGCCATGACCAGAATATTCCCCGGGCTGTCGTATCGGGTATCTCCTGTGGTGCCGTCCCAGATAGCTTTAAGGGCGTAGCCCCGCCCCCCGGTATATTTATCCTTAAAATCGGGGGCCAGCTTCTCGATACTAATTTCCCGGCTTCCCAGCTCTACCCGGAGGATTCGGTCGGTGTAGCCGCCGGCCACCCGGGCCGGTTTATATTTTATCTGGTGCAGAATTTCCATGCACGCTCCAGCCTTTGCTTGATTACCCAAGGGACCCCAAAAAGGTTATATTCTAGTATTTATAGCACATCAGGTGCCTGTTCGGCAAAAACCGAAATATGTTATATTGGTATTAACGGCTAATCTCCAGCAGGAGTAACGAAAAATGTTCAGACGTTTTCCTTTTATTATCACTCTGGCGGCTACCTTTCTGGTGCTCTCCGGTGTCATCTACTATTTCCACTACCTTATCTTCGGCGATATCCACCATATCTTTATCTATATGATCGGTGACCTGGCTTTCCTCCCCCTGGAGGTTTTGCTGGTGGTGCTCATCATCGAGCGGGTTTTAGCCCGCCGGGAGCAGCAGGCCAAGCTGAAAAAGCTCAACATGGTGGTGGGCGCTTTCTTCACCGAGGTCGGCTATCACCTGCTCAATACCCTCTTCCCCCACTTTGAAAACAAAGCCGAAATCGCCCAGCAGCTCAATATCAACAAAGACTGGGCTAAAAAGGATTTTAGGCGGGCGGCCGCCTACGCCTATAACCTGGATGTTGAGATTGACTGTAGCAAGGTTGACCTGGAGGCGCTAAAGACCTTTATGGCCGGCAAGCGGACCTTTACCCTGACCATGCTGGAGAACCCCAACCTGCTGGAGCATGACCGCTTTACCGATTTGCTCTGGGCGGTCACCCATTTAGATGAAGAACTAGAGGCCAGGCCGAAGCTTACCGGTCTGCCCGAAAGGGATTTGGAGCACCTCGCCGGCGATATCCAGCGGATGTACGACCATTTAGCCAGCGAGTGGCTGGACTACGTCGAGCACCTCAAAGCCAACTATCCCTTCCTCTTCTCGCTGATTCTGCGGACGCACCCCTTCCAGGAAAACCCGTCGCCGGTAATCGAATAATAACGCCCTGCGTCTTATAAGCCCTCCCCAAACGATGTCATAATTATGTAACTTTTTTTGGCTTTATTTTATGACTTCGTTATCCCCTGCCGTTATTATTATTGTTGCCCACCTAAGGTTCCGAAAATTGAGGCGCTGGTCGGGATAACCTAATAAAGGAGGTAAACAATGGCTATTGACCAATCCAGCGAACGGCGACTTGGCCGGCTACGTATCTGGAATATCGTTGTCGGACTGATTCTCGCGGTACAAGCTATTTTGATGGCGGTACTCACTAACAATTTTTCTCTTCCGGTGACGGCCACTTTCATGAGCGGCCCGCCCGGCAGCGCGACCGAGCTTCACCACCTTTTTAATATTGCCACCGGTTGGGGTGTTTTCACTTTCCTGGCAATCTCGGCTGTTGCTTTGTTGATAATCGCATCGCCTCTCGCTTTCCCCTGGTATAAGCGTAACCTGCTACAGAACCATAACTACGGGCGCTGGATAGAATATTTTTTCAGTTCCTCTATTATGATCGTGTTAATCGCTCAAATCACTGGCATCAGCGATATAGCCGCCTTGATGGCCATCTTCGGCATCAACGCCTGTATGATACTTTTCGGAGCGCTACAGGAGAAGTATGAAAAACCGGGCAAGCCTAGCTGGTTGCCATTCTGGTTCGGCAGCTTTGCGGGCGTCATTCCGTGGCTTGCCATCGCGATTTACGTCTGGGCGCCAGGACTCAATGTATCGCCACCCGCGTTCGTCTATGGCATCATTGCCTCACTGTTCGTTTTCTTTAACTGCTTTGCTATCAACATGATATTGCAGTACAAGAAGGTAGGACCCTGGCAGGATTACCTGTATGGCGAAAAGGTATATATACTTCTCAGTCTCACGGCCAAGGCATTGTTAGCCTGGCAGGTGTTTTTCCCGGTGTTGATGTCATCCTGATTATAGAGCGGATAGCGCTAATGGCTGGGGCATAACGGCCGTTGTAAACAGGAGGGCAAAATGAAGGTGCAGGTAATCACCGATAGTACCTCGGATATTGATCCCGAACTGGCCCGGCAGCTGGATATTACCGTGGTGCCCGTCTATGTCCGCTTCGGAGATAAAGTGTACCGTGACGGCGTGGACATAACCGGCCGGCAGTTCTACGATAAGCTAACCACCGCCCCGATTCACCCGGCCACCTCCCAGCCGCCTCCGGAAGACTTTGCCCGGGTCTATTCTCAATACTGCCACTCCGTAGATGGTATTGTCTCGGTTCATATTTCAGCCAGGGTAAGCGGCACCTTTAATTCGGCGATACTGGCGGCGCGGGCTATGGAACCCCCCTGCCCCATTGAGGTTATTGACTCAAGGTTCAACTCCGTCGGGCTGTCTCTGGTAGCTATGGCCGCCGCCCGCTCGGCTAAGGCCGGTAACGGCGTAAAAGAGGTCGTTGCCGCCGCCCGGAAAGCCATCAGGCAGGTGAGCATGTTCGGCATGTTCGGCACCATGAAATATCTGGCCCGGAGCGGCCGGGTAAGCCGGGCAATCGCCATGGCCGCCGATATCCTGGATGTCAAGCCGCTGCTTACCTTTAAAGACGGCCAGATAGTGCGCGCCGGGCTGGTGCGCACCACTTCCAAGGGAATGGACCGGCTGGTTAGGTTCGTCGCCGGCAGGGTTAATATCCGGGAGCTGGCTATCGTCCACAGCCAGGTGCCGGAACAGGCCGCCGAGCTGCGGCATCGGCTGGGCGCCTTTTTCCCGGAGGGCAAGATTCTCACCGCCCAACTCGGCGCCAGCCTAGGGGTCCACGGCGGCCCCGGCGTCCTGGTGCTGGCCCTCAGGCAGGGCAGTTAACTGATCTTGGGGAGGTTTAATAAAATGGCAATGCAGCAGGTTATACTCTTGATTATCAACGTGGTGGTCGGGATGGCCGTCATCGGCAGCTATATCTTTGGCCTGTCCACCCAGCCCGCGGGGGCCGATGCGCTGTGGGGTGGCATCTCAACCTCAATCCGCCCGGTATACCTCGTCTCCATGATACTGTCGGCGCTGGGCTATTTTGCCTTCCTCTATTTCATTCTGTTCCGGATTATCCCCGAACAGGTGCAAATAGCCAACCGCTTTGGCTTCAGCCTGTTCTATATAATCTTTTTAGGCATACTGGTGCCCTCGGCAATCTGGATGCCGCTCACCTATGCCATGGTCGCCAACCCGAGCACGGGCATATGGATAGGCATACGGGCGGTTCTCATTCTGGTGGGCGTTTCCTCAATAGCTCTGGTCTGGGCGCTGCTCTCCCTGCAGACTAAGAAACCCGAGCTCCCTTACTGGCTGGCGGTGGCCGGCAGCGCCTACTTTGCTTTCCACACCGCGGTGCTGGACATGATTCTCTGGCCGGCGCTTTTCCGCGGCTAGCCGTCTAGTAGCCGGAGGAATAGACGTTGCGCAGCACCTCGGGGATGGTGGTGATGCCCTCCTTCACCTTAAGCATGGCGTCGTGTTTCAGCGTCTCCATCCCGTCCTTGATAGCCTGGTCGCGGATTTGAGATGCGGCGGCATTCTCAACGAACAGCTGCTTCACTTTTTCACTTAAAGTCATCAGCTCATATACGCCGCACTGCCCCATGTAGCCGGTGCCGCCGCACAGGTTACAGCCCGCCCCCCGGTAAAACTTATCGGGCAGCTCGGCCATTTCCTCTTTATAAGCTGCCATCTCCTCCGGGGCCGGCTCATATTCTTCACGGCAGTGGGAGCAGATGCGGCGCACGATTCGCTGGGAGATTGTTCCGGCCAGCGCCGAACATATCAGGTAAGACTCGGCCCCCAGGTCCTGCAGGCGGAAGAGGATGCCCACGGCGTCGTTAGCGTGGACCGAAGAAAAGACCAGGTGTCCGGTAAGGGCCGCCTGGATGGCTATCTTTACGGTCTCGGTATCCCTTATCTCCCCCACCAGTATGATATCCGGGTCAAGCCGCATAAAGGCGCGCAGGCTGTTGGCAAAGCTGACCTCGGCCTTAGGGTTTACCTGGAACTGGTTGATACCGGGCAGGTGGTATTCCACCGGGTCCTCGATAGTCATGATGTTGCGTTCCTTGCTGTTGAGCTGGTTAAGGGAAGCGTAGAGGGTGGTCGTTTTACCGGAGCCGGTAGGGCCCCCCAGCAGTATCATGCCGAAGGGAAGCTTAAGCAGCTTCTGGTATCTTTCCAGGGTATGGGAGAAAAAGCCCAGGTCGGTCAGCTCCAGCATGGAAGCCGACTTGCGCAGGATACGCAGTACCGCCATCTCGCCGTAAACGGTACCGAAGCAGGCCACTCGTATATCTATATTCTTGCCGTCCACCTTAACGGTGTACTGGCCGTCCTGGGGCCGCCTTCTTTCGGCGATATTCATGTTAGACATAATCTTCAGCCGGGAGAGAAGGGCATTATGCATTTCCATGTTCAGTGTCGTCTTATCCATCAGCACACCGTCGATGCGGTAGCGGATGTAGAGCTTATCTTTCTGGGGCATGATGTGAATATCGGAAGCCCGGCTCCTTATCGCCTGGAGGATGAGCCGGTTAAGGGTGCGTATGGCCGGCACCTGAGCCTCCTCGGAAAGAAGCCTCTCCGTTTCTAAATCCTCTTCCTCCTCCGGAGTTTCCAGCACCGTAATCTCTTCGCCCCCGCTCCCGGCCCCATAGTTACGGTCTATGGCCTCACGGATTTCATCGGGGAAACCCATCATAGGCTCAATCCGCATCCTGGTCACGGCGGCAATATCGCCGATAGTGCCCACGTCCATGGCATCGGTCATCACCAGGGCCAGTGACTGGCCGATAACATCCAGCGGCAGCACGTTATACTTTCGGGCCAGCTCCTCGGGGACCAGCTTCAAAATCTCGGGGCTTATGGTATGCCGCTTGAGGTCAATCAGCGGCACTTTTAGCTGTATACTGAGCGCCCTGGCCAGGTCACGGGGAGAAATCACCCCCTCTTCAACCAGGACCTCCTCGAGCTTCTTTCCGCCCTGGCCGGCAGTCTCGGCTATTTCCTGCATCTGCCCGGCGTCAATCAGGCCGATTCTTACCAGGATTTGCTCCAGGCTCTCTTTGGATAATTCCTCACTAGTGGTGCTCATCTTAAGGTCATTATGGCATCAAAGATGCCTTTTGTCAATACTTTTTGTGCTTAATTGTATTGACTTGTGGCACAAAATAGCATATAATGTGCCTACTGGCATTTATCCTCGTTTTTTGAGTTACTCCCGGTAACGGCAATAAAAATAAGAAAAAAAGGGGTAAAGGGGCATGGGCAACGATAAAAAAAATGGCAATGGCAGGACAATACTGGTGGTGGACGACGAACCTCATGTCATCAAGTCGCTAACCTTCGTTTTGACTAAGGAAGGCTACGAAGTTGCTTCGGCGGCAAACGGTGAAGACGCCCTGACCAAGATTCAACAGTTAAAACCGGGCCTGGTCTTTCTAGACGTGATGATGCCCAAGAAGAACGGCTATGAGGTATGCCGGGAGGTAAAGAAAGACCCCGGACTGGGCGGTGTTTACATCATCATGCTCACCGCCAAAGGCCAGGAGGCAGACCGGGAGCAGGGTTTGAGTGCCGGCGCCGATGAGTTCATGTCCAAGCCTTTTAGCCCGATGGGGGTGGTGGCAAAAGTCAGGGAGCTACTGGGGGAGGCAACGCAGTAATGACCACAGCGATCAAAAAGAAGAAAGATAGCCCGGAAAGATTAAACGGGGACAAATATTTCGGCCTTATCAAGCATGCCGCCGACGGTATAGCTATCGTCCAGGACGGTGCTTTCAAGATGGTAAACACGGCACTATCCCGCATATCCGGCTACGGTAAAAGAGAACTGCTCGGCATGCCCTTTACCCAGTTGCTCACCCCCCAATCCCAGAAACTGACCCTGGCCAGGTACCAGGCCAGGCTGGCCGGCAAAAAGGTGTCCCCCGTTTACGAAATTCAAGCGGTAACCAAGGGTGGAGAAATCCGGGATATTGAAGTAAACGCCGCCCTGACCGAATATAGCGGGCGTGCTGCCGATGAAGTAATCATCCGCGATATCACCGAGCGCAAGCAGGCGGAGGAGGCGCTCCAGACCGAAAAGAACAAGCTGCAATCGCTAATAGATGCCCTGGAAGATGGTCTCAACATACAGGATAAAGACTTTAATATTATCTATCAGAATGAGCCGGTAAAGAAGCTTTATGGTGACCGCCTTGGTGAGAAATGCTACCGGGTCTACGAAGGCAGAGACAAGATATGCGATGGCTGCCCGATAGAAAAGGCGTTCAAGGACGGCAAATCACACACCGCGGAGAGGAAGATAATAGACCCCTCGGGTGAAGTCGCCTACTGGGAAAATACGGCCAACCCCATCAGAGACGCCAGGGGAAAAATTGTTAGCTGCCTGGAAATCACCCGGAATATCACCGAGCGCAAGCAGGCCGAGCAGGCGCTGGCCGATGAAGCCACCCGGCGGCGCATCCTGGCCGACCAGTCCCGGGACGGCATCTTTGTCCTTGAACAGAACGGTAAGGTATACGAGACCAACCAGCGGTTCGCCGAGATGCTCGGCTATACCCCTGATGAAGCCGCCCGGCTCCATGTGTGGGACTTTGATACCCAGTTGCCGCGCCAGCAAATACTCGAGATGCTCAGGAGTGTCGACGCCGCCGGCGACAACTTCGAAACCCGTCATCGCCGCAAGGATGGCACCACCATTGACGTCGAAATCAGCACCAACGGGGCCGTAGTCGCCGGGCAGAAGCTGGTCTTCTGCGTGTGCCGGGACATCACCGGGCGCAAGCAGGCGGAGGAAAAACTGCGGGAGTCGGAGGAGAAGTTCTCCAAGGTCTTCCACTCCAGCGTTCATGCAATTGGCATCACTTCGCTCAAAGATAACAAAATCATTGAAGTTAACGATAGTTACGCCCGTTTTACCGGCTATACCCGCCAAGAGGCAGTTGGCCGCAGCACTGTTGAGCTTGGCCTCTGGGTGGATAAAGAAGAGCTGCAAAGATGGCAAAATAAACTGAAGGAAAACGGCCAGGTCTACAATGAAGAAATCCGCTCCCGCACGAAGTCGGGGGAGATACGCGTAGGGCTGGTCTCGGCCGAGACAATAAGTATCGGGGACGAACCGTGCCGGATCACCATGATAGCCGATATCACCGAGCGCAAGCAGGCCGAGCAGGCATTGGCCGATGAAGCCACCCGGCGGCGCATCCTGGTCGACCAGTCCCGGGACGGTATCGTTATCCTCGGTCAGGACGGCAAAGTATATGAGGCCAACCAGCGGTTTGCCGAGATGCTGGGATATACCCCGGAGGAAGTCCGTGAGCTCCACACCTGGGACTGGGATACCCAGTGGTCACACGAGGAACTGCTCGAGCAGATTCAAAAAGTTGACGCCGCCGGCGGCCAATTTGAAACCCGTCAACGCCGCAAGGATGGCACCACCATTGACGTCGAAATCAGCACCAACGGGGCCGTAGTCGCCGGCCAGAAGCTGGTCTTCTGCGTGTGCCGGGACATCACCGGGCGCAAGCAGGCGGAGGAAAAACTGCGGGAGTCGGAGGAGAAGTTCTCCAAGGTCTTCAGCGCCAGTGGTAATGCAATTTGTATCACCTCTTTCGAAGACAGCAAATTTATTGAAGTTAACGATAGTTTCACCCGTTTTACCGGCTATACCCGCCAAGAGGTAATTGGCCACAACGCTGCTGAACTTGACCTCTGGGTGGATAAAAGAGAGTTGGAAAATTGGAACAAAAAAATACAGGAAACAGGCCAGGTTTACAATCAAGAATTCCACTCCCGCATGAAATCGGGGGAGATACGCGTAGGCTTGGTCTCGGTCGAAGACATAACTGTCGGGGGTGAGCCGTACGGACTTACCGTGATAGCTGACATCACCGAGCGCAAGCGGATGGAGGAGGCATTACAGGATAGCCAGGAGAAGCTGGAAAGGATGTTTGATTCGGTCACCGATAGCATCGTGGTGGCCGGCCTGGACGGCACCACACTCAAGGTAAATGAAAGTACTGTCAAGATGCACGGCTTCGCTTCCGAGGGTGAAATATTGGGTAAAAGCTCCCTGGGGCTGATTGCCCACCGTGAACATAAGAAGATGATTAAGATTATGCAACGGACGATAGAAAAGGGGCGGGTCAGCGGCATGGAATGTACTCTGGTCAGGGCAGACGGCACCGAGTTCCCTGCCGAGCTTAGAGCCAACGTCATCAAGGACGCTTCAGGCAAGGTAATCGGCCTCATCA
>Ga0315553_10002429_pt1 | contig 14942 bp, 15 predicted proteins | sample SalMarSW160140MG_FD_203099 | JGI IMG/M metagenome (GOLD analysis project Ga0315553, IMG submission 203099) | Salt marsh sediment microbial communities from the Plum Island Ecosystem LTER, Massachusetts, United States - Salt Marsh Sediment SW1601-40 ... | reverse complement strand
AACATATGAACCAAATTCAACAGAATCAACTTCAACACTAAGTCCAAGTATTCCCATAACAACCAATGTCGAGTTGATACATCTCATTGTGATTGGGGGTATTCCTTTCATTATAACAATCGTCGTGTTAGTCTTATTTATCAGAAGAAGAACGATGAATCTAGAGGGAACATCATGAGTCAACTTGTTGTATACCTTGAACTATGGAACTATCTCCGTCAGCATGGTCTCAAGACAATAGAAATAGTTGAAAATGCAATGGCTTGGGATTATAGATTAAACTCTAATGAATACAGTGTTAGAGAAACATACCATCACATAGTACAATCAATCTATGAGGATGCTGGGAATTGGTTTCTCAAAGATTCTAATCGGTTTAGTCCAACAGAGAGTTCTACTGATGATTTGAACAGAGCCATTGATCGTATGATTTCCTCGATAAGCAACTTCTCAGATGATGAACTTCATTCTGATTTCACATTCCAGTGGGGCGAAAAAACAACTATTGGTGGTGCCATTCAACAAAACCTCTTCCATGCTGTGGGACATTTCAGCCAGATTCGAAATTGGGTCGGTGTGTACAAACGGAGCGTTGCTGACTCTGCTGAGAAGACCTATCTATAGTTGAGATACTGAGGTTGTGTGGAATAGACGCCCTCTAAATACACACTCTTGCTCTCGAAGGCGTCTTTATCTAAGACCGTTCTCATCTGAACTTCCTAATGGCTATAATTATCACAATGACTACTATAGCTCCACCGCCAACGAGAAGGCCTATTGTTATCATGTCGAATCCTATTACCCCTCCATATATCATGAGGGCTTGTCTCTCTGCTCCATAGGCGAGATAGATCTGGTTGCTTTGCGAAACTGCAATTCTGAAGCTATAGCCATATAGACCTCCCTCAAAATCCAGGAATTTTGTATCCACATAATTCCCTTGAGAATCGCATGTTATTATCATTGGTACTTGATCCCATCTGTTAGCAACTATAATGGCATGGATCGTTCCATCGGGAGCGACTGCTATGTCTCTCTCCTCAACAAGGTCATACCAAGTTCCACCAAGATTATATGCGTATGTTTGATTCCACTCGAATCCTCCGCTGGAACTTATTTTCTCAATGACAACTCTGCTATAGGAGCTAAAATAGTCCCTTTCAATGAATACACAACCACCATCTGAAGTGAGTGCAAAAAGATTGTTGTAAGGCGTGGTGTAGTTCCATTGGACAATTCCATCTGAATCAAGTTTCATAATATATCTAAGCGTTCTCACAAACAATGCATCGTTCGAATCTATTTCTATCTGGTATACTGCGTCCCAATGATATTCTCCTATACCCTCGTCATACCAAATATCTCCAATCGTCTTGTTCCAAACATGATTTCCGTTGGAATCAAATTTGATGACTTGTGCAGTAGTTGGCCACATGTAGGGTTCGCGGTATCCAAGCCAACCTCCAACGTAGATCGAGCCATCGGATGCTATCGCAAGTTTCCTTGCTCTCGAAACTCCATCAGTATCCCACGTCTTAGCCCAAACGATATTTCCACTTGTATCGAGTTTCAACAATACAATATCAATATCATCATCCCAGTTGTCTGTAGAGAATGCTTCACCGACAACATAGACATAGTTCTGATAGTATTCTACCCCATATCCATACGCCTTATCCGTGCCATTCCATGTTTTTGACCAAACAAGTGTAGCTTGTGCGGACCACTTTGTTATTACCAAGCAATACGCTTGTTCTTCGTAGTTTGATATTCGACCAACTGTATAAGCTGACCCATCATCAGCTACTACAAAGTCCTCTATTGTAGTGGGTTTCGTCCAAGTTCCATTATATGTTGGTTGAAGATAGTCTCTTGTATCCACATCCGTTTCAAGGAGAACATCCAATTGCAGTGTTTCAATGATACATGAGACACTACCAGTTATGTTCATCCAGGGATGTTCTTGTGGTTGTGAAGGGCTTACACGCGTTTCAAAATCAAACATAGGTGATAGACAGACTGCGACTTTCAATATGTCAAGAGGATCTTCCTGAGTCCCATTCGTTTCTATCATCCCCCGCCATATCTCAAACAAATCAAAATAACTAAAGCTAATTCTACGCTGAGTCGTAGTATTCTCATAAGGTGGAAACGACTTGTAGACTTGCCGCCAATCATCTGAAGAATCGATCAAGAATACATGAAGTCTAAACCATCGAATACCATAGATTTCTGTATAGAAATCCCCGTTAAGATATACTGCATATTCCAAAGTCATGTTTGCATCTCGTGGCATTGTCTCATAAGGCCAATCAAATGATTGTGTAAAATAGACAAAGTCGTTGCAGTCTGTTTCTCTCCAATCCGAACTGATGTAGTCAGGTCTTGCCTTGAAATCTAAAGGAGTTCCTGCTGTGTGTGTCCACGTAAGATTAACAGTATCTGTTACCGAATCATGACCATATGAGAATTCATTCGAACTGCCATTTATTTCAAATGTGGGACTCTCCTCTAAATTCGGATCTGCGATTAATTGAGGTGTTTCCCAATCAGATGGAATTGCATTGTATTGCAAACCTGAGATTACCACCCCAGTCATTGGAACGCCACTTGGAATAATAAACATTACAAATAGCATCGATAATATTAGACCTTTGTTTCGAACTTTCAGTTGTATTACCTCCGCCACGTAATATAACATCCTGTAGTTCCTAGTTAAATTTCTTTTCGAAAATCTCATCGAGTGCATTGAACGGGCGTTTCAGCAAGTTTAGAGCAAGTTTCTGAAGTTTGCATTGATCATTTCATTGGTCCTGTACTCTCTCTTGTTTTCCTTGAAATCCTGCAGTAATCATCCTTAGACATGCAATCATCTAATTCGAAAAATATCTTGGCATTCACTAGAATAATATCAGATCTTTCCCAGTACATAGAAAATATAGTCCTGAGGAATTGGATCTATTTTTAATTGTCTGAGGGCTGAAACGATTTGAGCTCGATGATGCGTTCCATGATTCACAACATGGAATAGAACATGCCATACTTGCATTGTCTGTTCGAAGGGTTTCTCGATGTCATCATCATGGATCTTCTTCAAATACTCTCTCATATCTTTCTCTATCTTTTTCCAATGCTCACGTATCTCATTTGGATTTGAGAACCGCGTTACATCACCAACACCTGGTACATCAACGCCTCTTAATCCACAAAACCACCGTTCATCAGTATCTATGATATGAACGAAGAGGTTCCTGATTGATTCCATTGCAATAGTTAGTTTCTGAGTGAACTGTCCATCTGTGAGTTTTTCTTCACAATAGTCTAGCAGTTTGTGATTCCGAGTGAAATGATATTCATAGAGATGTCTAATGTGTTCCACGTTCATTCGCAATTTCTCCTCTATTATACTTCCACAGACTCTCTCGCTAACAATCTATCGGTAACGCAGAGCATCAGTTCATGATGAGCTCTGGAGAAAATTGATTATTAGTCTGTGAATATATATTTGGGAAAATTACATATTATTTATATAATAGTGTGTATTTTTCCCAAACGCTGGTTATTACAAAAATACCAGATCGCGTGGTGTACTACCATATGAAACGAATCACGATATTCATGTCGATGATGATTCTCACGACTCTATTTCTAGCCTCAATGCCAGTGATGGTGGCAAGTATCTCTACAAACACAGATGCGACAGCTAGAACTGAAACTGTAACCAAAACAGTTGAGTCGTATTCAGTGGAATCAAATCATCCCTATAGTAATAATTTCGATTATACATGGACAATAACCGAACTTGGAGCAACCCAGATTCGAGTCCATTTCACAAAGATCGATACAGAACAGAACTACGATTTTGTCTATGTCTATAATTACGCAAATGCGCAGCTTCACAAGCTCTCCGGACTCTACTCCTCGGGTGGGTGGTCTGCATGGAGCTATGGTGAGACTATCAAAGTACGCCTAGACACGGACTATTCAGTCACAGGCTGGGGCTTTGCCATTGATCAAATCGAGTACGAAGGTGGCGGCGGTGGCGGCGGTGACAATGTATTGGAAGATGGAGTTACCTCGTCAAGCTCTCTCTCTGCTACTGGCGCAACTGAAATGTGGACTCTTGATGTGGGTGCTGACTGTCTAAGCATGCATTCGGTCCTTACATGTGGCTCGGCTGATTTTGACCTATACGGTCGTCACGGAGCAGAACCCACTACAAGTACCTACGACTGGAGAGGGTATACATCTGGAGGGGAGGATGTGACCTATAACAATCCAGACCAAGGAACATGGTACATCATGGTCCGCTCCTACAGCGGATCTGGTTCATACCAGCTCACTGTTTCTCTCACCTATGATAGCGGTGGAGGAGGTGGTGGCGATAATGTACTTGAAAGCGGAGTCCCAGTCACCAGTTCGTTGGCTGCACAATATGCTACTGAGATGTGGACAATAGATGTTGGAGCAGACGCAATCAGCATGGAATCTATTCTTACGTGCGGCTCTGCAGACTTCGATTTGTACGGGCGTTTAGGTGCAGAACCTACAACAAGCACATATGATTGGCGTGGTTACACTTCCGGAGGAGAGGAAGTCACATACAGCAATCCTGGTGCCGGAACATGGTACATCATGGTGCGATCCTACAGTGGGACCGGCTCCTATCAGCTTACAGTCACTATCACCTATGACTCAGGTGGAGGTGGTGGCGGAGATGGAGATGGTATTGTCACCAAGTGGGCAGTCATTGTTGGAATAAGTGACTATAAGGCAATCAATGATCTCTCCTATTGCGATGAAGATGCAACAGATTGGTACTACTACATGAACAATGTCATGGATTATGATCACATCAGAGTCTACGGAGATGGTCACACATCCAATTACCCATCCTACTATGGATTGGCTACTGAGTACAATGTCAAAGCAGCTCTAAACTGGCTCGTATCCAGTGCAGATGCTGATGACCAAGTAGCATTCATTACATCAGGTCATGGGAATGGTAATGGATATGGCTCCTCATACCTCTGTATGTGGGACTGCAGTAGCGGTGAGTCTGGAGAAGATGGTGATTTATACGATACGGAATTTGACAACTACATTGGATCAATGGTAGCGGAGAAGATATTCATCTTCATCGACCATTGTTACAGTGGTGGATTCATCCCCGAGATGCAGGCTCTTGGTAATCATGCTAATATCTACATCACAACAACCTGTACCGATGATGGCTATGGATATGATGATCCGTCACATCAGAATGGTGCTTGGACTTACTACTTCCTAGAATATGGTCTTATCAACCATTATGGAAGCAATCCAAATACATTGATGGAGAACTGCTTCGATTATGCCCTAAGCGCCTATCCACATGGTGGAGGCGATACACCTCAGGAATATGATGGAAATGCTGGTGTAGGCTTTACATTGTGAATTATGAGGGGGTATATCCCCCTATCTCCTTTTTTTCGAAACCCTACCTTTTACCCCAGAAACACATTGCTAAAACTGCAATAATTATTGTAATGTCAATGATGAGCAGAGTAAGGCCGCCTCCTGGAATCGTTGACATAACATAGGGGTCACTTGTGATTAACGCGAAGAAGAAGATGATTATGGAGACAATGCAATAGATCATTTGTTTGTTGAACTCTTTTCGTTGAGCTCTGTATTGATAGTCCGAATAGCTTCCATCATAATCGATTGCCCGTGTACCGTGCATGATTGTGTACCAGATTTTGGATATATTATGCATTGATTTCCGCGCAATGGAATGCACAGAAATAATCATTGGAACACGTGTTCTAAATCTTTAGGATTCTAGGGTGATTTCCGACTCTACTCCCGAATTGAATAGCTGAATAGAATCATGTGTGTCGATCTCGATACCAATTCCACCAAGGTAGGGTTCTCTATCATCATATACGACGGGTCTCTTAAGCAAAATCCGCTTACTCGCCATGAGGGCTAGGTCATGGGTTATGTGAATGTGCATCTGACTTTCTGAGGTACCCAAAATCCGGTGAACTGTATCTTCTAGAAGTCGTACTTTATACTGATCCATGTCTTCAATCATGTCACCAAACTTACCATCTCCCCAATTATTGACATAGTCTGTAATATTCGTACCATCTGGTTGTAGGTTACTCCATACTGCGTCGTCATATATCTCAGGGGTGGCTAGAATGGGAAGTGGGTCTAGATCTATGACCTTTCCTCCGTTCGCTTGATGTCCTTTAGACATCTCTTCTGCAGTCTGATAACATCGTGATACAAAACTGAAGAAGAAGTGTGTAGGCAAATACGATGGAAGTCTTCTTCCCATCTCATATGATGTCTGTTTTCCAAGATCAGTCAGCTCAGTACTCAATTGCTTCGTATGGTCTCCTATCTCCTCGCGATGTGAGTGCCTAACTAGTAACATGATTCGTGAATCTGCAGGTTTCGAAATTACCCACTTTACCAGATTTCTTCCATTTTCAAGCCAATCTAGATTGTTCCATCCTGACATAGTCTACCCACTGATTTTGGTTTATTACCCAAAGCCGATTGTATCTTGTGAAGTACTCTTCGGTATAGCAAACTACACGCAATCTAACGAAAGACATCTAGAAGTTCAGTTAGCGTTTCTACCCGAATCACCTCTCTGGGAATTTTGGTTCTTTTTGTAGCACTGCATTGCGTTATTAAAATGGGGGACATATCAGCTCGCAAAGCAGCAGTTACGTCTACCTTCACATTATCCCCTACGTAAGCACAAGACATGGGATTGATTTGAAGGTCATCTGCTACTTTCAATAACATATACGGAGATGGTTTCTTATAACCCGGAGCCTGTGTATATTCAATCGCATCAAAATATTTCAAAATACAACTTCGCTCGAGATGAGGGATTGGGTCCCCGAATCTGTTTGATGCAAGTCCGATTCTATACCCTCTTTGTTTCAGTTCGTCTAGGACATCTATGCAATCATCAGTAATTGAATGTCCGAAGTAATCCAGAGCATCGAATAGTCTGGTTTGCCGAAGTTGGACGAACTCAGAAGGGTCTTCTCTGATTCCCAATTCATGGAACACTCTCTTCTCGTATTCAAACCAAATTTTGAAATCGGGCTCCCATCGAGGTCCGACATTTTCTTCGATCATATATTCGGTGAGCCAGTTATCTGGCTGAATAAGAGACTCTTTGATCTCAGAGTGTGTGAATTCTCCATGTTGAATGAGCCCCGCTCTTTCCAGAAAATAGATACGCAGAGTGGCATGGTCAATGGATGGACAGTATAATGTACCACCCATATCGAAAATTAACGTTTGAATTTGGCTCAATCTCGGGTCCTCAAAGTTGCATATCTTCATACCCTCTTAGGAATTTTGATAAATTCCTATTTTCCTCAACATTTTTCTCTCACTTATGCACACGCTCTATTATCTCGAGTATGGTGATCCTTTGAATCGATATCAACGCGATGCAAAGAACGTATCAAGTATTGATTATGATGCTGTTTCTAACATCTACGATCTCGTACGTAGCGGCGATCCAGAGATGATATATCAGATAATTTCAGGAATGTCATTGAATAGAGATTCAATGGTGCTTGATGTTGGCTGTGGTACCGCAAACAACACATTGCTTTTCTCATTAGCTACGAGGTCTAGAGTCGTGGGCCTTGATCTGTCTAGCGGAATGCTTAGCGTTGCTCGTGCTAAAACATCTGATATTGAATTTGTGAATTCTCCCGCTGAAATTTTACCTTTCCATGATAGCTCGTTTGATTATGTATTCATGACCGAAGTAATTCATCATCTCTCAAATGTGCAAATGACTCTCTCCGAGATATGCAGAATTCTCCGTCCTAATGGTAAGTTTTGTGTGACGACGCAATCCCATCATCAGATTACGCAGAGAGCAACATCCATCTTTTTTCCATCCACTATTGAAATTGATCAAGCAAGATATCCTACGATAGAATCAATTGAAACTATGCTACTTGATGCTGGCTTTGCTGATGTAGAATCCAAGACGCACCTTTTCAATCCACAACGATTGGGAGCTGATTATCTCCTTACAATCGAAAAGAAAGGGTTCTCAATGCTCCATAAGATAGACGAAGAGGAATATCAAGCAGGTTTGAGAAAGCTTAGAGACCGATTCTCGCGTGATGCGTATCTTGATTATTCTGCAGGCTATACTTTCGTCTGGGGAATCAAGCGTTGAACCTACTCTACCACGATGTTCATTGTGCACTCGCTCTCAACTTCGAAGCGAAACAATATTCTCACAGTGAGTTTGGTCTTACCTGGTTTGATCGCTCTAAAGAACCATTTTCCCCGTTCAGCATCGCCCCCTGTCCAACCAGGTTTCTTCATATTTTCAGGATGTAAGTATTCAGTTTCTGTTCTCTCGTGCTCCAAGACACTAGAATCCTCAATAACAAATTCCGCGTCCTCACCGACTGATCCATGTCTATGAAATCCGTACCAGACTATCTCATCAACTGTGAGGTTAACTGATGATTCATCACCGCTACATTCTATTTTCCTTGGCTCGTCTGAGGGTGGTTTCACATTCTCACTTCCCCAACTTCTCCATAACAGTTGTTCTTCGTTGTTTGAATCCTCGATAGGTGAGAAAACAGCACACGGCTGCAAGACAGATCCCGATTGCTGCTAGTAGAATAACACTGAGGTTGATTCCTGGAGGCAATACTGTTGGTACACCTGGATACCATTGTACTAATATAATCTCCAATAAAGTAGAGCTATATTGTGTGAATGCCCATCGATAATATCTGAGAGTTCCATTCTCCTTTTCATATCGAAGCTCTTGATACACGTTGACATCACTCGATCCTGGATAAAGTCCAGAAGCATAATATCCCCACTCGTCTTCAGTATCAATAATAGTGTAACCAAATTCTGTAGTGATGTTTCTAAGGTTCGCAATAAATGACCAGTCTGAAACCGGAACCGCAAAGCCGTTGGACCCTGCAACTATTACCACTGAATCATTCTCTCTTATCAAGTTACAATAGGAGCGGGGTTCATCGAATGGTGAATTGATCTCAGAAGGTATATCTTCAAGCAGAGTGATATTTGCAAACATCTTCTGTCCTTCATCGAGAAATTGAATGAAGGGAACAATTGCTGCAATATAATCAAATCCGACTTGGTCACCTACTTTTCTTTGAAGGACATAAGTGAACTCTTCTCCTACATCAACTCCCCATTCAAGTGAATGTTCTCCTTGTCCTAAAGCGGTGAGTGGCATCATTGGTAAAACTAACAAAATGAATGCTATTACCTGCACCTTACGCCTGTTCATCTTTGACCAACTCGTGAACATTTGCTATAAAATCATCTACAAAAACGTACGTATCAGAGTCTATTCAACGACCATCTTTCTCCTACGCCTTCTTCTCCACAAGAACGCAATAATGAGAACTACAACAAGTCCAATCGAGCCATATATTATGACCGGCCAAATTGGAAATCCCATTGGAATAACTGTTGCCATATTTGGTTGCCATTGTGCGAATAATACATCGACGCTTGGATTTCCAGAGATGTCCATTCTCATCCACATCTTGCTCAGAGTACCATTTGCTTTATAGTAGAGAATCTCCACATGAAAGGTGATAAGGAATATCGCAAACCACATCTCTCCAGACATCACAGTTCCCCATTCATCTGTGGTGTTGTAGATCTCAAATTCTCCTGGCATCCTTGGATTTGTTGTTTCATTACTCTCCTCTGATTCGAGGTTCCAGATTCCCAAAGGAACGACTATCATAGACATATCCTCCATCAATACCTCTGAGTCATTCTCTCGAATCATTGAACAGTTCGCACCGAACATTCCGATCGTGATATTTTCAATTATTGGAGATAATTCATCTATCCGTGCAATCACTTTTTGTCCTTCATCCACTTCAGTGATGAACGGAATAAAGCTACTAAACATCTGGCCAAATTGCTCATCTAGATACTTCCGTTGCAGTACATAGGTGATCTCATCACCTTCCTCAACTCCCCATTCCATGTCTTCTACCGTCTGAGCACCTATTGGAGGTGTAATCATAAGCATCGAAATCAGACTTAGTATGAATCCGGCTATGTATTTTGACCTCATCAGGAGTAGCGAATAACTATCGTCTCTGATTAGTTTTTCTTATTCTACATGCTGATTGAATCAAGGATATATTTCATATCCTCAATGATGATTGTGTCGTTATCCGCCAATTTTACCTCGTCTGGATTACACCATGTGACAATAATAGGAAGCATCTCTGCTCTTCTTGATGCTTCAACATCAAACTTGACCTTATTACCAACATACGCGCATCTCAATGGATTAATTCCTAATGCTGAAGCCGCTTTAATGAGCATGTAGGGATTAGGTTTTGCATAACCCGGTGTTGCAGTATATTCTACTACATCAAAGAAGTGTCGTATCCCATCTTCTTGGAGTCTTGGTTCTGGATTGCTGAATCTATTTGATGCGATTCCTAGTAGATACCCCTGTGCCTTTAATTCCTCAAAGATTGGTGTACTTGACTCAATATAGCAAGACCTACACTCAGGTGATGATAGAGCCTCCTGCCATTTCTTCTCAAATTCGACAGCCATCTCGTTCAGATTATTCTTCATACCAAGTCTGGTAAGTATCTGTTTATCATACTCCACCCAAAATTCAGTAGTAGGTTCCCAATGTGGACCTACTTTATTATCAAGTGCATATGCAACAAACCAATCAGTGGGCTCAGATTCAAGGATCTCCTCAAACTCATCATGAGTCATTGAATCCGGTTCTATAACTCCCATTTCCTCAAGCAGTCTGATATGGATGGGATTATGATCAAATGTGGAATCATAGATGGTCCCTCCCATATCAAAAATGACAGCTCTTAAAGATCTACGATTCATGGTTTCTCTTCTCCAACCTTCTAGACATAAAACTCAATGTTTTTGAGTACTCCGATTCAATCCATCTTGATTGAAGTGAAACCTCCCAATGAATCCATAGAGGCAATCGATAAATATCTAGATGCGAATCCGACTGATGCGGCTGCATGGAATGCAAAAGCTGTGATATTAGCAAATCAAGAGGATTTTGGGGGTGCTTTGAGATGTTTGGACAAGGCAATTCGTCTTGACCAGAATCTTGCTGGAGCTCATACAAATAGGGGTAGAATGCTCTTAGCATTAGGTCGAAATCGTGCAAGAGAAGCCCTCAAAGCATTCGAACGAGCTCTCGAGCTAAAACCAGATGATACTGATGCCCTAGCTGATATGGTTATTGCTTTACGGATTTTGGGTGATTTGGAAGGAGAATTCAAGGCTCTAGCACGCTTGATAAAGTTACAACCTGAGAGAGCTGAGATATGGTTACGACTTGGTGCTGTCGAATTCAAACGCGGAAGATTGGATAAGGCACTAATGTGTTTCAATAAAGTCCTAGAGATTGACTCAGAGTCTGTTTCAGCATTACTTCAAAGGGCATTAGTATTAGCAGCCCTCGAAGAATGGAATGCTGCAATTAAATCAGCTAAGAAAGCAACAAAGCTAGATGAAGAAAATGTGGATACTTGGCGTATACTAGGTGATGTCTATCTAAAAGCAGAGCAACATCGCTCAGCAATGAAAGCCTTTGAACGTGCTGCACAGATTGATCCGGAAGATGCCTATATTCCAATTGCAATGGGGATGACAGCATTTGAATCAAACCGACTCAAAGACGCTGCAAAGCATTTCAGAAGAGCACTCGTACGTGATGCAAAGAATACTACTGCTCTTGTTAATCTGGGCATGGTATATATGAAACTCGAAGACTGGGAAAAAGCACGAACAACATGGGAGCAGGTTCTCACTCATGTCAAAAACAATCCGGATATCTATGATGTGCTTGCTGTTGCTAAAGCACGTCTTGATGATTTCTGTGGGGCTCAAGAGGCATGGGAAAATGCGCGTAAACTCTACAAGAAACGAGGTGACAAATCCAATTCACAGCGGGTTACTGAACTTGGAAGAGCTGCACGGGTTAATTGCTCACGAATAAAGAAAGCTATCCGAGAACAGAAAGAACAAGAACGCCAACTGAAACGTCAACGCAGTCCATCTCGTGTTCGATAAAAGCAATGACCGCAAGTATAATGTACACTCATTCACATTGATTGTTGATGTCTGAAGAACCAATACGATTCGCATACCGCGATAGGGAAGGAAAACTCTTACCCCCTTTTCCAATTGATCCTATTGAACTGACCCGACTTACTCGAAGGGCTGTCTGTCGTGAAGAAAAAAATATTCACTATCGAAAGTACACCAACTTCTATGGTGTCGGAGTCTATGGAGGAATTGCGACTGCGTATTCTGTTGGGTGCAATATTCGCTGTGTATTCTGTTGGGTCGATTGGAGTCGAGATTGGCCAGAACGATATGGAAAATTCTACTCACCAAGAGAGGTCTACAATAAACTTCGACAGGTCATGGCTGATATGGCATTCAGGAGAGCTAGGATAAGTGGCGCAGAACCAACACTCTGTCCCGAGCATCTTTATGGTGTACTTGATAATGTCATGAGCAACTCTGATGATTTCGACCTTTTTGTGATTGAAACTAATGGTTTTGTTATAGCCAATGAGCCTGATGTGGCAGACCGTCTTGGATTGTATGCTCCTCGACATGACCGTGACTCTCCCTGTCATATTCGGATGTCAATTCGTGGGGGACTCCCGGAACCTTTCGAGGCGAAGACTGGATGCCGTAGCGAGTTTGTTGATCTCCCATTCAAGGCAGCACAATTGCTCTGGAATGCCGGTGCATCTTTCCATATTGCAGTCGTGGTTGACGAGCGGTTTACAAGTAAACAAGAGAAAGACATCATCTATGATAAACTAAGAGCAATTCACCCAACTATCACTCAAGGTATTGAGGAAGAAACCCTTGATCCGTATCCTCATGCTCTTGTACGCTTGCGTGCAGTTGGCAGGACTGATGTTACAGGTACAGATATACCACGACGTGAACGAATGGTGCGTGACAATATGCCATCTGATTGACACTTAATATGAATCCTTATTTCATAGGATGTTCTTATCATTTTGAGTGGTTGATTTGAAGCGTAGATATCCTATCTTGTTTGTCCTTTCTATGATTCTGATTTCCAGCTTATTTCTTACAACGTGGTCTGGAACTGCATTTTGTGAAATTGAAGTTGAACAAGTACGGATAACTAGGTCTAATGGAAGAAATGTCTATTTCTCTGTCTATCAACCAGTTTCAACCAGCTACGGGGCCCCCCTCCCTGCAATTATAACAATTCATGGAATATCTGGTTCCCGAGGTGCGATGTCAGCCATAAATGTAGAGTTTGCCCGACGTAATTTTACAGTGATTTCTGTTGATCTTGCGGGTCATGGTGTTTCTTCTGAGCGATTCAGTTTTGCAACATTCTCTGAAATCGCATATGATGTATATGAGGCAGTTAGATATGTTCAAGAGAACGATATTCGTACAAGCAATAGCACGTATGGGGTTATAGGGCACTCCTTGGGCGCGGGAATCGCACTATCACTGCAAGCTATGCCTATTCAACCAAGTGCAACTATACTCATAGGTGGTGGGATGGGACAAGATTTTGGTGGATCCGAACCATCTCTGAATTCAACAAATCCACGGAACTTGATGCTAGCTTCTGGTGTATGGGATGAGGTTGTACCCCCATCTTTAGCATATGATACACTCCGTGAGGCTACAGGTCTTTCAGAAGTCAATACTGATATTGTATATGGTGCTTTTAGCAACGGTACTGCTCGCAAGCTTTTCCTTAGTCCAACTAATCACTTATTTGAGATCACTGACTCAGCTATAATCACAAATTCATTGGATTGGATGATTAGGTCTCTTCAGGGTGGAGAACACATTCCGCATACATTATCACTCCCTGCACACATATATCAAGTATCGACAGTCCTCGGACTGATCAATACCGGAGCGCTTCTAGCTTCACTATTCCCTCTGTATCTGATGAGTTACTCTTTCATACCTCCCAATTATATCCCAAGAAGGAAAATCGTTGATGCACCTCGTGATATCAGGTCTTCACTTCGCGTAAGTTTGTTAATTAGTATAACTAGCAGTATCTTCCTAATCCTTGAAACTCTCCTCGGATTCATATTCGATTTCAGTGGATTAACAATAATCCCAGTATCCTTTGGAATGACATTTCTTCTATTTTCTATAACCATGTACGGAATTGTGAAGTATCTCATGAAGCGAACTAAGAAAACAGCCTATGACGATTTGTTTGATGATATGAGTATGAGTGATTGGGTCCACAATCTGATTCGAGCTTTCATCATATCAATTCCAATTATTATCTGGCTATTCTTTTGGTCAATCATTTCTACCATTCTAACTGGCGCACCAATGGGATTTACTCCACAGTCCTTGAGTGATGTCAGCATCATAAGGGGATTCTATATTGGCATCATGACTGTGGCACTAATCCCAATGTTCTATGTGGAATTCGATTGGTGGGCAAAAACGGTTGGGATGACTTCGGTTTGGACTGGACTTCGGAGTTTCATCATTGATCTAGGAAAACTTGCAACATTCAGATTAGGTGGTATTCTGATTATTCTATCCATTCTTTACATTCCATTCCTATTCGGATTTCAATTTGGCTTCATCATGTTTATTGCATTACTTTTACTACCCATCTCGGTTTTCTTGTTGGTTGGGTCAGCATTGACAATGTGGATTGGACGAATAACGAAAAATCCACTATCTTCTGCATTTATTGGTGCTTTACTAATTGCAATTGTTGTAGTAAGTACATTCCAATTACTATAGTCAATTACTCTCCAATCCCATTCAGCATTGATGTTATCAGTATCTAAGGTGAGAACTCTATTTGTGTTTTAAATAAGATACAGAAG
>Ga0315553_10002428_pt1 | contig 14943 bp, 12 predicted proteins | sample SalMarSW160140MG_FD_203099 | JGI IMG/M metagenome (GOLD analysis project Ga0315553, IMG submission 203099) | Salt marsh sediment microbial communities from the Plum Island Ecosystem LTER, Massachusetts, United States - Salt Marsh Sediment SW1601-40 ... | reverse complement strand
TACGTATGATTCGTTTCGTCGGTTTGCCATCTGTTTTTACGAGTGGTGAGGGGTGGTGGACCGACGCGGCGAAGCTGAGGCGGATTCGTTTCGTAAAAATCACCTGTTTTTCCCAGATTCAAATGCTCTTTTCATACGTCGGGTGGCCGATTAAATTGTTAAGGTACGTTCGATTCGTTTCGTCGGTTTGCCCTTTATGTTTGCGAGCCGTGCGGGGTGGTGGGCTGGCGCGGTCAGCGCAATTACAAATGCCAAAGTTCAAATGCCAAATCAAGCCCAAAATCCCAATGTCAAAAAGAAATAGGACCTTGGAGAATGAGATTGCCACGGCCCGACTTGTCGGGCCTCGCAATGACACCCTAGAATACCATTTTACGAGTAATCCGGAGGCTTCTCTGATTACGCGGCGGTTACCAGGGTCGTGCTGAAGGGAAGACTGTAACTTGACGCGAATGAGCGCTATTTCAGGGTCAACGCCTTCCAGATTGGTAATGTCCCACAGTTGGGATGTTTCGGCAGGGCTGAGGGCACCGGAATAGAAGCCATGTTTGCGGGCATTCCGGTTGCCCTGCTGGCCACCGCGTCTCCTTTTGATTTCTGTTTGGTTTACAGTCACGTTTTGAGAGACCTCACCTGCCTGAGTCCTAAGCAGAAAGTAGCATGAATTCTTTATTCGAGCAAGGGGAAAATGTCACCTTAGGGGCGAGCGACTAGGGACTGGGGGCTAGAGATTGGAGATCGGAGGCTGCCAGCTGTCTGCCGTCGGTTGACGGGTAGCGACTGACTACTGCTTCCGTTTGACGTCTGAACTTTGCCTCCTTAGAAGCGAGAAACGGCTTTCAGGGCGTTATCAAAGAGGTCGGAAAAGGATATGTTAGAGTAGACGGCAGCAAGTCATTCGCCACATATGAGTCTTCTGTAAAGAGGCTCGATTAACTTAGAACTAGCTACGACCCTCTTTATTGCCCTTCGTGTGTTGTTTTGGATGCCTTGAACGCTATGTAATTCACCGCTTGTGAATGAAAATAGCTGACCGCAGTTTATGTAGGAATCATGCTTTAGGAAGCCATATCTCTCAGCAGCAATGGCAACCTGGCTAGATAGCAAGGCAGGTCTGTTTTGAATGAATTGAGATATCTTAGAATTGATCAGAAAGCCGTAAGGATTGGGGTTAAGACAAACAGTAACAACGTATTTGTCTTTAGGTGGGGTTGTATGCCGGCACTTACTTACATGATAGATGTGCCAGGCGGAAATCATGATGTCTATTCGACAGTGCGGTTCGTTAAGTAGTCTATGAGGTCCTTGGAATTGGCCAGAGTTTTCGCGATACTCCTGACTGGAATGTGAGCACTCCGCCTTTCCCCCCTTCTCTCCCACGCTTCTTCCCACGCATCGTCATGGGCATCACGATACATCTTCTGCGGCTTCCTGTCGTATATGGCAATCGTTTGGTCCAGGCATTCAATATCTGATTCGCTCAGATAATCCAAGTTGGCGTCACGCAACGCAACGACGGCATTGCCATCCACACAGAGGTCGTCGCTATATTCTTCCGTCATTTCTTTCAGAAGGTCGTAAGATTTGGATGGGGTAGCACCCTGCTCCATCGCTGAATAGGATTCTCCGAATATGAACCTTCCGTATTTCTCAAGAGAAGTCTTATCTGCCAAATAAAGCATCTTGCATAGCTTGTACTTATCCGAGCGTGATATTCTTCTGGCGAGGTACAGTATGGTTTCGATCGCTTTAGACTGATCGAAGTCGAAGGCTATTTTAGATGCTGCCATCGTCTACCCCCTGAAACAAGAAGGCGGTCTCGGCGTCCCTTGCAGACCGCTTTCCCTTCGATACTGAGTTCATAGGAGCGACTCCTAAGCTCGTATCAATTGCTGTCATTAATATAGGCTATAGACTATATTCGCATTATATCACGCAAACACTCCATGTCAACCGCGCCAAGCCTATCGCCAACCCAACCACGTTTACACTTAACCATATGGAAACGCAGTTCCGTATAGAGCAGCTACGTCAGCCATCGATGAGGGCGGGAAAACGCCAGCGCAAAGCACTCGAGGGCCAGCTGCGGAACGAGCACTACCGGGCCATAACGCCGGTAAGGGAACGCATCGCAGAAATAGAGCGGGAGATGGAGGCTGCCAGCTGTCTGCCGTCGGTTGACGGGTAGCGACTGACTACCGACTAGTGACTAGCGACTAGTAACTAGTGACTGGTGACGAGCGGCTACTGTCTACTGACTACTGCCGAGCGTCTACTACCGCAAGAGACGAGAAGAGTTGGCGGGTGGGAGTTGGAGGGAGGGGCGATTCACCCATTTACAGTCTTGGTAGCGAGGTGGGCGATTTGATAGCTGGCCGACGTAAGATAACAAACTGGCGGAGTGTTCAATCATCCGACAAAACCTGAACCTATCCCCAAACTTCACTGAGCTGGTGTGTTTGGACAACATCCAAGCTCTTCCTATCTTACTCCCGCACAGTATACCGAAGAAGACGTTGCCAGAATCCGTAGCTCAATGTTACCTATGTGGTCAGCCAGCACACCCTATTGACGACTTGTTGTTTCGGGATTATTATCCAGGTGACGATAGCGCACGGTTTTCACAAGGTAAATGTGAAAACCAAAGCTCCCCTGAAACCACTACATGGCAGAAACCAAAGTCTATCGCAACCGAAATTTCCAAATCGTCTGTGCCGTAAGCCTGATGGGAATGATGATGGCGGCCATGGTCGTTCCCGCTTTCCCAACGATGGTGGAGGCATTAGGGCTAAGCGAGCAGTCCATAGGGCTACTTATCAGCGTGTACACTCTCCCGAACTTCCTCTTTGCGCCGCTGGCTGGGATTATGGCCGACAGGCTAGGCAGAAGAAGGCTCCTCATACCCTCCCTCTTCCTCTTTGGGATATTTGGCGGAGCCTGCGCTTTGGCCCCTGACTTTAAGACTCTCCTCATTCTGCGAGGATTGCAGGGCATCGGAGGTGCACCATTGATGGGCGTTCCTGGTGCTATCATCGGTGACCTTTTTTCTGGACAAAAGCGAGCCGAGGCCATGGGGCTTAGCACCACGACAATGTATGTGGGCTATGTCGTTTACCCTCTCCTAGGCGGAGCATTAGCCAATTTTGCTTGGAACTATACCTTTCTGCCCTTCCTGATAGCCGTACCTGTAGGACTCATAGCCCTCGTTTCTCTGCGCTGTCCTGAACCAGAGAGCAAGCAAAGTCTGAAAGACTATTTGGGAGATGCCCTTCGTTACCTAAAAAGCCTGAAGGTGCTGTGGCTCTTTTCTGCGACAGTGATAACCTATATCCTTCTCTACGGAGCTTATCTGACTTATTTTAGCCTCTTCTTGGGAGATCGTTTTCATGCCTCTCCCTTCACCATCGGGCTGTTTATCTCTATCATAGGACTCACCACCGCTGTCACGTCTTCCCAACTTGGAAGGCTTGGCAAAAGGTTCTCTGTAGCGTCCCTGATCATAGGTGCCTTTGCCATCTATGCCTTCGCCATGGCAATCATCCCTGTAGTACCTAATCTATGGTCCTGTCTAATGCCGACAATCCTTTTTGGCATAGCTCATGGATTAAACCTACCCAGCCAGCGTATCATTGCGGCGGGCGTAGCTCCTTTAGAGCACCGAGCAGGCTTTATGGCCATACAGGGCACGATGATCCCATTGGGCATGACCATCGGGCCTCTCATAATGGGTCTGGCCTTCAGCTTCACTGGTCTCGATGGCACCTTTCTAATTGCTGCCCTGATTGCCCTAATAGTACCGATTATGGCCACACTAATAGGCAGGAGAAAACTGTCTGCTGGCTAATCTTGGTGGCAAGCTTAAGTGCAGTTGTCGGACCATGCAGAGACTGAGATACATGGGTAACACTCATGGTATGTCTAGTGGTAATCTCTTACCACGGGAATCACTGGAATGAGGATGTCGGCCAGCTTTTGCTCGGATTTCATCGGAGAAAGCCCATTGGACCGACGTGTCGGGATTCGGACCGCCCGCACTAATCTCTTGGCCATCTTGGTCCTGTGGAGTGTATTGAAAAGGAACTTGGTAAAACCCTCAGTCCAGTCTTATCGAACATAAGCCCGTTTTGCTACCTCAAACACGGACGCTGAACGGCAGAAGTTCTATGTTATTGCGCGAACACAATCCCATTTACAGTCTTCGTAACAAGGCGCGGGATTTGATAGCTTTCTAACGTCAGATAACAATCTGGCGGTTTGTGACTCCTTAAGTCCCGAATGTGTCTCGGACGCCGCAGAAGAAAAGGTTGACAACTTTTTAGACAACGGTATAATATTAGAATATCACCTGTTTGATATAGTACTCCAGGCAATGATACCATGGTCGGTGGTCACATACGTGTGTCAGGAGGTTGCGGTAGTTCCTACGATGCTTGGCCCCTACTGGCCATGATGCCGCTTTCTGTCGAATGCACATGAACCTCTACATAAGTCGGAGAAGGCTTGATACAGTGCCAAGTGGTATGACAGACGGGGTGCCAGGTTAGGATCGTGGAAACACCGTGGGTTTGTGAAAACAATTCAGGGGCGAGGTCACCGACTGCGGTGTCGGCGAGGCTCGCTCGCGGGAGGCAGGAGTATGGGAAGAGTGCAAGGTTGACCAACAAGTGTGTTCAGCACAATTGAAGAGGGAGGTAGGAATTCCATGAAGCAAAGATTCAGCGCAATAACACAAGTTTCTCTGGTCGTGTTGCTGGCGTTAACCTTAGGCCTGGTCACGGCGGTGCCATCAATTGCACAGGGGTTGGCACAGGAATCGGCTAGCATCTCACCGCCAACACAAGTGTATGACCTGGGCGATCCGGCTGACGTCAAGACCACCGTCACGTGGCATGATGCCGGGGAAATAACTGCCGTGAAGTATGATGGCCATCAACTCGGGGAAAACGATCATAGCGTGATCGCCGTTGATGACAACAGAGCCATCCTGACCATCAATGCCTCTTACCTTGCGGGCAAGCTAGGCCATATCGGTGACAACTTAACGCTGGCCATCGAGTTCTATTCCGGTGACCCTGCTGTCTTTACTATCGTAGCAGTTCGCTATCCCGCCGTCTCTCCGGAGAAAGCCGAATACGACCTCGACAATCCACCTGACTTCATACAGACTAGCATCACCTGGGGTCGCGCCAGCAACATAAGTGGCATCACCGAAGGCGAGGATGATTTGCCACCGGGCCTGGGCAACGACTACATAGTACTGCTCAACACTCTACTCATCTTGACTGATTATCTTGAGGCTAATCTCACGGAAGAGGGGAAGGAGCTGGAGTTGGCGATCAAATTCGATGTCGGCGAGCCTGCCAGCTTCACCATCGTGGCTGTGAAGACTGATCCCGGGCTCTTCCCTTCGAACCCATACGCCTATGATCTATTTGCTGCAGCCGCTGTCGAAATCGGCATCACGTGGCGTAGGGCCACCGAAGTAGTTTCCATCGTGGATGGTGACGGATACTCGTTGCAGAGAGGCCCGAGAGGCGACTACGCGGTGTCAAACACTACCTTAACCATCCTGAGTAGTTACCTTGAGCGTAAGCTGACAGGGGAGGGGGTTATCCTGGCACTGACGATCCAATTTGATGTCGGCCGTCCCATTACTTTTATCACCGAGGCGGTTGATAGGGCTCCCTCTATCGCTCCGGAAAGAGCCGACTACGACCTTGATGATCCGGCTGCTGTCAGCACCACCATCAAATGGGAAGATGCCATCGAAGTGGTTTCCATCACCGAGAATGGCAATCCTCTGGTCATGGGAGATGACTACAAAGTGGAGGACATTACCGAGTGGGAGACGGCCACGCTGACCATCCTTAACGATTACCTGTCTGATGAACTCACGGATGTTGATCAGAGCGTAGAGCTGAGTATCAGATTCGGTTTCAATTCCACGATCCATCCGGGTCTTCAGCACTATGCCACCTTTAACATCACAGCGATTGGAACGCATCCCTCTATCTCTCCGGGAGTAGCCCCATATGACCTGCGCAGTCCGGCTGCCGTCAACACCACCATTACGTGGCGTGATGCCAAAAGTATAGTCTCGGTTGCGGACGATGGATATCAGTTACAGAAGGACGACGAATACAGTGTGACCGCCATCGATGCCGATAGAGCCACGCTGACCATTCTAAACAGTTACCTTGCGGGCAATCTGACAGCGGTAGGTGACAGCCTGGCGCTGGCCATCGGGTTCGATTTCGGCGAGCCTATCACGTTTACTATCACAGCAGTTAACCACGATCCGTCTATTGATCCGCGAGGGGCCGACTACGACCTCGACAAACGTGGTGACGTCGAAACGACCATCACCTGGCAGGTTCCAATTCAGGTAATTTCCATCACCGAAAATGGCAATCCTCTGATCATGGGACATGATTACGAAGTAGAGGACATTGCCGAGGGGGAGACGGCCACGCTGACCATCCTGAGTGACTCTTATGACTCTTACCTCAATCGCAAGCTCAGGGATGTTGGTCACGAGGCAGTGCTAACCATAGAATTCAGTGTCGGCGACCCTGTCACGTTTACTATCACAGGAGTTCGCTTTCCCGACGTCTATCCGACAGCCCAATACGATCTGGATGACCGGGCTGATTTCATAGAAACGCGCATCACCTGGGGCAGCGCAAGCAAGATAGAATGCATTGCTGATGACAAGGGCGATCTGACACCAAGCCTGAAGGACGACTACGACTACATAGTACTGGGTGACACTCTTGTTATCACGGACAATTACCTCAGGGAACTGGATATCGGGGAAGTGGCTGTGCTGAACATCACTTTCGATGATGACTACACCGCCGATTTTGTCATCAGGGTGATCGGAACTGATGCCAAAATCTTACCCACGCGTGTTGTATATGATCTGGACGATCCGGCTGATGTCCAAACCACCATCACCTGGGGCTCTGCCACTAAAGTGGTTTCCATCAATGAGACTGAGAATGACAATCGCTCGATACCAGAGAACGGCTACTTCGTAGAGCAGACCGTGGACGGTGAGGCGACGCTAACCATTAGCAAGGGGTACCTCAGAGAAAAGCTGGAACGTTGGGTCGACGAAATCCTGCTGACCGTCGACTTCGATGTCGGCAAAGATGCCACACTGTCGGTCGCGGGGCTTGCGCGATGCTTTATCGCTACTGCTGCCTACGACACGGCAATGGCCCAAGAAATAGAGGTTTTGCGTGAGTTCAGAGATGGATACCTGTTGACAAACTCGCTAGGACAAGCTCTAGTAGACCTTTATTACAGAATCAGCCCACCAATAGCCGAGTTCATAACTGAGCATCCCAGTCTGAAGCCAATAGTGAGAGCTGGATTGGTGCCCGCTGTGGCCATGAGCGCCGTAGCCGTCAACACTGGTCCGGCTGAGAAGACGGCTATCGTAGGCTTGTTGGTGCTGATTTCAGTGGCACTGGGTATCTGGGCAGCGGGGCGGCAAAGCAGACGTCCAAAATGCACCTGAGGGTGAGATGGCGGAAAAACGCGCTTTGTTCGGCTGCAGAGCGGGCCGCCGCCCACCGTGACTATCGTCCCGAACTCCAGGGACACCATCCGATTAGGCCTGCTTGACCCGCGCATATGTGGTGCTAAGGGAGCAGGTGGCCAGATTAACGACCGAATGCGAGCGTCTGGTGGGTGAGGCTGAGCGGATAGACGCGGACTACCGCAAGCCACGAGAAGAGCTGGTGGGATAACAGTTGCGACCTAGCTCCTGACTGCTGACTCCTGACTACTGTCTCCTGACTTCTGACTACTGACTACTGATTGCTGATTACTCACTCCTGACTCCTGCATCCCCTTGTCATTTGAGCTTTGGCATTTGGATTTTGTTGCGCCTTTAGACTTTGATACTCGGAACTCACTTGTAATATGGTATACTGTTGAGAAATGGAATAGCTCGTGAAATCAAGCGGGACAACCCGCTTTGATCAAGGCCGTGGGAGGCAGATATGCCAGATGTAAAAGACTTAACCATTGGTGAGTTGGAATATCTGATAGAGCAGAAAATCTTGGAGGTTCTGTGGGACCCTGATTCCGGACTGGAACTGGAGCCCGAATTCAAACAGGAGCTGAAAAGGCGGCTGGGAAATCCCTCGGGCGGGATCCCGCATCGTGAGGCGGTGAGCAGGATTGGCCGCATAAGGCAAGGCGATAACAGAGAGACGCGTGGCACTGTCTTGACAAATGTATAGGGAGAGCAAAGGGAAAGATTGGATTCACAGCTTAGAGGGGTTAAGGCTTCAGATGCAATCAAAGCCTTTGAGAAAGCAGGAGGCATGCGCAGGAGTGGGAAGGGAGATCATGTCAATATCAAGATGCCGAATGGTAGGATTATCACGCTTCGGAGTAAGGACGAAGTGAAGATCGGCCGTCTCAGAGATGCCATTCGTGAAGCTGGACTGACTATAGAAGAATTCCTGAGGCTCCTGAAATGAAGGAGGCGAGAGATGGAGTATACGATCATCATCTACGAGGCTGAAGAAGGCGGATACTGGAGTAAGGTACCGGCCCTGCCAGGATGCGGCTCTCAAGGTGAAACACTTGATGAAGCTATTGCCAACACAAGAGAAGCGATAGAGAGTCACATCATGGCGCTGCGAGAGGATGGTCAGGAAGTCCCCACTGAGCGAACCTCGATGTATAGCAGGATAAAGGTGGCTGTCTGAAAGCCCGGAAATGACGTCTCTCGGCCTGGAATGGTAGCGACTGCGTTGCTAATTAGTAACCGGAATTCAGCATTCAGAGGACTCTCTTCTTCGCTGCTAACCGCCGACTACTCGCCGCTGTCTCCCGACTCCTGTCTACTGACTACTGCCCCTGGTTTTCGACTCCTGACTACTGTCTGCTGGTCCCCAGTACCTGTCTGTTTCACCGCTTGGTGAAACGGCCGTAAATAGTGAAAGCAGTGGAGAGTCCGAGGAGCGCCGAGCGTATAGAGGCGGACTACCGCAAGAGGAGAGAAGAGCTGGCGGGATGACCGTTGTGAGCTGACTCCTGGCTTCTGACTACTGGCTACTGGCTGCCGGCTACTGACGACTGCCGACCGTCTACTACCGCAAGAGACGAGAAGAGTTGCTCAATCTACTGACTCCTGACTCCTGACTACTGTTGTGCCCGTGCTTATCGAGCCGCAGAGGTAGATAGCGGCTGCCTCCTGAGAAATCTCTCCCCTCGGGAGGGCTTTGCTCCATAAATGCCACCCGCTCCAGAAGTAAGGTGGTTGCTCCAAAAGTCTAGTGCTTAGAAAGGTCAAACTCGGTTTGGGTTAAGTTAGCTCTTGGTTGTTTATTTTGGCATACCCATGTAAGGAGGAGTGATATAATTTTGTATTTGAAAGGAGGGATAAAATGAATGACAAAACAGAAAATGAATATCCATCAGTTGAATTAGCGTATGACTTTGTAAAATCATCCTATGATGTAATGACAAGCCGATTTGATTCTGCTAATACTAGAATGCAGACTCTTTTGACATGGGCAATTGGGGTCACGGCAGCAATACCATTCTTCAATAAAATTGTGGGCAATGCTAATACTTTGCTATCTATATGGTTTATCTCTGCACTGTTGGCTTTCGTAGCTGTAGTTATAGTTGGTGTCATTGGGCAAAGGATGAAAGGGGTTAGCTTGATTGACCCTAAAATACTCTATGAAAAATATCTTCACTATTCTCAATGGGAATTCAAGAAGAATTTGATATTTTGGGCGGGGGATAGCTTCAACACCAACAGAAAAGCTATTGAGGCAAAAAGTCGTTGTATAGATATTATGACTATTCTATTCGGGTTAGAAATAGCTCTTGCGTTCATTGCGATTATCTTATGATGAATTACCGTCCCTTTATGGTCACAGTTGGCTTGTCATCTAGGGGTGGAGGAGGGGGAGGAGGAGGAGGGTTGGAAGGCTTCTTATTCGTTTCTGATGGGGGCATACTACTCTCCACAACAAGTTAATGCAATGGCAAATAATATTATAAACAAACATACTCGATTAAGCAAGTCAGGATTTGAGCATCTTCTTAAAAAGGTATTTGCTGTACCTAAGACTGTAACGCTATGGTAGAAAAAATAATGAAACAACCATGAGTTAATTTAACCGTCTGTTTTTGGCGGTCTTCGGATGGCTATTTGATTATCTAGACTCTGCTGGCATGTGCATAGGGATGGTCATCGGACAAATTCTTTGCTCTTACCAACGCTTCAACATAGTTGGTATCTCCGGGAGTCATCGACATGACATATCCGGGAACATGTATAGCTATAAAGCTTGGCGTGTATGGGCTTGCCGCTGAGTCCATTATAATCTCGCCTATCATCTGGCGGTCCTCAACGTTGGCTTTATCGAACAAATCTCTGTTGCTTATCTCTGTGACCCAAATATACTTGGACATGGGCTTCCCTCTGTAGAATTGTTTGAGCCAAGCGGGCATCTTGTCCCTGTACTTTAGTGATTCCTTATAACTATTTGAAGAATCTAGATAGGTGCGCAGAATTATCTCCGACAATTGCGGACTGCCATACAGAACACTAGTTACAATCATCAGTTCGCGTGCCTTACGTCTTGCGTCTTCCGCCAGGAGTGATACACCTGGTGGCATAGGCATTATTATGGCAAAAAGATTGCCGAGGCGCCTTTCAGAAAACATAGGATCACGATAAGAGAATTCTACTTCAATAGGGCAATGAACTTCACTAGTACTCGGTTCAACACCAGGTGGGAGTGGTAGCTTTTCTACGTCAATCCTATTCGTTGCCTTACCTTTTTTGGTTTTCTTTACGAAGTTTTCAAGCTGTAGTATTCTCAGTTTGCCGTAAAGACCTCCTTGGTCGTCATGCACTATAAATGCGGGTATCCATTCAATATTGTCGTAATAAGTAGACTTGTGTCCCTTATTTACTCTTATTATTTCCCTATGACGCGTTGGCATTTTTGGTGAACTGAATGTATGCCCAATAGCAACTAGGGCATGATGCCCCTCTTTAAATGATAGCGCTAGCAATGCGGGAATTTTCGATTCGACACAGCTGTATATGGTTTGTTTTGCTTCTTCAGGCCATGGATGGTCATAGAGCTGAGGTGAATAACCCATTGCGCTCAGCGAATTGAGCATTTGTGGAATCGTGAGTCCTCGTCCTGGTATGGACCTAGATTGAGTAAAATCATAGCCAGTAGCAAGCTCCGTGATTTCTATTGACGACTTGTTTGCTAAATTATATTTGGGTGATAGATAACTGGTTGCCATCCAAAGAGCTGCTGAGGCACATGCTGCAACCCGGCCATCCTGTTGAATAAAAGGCATGCCGCTTACTGACAATGTAGAACCAGACAGATTCACTTTGTAGTCCTCTTGCGTAAGTATGAACTCCTTGTGTCTTGATTTAACCATTGGAGAGAGTACTGTCCTGCCTATGGGCATGGCCGAAATAGGCCGCAACACTACATATCCGAGGTAGCCTTCCCTGCACTCCAAATTAGGCAAGTCAGCCCGATGTATTGGCTCCGCAAAAAAATGAAGCCTTTTGCATGTCTTCGATATATTCTGGAAGAGGTGATAGTAGAATCGCCCATAACAGCTTGAGAATTCATTATCAACATAATCGCTTTCTACAATTACTGTTTTACATTTTGCGATGCCACCACTAGGACCCCGTCCCAGCATTTTATATAAGATATTCTGAACTGCATGTGTCGACCCGTATTCAGGTTGAAGGTGAGATACTAGTTTTTCGATATGCTTATTATTTGCCATATCGAGAATTTCCAGATTAGCATACAACTTATATCGGTTTGCCATAACTAGTCCATACACTAAAGCACAAAAGGCACCATATTTCGGTGCCTTTTATGTGAATAGCCAGCACTCCGTATTATTCCAATACGCGTATCCGAGTTTTATCGGACGGGAAAGAGTACCGCGGTGCTTCCTTCTCACGCTCACATTCGACTCGTTTCTTGAATAATTCTAAGCTCTCCTTCACCCTATCTCTTGATACCTCAGTATACTTAGTACCGCCAACATTTACTATTCTTTTCGCATTAACCACTCGCATAAACCATCTCCTTCATACTTCTTATTACTCGCTAAAATCTATATAGTTTTACTCTAGCTGAAACACAAAAATTAAAGAATAAACGGCCACAAAAAGAAAGCCGTCGTTCATTCTATCACTCATAATCTTTCTTGTCAATGCTATATCATTAGTTACATTATAACCCAGAGCAGCCCCTTGTAAATAGTACTTTAGTACTAGACGCGATTTGCTCCACCTGTCGAGGAAACGGCCAAAACCCTCTGAGGCAAAACAGCCAGTCGCCCCAAAAGTCTTTGGCAACCTAGCCTCTTAAGCTAAAGCTCTACCGGCCCGAAAGGTCACCGGGGTCACCCGCCATACCGGTCATCGTCATTGTCACGACACAATGTTAGCACAAACACCCCTTTCAGTATCCCTATCAGCATAGAAGCTAAGCAACGATAAGAAGGAGTCAATACATAGAGAGCATTATCAGCCTATGAGCGGGAAACGACCATAGGGCAAATGATATTTGTTTCCTCTTCAGCAGAGTCGGAGAAAGAAAGGTCAGCAGATAGTTCATGCAGTCCCATTTTCCCGACCCATCCCAAACAATCCAACGCCAAAATAACGCCGCTCTTTCGTGTATAGATTGAATCTATGCAAGACTGGTTTCTTGAGGTAAGCTAGGTCAAGTAGAGTTGCTCTATCGATACGGGTTGAGATCCACTTTGTATATAGCATCTGTGATCTCCTGCAACTTCTGCTCAAACTCGGTTGCTGTGGGTCCAATGAAATCCACGCGCTTCAGTTCTTTGAGAAGCTCAGGCACATTACAGGCCTCAACCAAGCTGGGGATAATCGTCAGATTTTCGCCTATTGCCTTCGCAAGGGCAGTGTTCATTTCTTTCGTGCACCACTTGGACTCGTCGTATTCATGGCTTAGGAATACTAGGCAAGCATCGCTGCCCTTGAAGCCCTCTCCAAGCTTGCCTGTGACAGAATCGCCAGCCTTAATCTCCCACTTGTCAAACCACACATTGATGCCTTGCTGCGCTAGTCTGTTGGCAATATTCTCTGCAACTTGTTCCGCGCTACTGTTCTTCTTGTAGGAGATGAATGCCTTGTGAGACCTCCTCTCTAGGGGTGGTCGACCGATCACCTCTCTTACTTTGTTTGCGAGATGCTCCCATGCTTGCTTTTTGACCCACGAAGCTATATTGCTCACAACGAGTTGCTGAGAACGAGACAAAGACTCCCATTCAAAATCAGTCCTATCGCAATGGTTCGGCTGCGTAGGGAAGGAGTATTCGACCGTCAGGTGGCTGGGTCTGTTTTCTGGGGGCTTTGTGCGATACTCACATTCGACTCCACGAATAGTGGCTTCCAGAGCGAGGGGGCCAGAGCGCATTGCGTCGACTTCGTATGAAGGCAGCAATGTGGCGACTACCTTTTCCAAAGTCTCTAACTTTTGATGGATGCCACTTGGTAGCTTTTCCCAAACCAACGCAAAGTCACCGAATAGCATTTGCACCTCAGAAAGACTTCCATTGACGTCTAGAATAAGCGGAGAATACTGTACGTACAGTGCTGGACTTCGTTTGACGTCGTGTAGACTATGGAAACTGAAGCTAAATATGAGATCCGAGATTCTTCTGGGAGAAGATGGGCCATTATTTCCAGATGGACTGTGACCTTCCACCTTCATCCTGCCTCACCGTGACTAGGGGCAACCATCCTGTCAGTCTTCCACAACTGTTGCATCGATTATACCACTCTTTGGTCACGTTAGTCATTGTGATAGCGATTGTCGCAGTCACAGAGGCATGACTAGCTTGGCCACTGGCTACCTCACTGTCGCTATCAACAATTCCAGAGATACCATGCCAATCAGGCCTGCTACAAATCCGGTATTATTCTCCCAGAATACCCATAGCTGCTGCTTTTCTAAGTAAGTAAAAACATCAAGTAACACCATGGATTTACGTTCAAGATGAGCCAGATTCTCTCTGGAATGTCGTACAAAGAAGGGAAGAGGCAGGGAGCCCTTGAAGATAACCCCCTGCCCCGAGGAGCTCTGCTAAGGTGACAGCACCCTGCTAAACGTCGGTGTCGTGATAAGTGATCAGGTCGTACTCAAAGAGATATTCCGGTGGCGTTCCAGCTGGTCATCTGGCATATCGTCCCGTCATAGTCGGATAGGGCTACTCCAGCAGTTTCTTCAAATCATCAATGAATTTATCAAACATCTTTACCTTATCACTTTCCTCAATCTCGGTCTCACTTAGAATATAACTCCCATCTGTATCAGTTTCGACTATAATTCTTCCTTTTTTAGCCGGGTCTCTTACCCTCAAAGTACCATCTTCATCAGGAGTAATGAAATAAACCTTAATATGGTTTGTCAATTCATAGTTTTTCATCTTGAGTTTCCAATAAGCTGTTTGCGTTATTCTTTCGCGTAGGGTGACTTTACTTGAAAGAACAGCTATGACTTTGTATGTCTTCGGGTTATAGATTACTAAATCCACATCAGGAGTGTGAAATCCAAATTTCCCAAAATCAACCGACAGATTCCTCTTAACATTTTTCAATTCTGTCGATAAGTTCTCTGGTTTCGTTCTCTCAAATTTCTTACCCTTGACTATTTTCAAGCCCATTTTTTCTATCTCATCCTTTATAATGTACAAAACTAGGCCTTCTAGCGCATTACCCTTAAAGCCTTTCCAAGATTGCTCGTGGTCTATACCTTGGAATTCCTGTTCATGCTGTTTCTTGGCTTCCTTTAGGACATTTGATATATGCCTATACGCAGCAGCCCCATACTTAGCTTTCTTAGTTTCATATATCTTGATTAAATCGTCGATATT
>Ga0315553_10002424_pt1 | contig 14967 bp, 8 predicted proteins | sample SalMarSW160140MG_FD_203099 | JGI IMG/M metagenome (GOLD analysis project Ga0315553, IMG submission 203099) | Salt marsh sediment microbial communities from the Plum Island Ecosystem LTER, Massachusetts, United States - Salt Marsh Sediment SW1601-40 ... | reverse complement strand
ATTGCCTGGGAGCGGATTACGTATTTTCTGGATCGCGTGATCCCGGTCTGTAACGAGTACAAGATTCGCGCGGCTTGCCATCCGCACGATCCGGGCGTGCCGCCGGAAGGGTTCCAGGGAATCGCGCGCGTGTTGGGATCCGTGGAGGGGCTAAAGAAATTCGTGTCGATTCAGGAAAGCCCCTATCACGGTCTCAACCTGTGCCTGGGCACGACGGCCGAGATGCTCGACGACCCGGCTCGCGAGATTCACGACGTGGTCCGCTACTTTGGCGAGCGGAAAAAGATCTTCAACATCCACTTTCGCAACATCGTGGGCGGGCGCAACGAGTTCCAGGAGGTGTATCTCGACAACGGTGACATGAACATGCTGGGCGTGGCGCGTACGCTCCAGGAAGTGGGCTATAGCTACATGGTCATGCCCGACCACGTGCCCCAACATGCCGACGACCCGGAGTCGCGACAGGCGTTTGCGTTTTCCTATGGATACATCAAGGGGATACTGCAAGCGATAGCGGATGGTGCCGCATCCTGATGTTCAACCGGAGCTTGGCGCCGGCAACGACGTGGGAGGCAGTTCCTTCCCCAAAGTCGATGAGCAAGCGTTCACCGTGCCGGCGTGAGATTTCCTGTTAACCCAATGTGCGCGAGGTAGTGATCGTCCATCCCGGAAGCACCTGGATTCATGGCAGCTCTTCGTACTGTTGCTCGATGCAACGAAGCTGCCCGCCGATACTGGGGACGGTTCTGAGAAAAACACTGGACTCATCGCCGCTACACGCTGATCTCAAACCCCTTGCGGTTTTCCCGCGCGAGGAACGAGCTCGCCTGGGCGTCGCCGACGATTTCCCGCTTGACCGGATCCCACGCGAGCTCCCGGCCCAGACGCATTGCGATATTCGAGAGGTGACAGATCTCGAGCATGCGGTTATGCGACCAGACGTCGGAGATCGGCTGTTTCCGAGACTTCATGCCCTCGATGAAGTTGGCGGTATGGTTCTCGCTGACCTTTCCGCCGTAAACTTCTTCGATCGCTCCGTCCGGCAGCGGATTGTCCTGTAGCTCCTCCACCGGCTTGCCGGTGATCTTGCCGCGATTGACGAAGAATCGGCCCTTCGTACCCTCGAAAAGAATGCCATTGTCACCTTCACTGGTGATCATCATCTCCACGTCGCCCGGCATGTCGACGCGAATGTTGAATTTGGTCGCCACGTTGTACTGATCGTGAACCACGGGATACCCGTCTTTGTATTCCACCGGCAGCGTGTACTCGACGGGCGCGACTTTGCTCGGCCCCGTGTCGCCGGCGCCGAGGGCCCAGCAGGCAATGTCAACGTGATGGGCGCCCCAGTCGGTGAGTTTTCCGCCGGAGTATTCGTGCCAGTTGCGGAACGAATAGTGGCAATTGCTGAACAGCGGCACCCCGCCGCCGTAGCCCTCTCGCAACTCCGGGAGAGCGCGATACGGGACCTTGGCCGCCGGCCCGAGCCAGAAATCCCAATCGAGTCCTTCCGGAACAGGAGCCTCGGGAATGACCGGCGAGGCTTCCATGCCATTGATGCCGCACGTCACCTTCGTCACCGTGCCGATGCGGCCGTTGCGCACCAGGGCGATGGCCTGCAGGAAGCGCTGATCCGACTCGGTCCGCTGCATCGTGCCCACCTGAAAGACCCGGCCGGTCTCCTTGACGACCTTCTCAATGAGTTTTCCTTGGTCGATGGTCAACGTGAGCGGCTTTTCGCAATAGACGTCCTTGCCGGCGTGCATCGCCTCGACCGCGATCTTCGTGTGCCAGTGGTCCGGCACGGCGATCATTACCGCGTCGATGTCATTGCGATCGAGGACCTCTCGGTAGTCCTTGTAGGCATCGGGCTTTTTGCCCTGGCCTTTCTCCACCTTATCCACGTTCTCCGCCAACACGTTCGCATCGACATCGGCCAGGGCCACGAAATCGGCAAAGCGCAACGACTTATTGGTGATCTCCCAGCCTTGATTCCGCAGGCCGATCGTCGCAAAGATCGGACGGTCATTGGCCGATTGGAAGCCGAAGGCGCGGCCCGCCAACGGGGCCAGAACGGTTGCCGCGCCCGTGGCGGCGATGCCTTGAAGAAACCGACGACGCGACGTCTGGTGCGAGGTTGGCATTTGTCAAAATCCTTGTAATGAAGAAGAGCGAACGTGGTTCTCGTCAGACTTCTGGCGGTTCGGAGACAGCCCGCGAGGCTACCTGAGCCTCTCGACGGCAGGGCGACCTCATTCGCCGCGGGACATTCCAAGATACACGTTCCAAGATACCGAAATCCTCAGCCGATTACATCAACATTCCAGTTAGCATCGAAGTGGTGGAAGTTTGACGAACATGTGAAGGGCGCCTGGAGTCGAGCCAACAGCGACCCCCCAGATAACAAATTGCTGGGAGTTGACTGCACTCGACTCCGGGCAACCGCGCCGGCAAGTCAGCTTGCGCCTCGTTGGGTAACGTGACGTCGACGCCCTACATCGGACGGCCAGTTTGCCGGCGCGAATTCAGTTGCAGCCCGCGTGCAATTTGTCGAGAATCCAGTATTGTGTTCACATGTTGTGCCGGTGTTGTGCCGGGCAACTCGCAGGCCGACCGAAGGGTCGAACTTGGCACAGAGGACGATCGCATGCCGTATCGAATCTTGGCAATGGCGGTGGCGGTTTGGGTGGCACTACTGGCGTCGTCGCCGGCGCTGCTAAAGGCACAGTCGCCGGATGACCGACCGTTTCTCGCCCCCATCAATGTCGACGTGCCGGACGTTCGCACCGACCCGTCGGTCACGATCGACTACCCGATCGTGTACGTCCGGGCGCCGCGTTTTGGCGACGAGAAGAATTCGCACTGGGCGGAAGTCGGCGATCCCACGCGGATGGACCCGGGGGCCGATCTGGTGCTGCTTAAGCCCGATGGCAGCGAGGAAGTGCTGGTCGAGGGGGGCGACGGATCGGTGACCGATCCCGCGGTCTCGTTCGACGGCCAATGGATTTACTACGCCAGGTTTCACAATCTGAACAAGGACTTCGCGCCGTGGGGCGGTTTGCCCGTGCACGGGTCGGACATCTACAAGATTCACGTCCAGACGCGCGAGGTAGTCCAACTGACGGACCAGCGGTTCACGCCCAACTTGGGAGCGGCCGACTGGAACGAGAAGTTCGGCGGCAGCGACAGGGGGCGCGATCATATCGCGTACGGCGTGCTCAACTTGGGCCCCTGCCCTTTGCCCGGCGGCAAGTTGGCATTCGTCAGCAATCGCAACGGCTTCCGGCCGCCGAAGTACGCGCGACCGACGTTGCAGCTCTTCGTGATGGACGAAGACGGCGGCAACCTGGAGCAGATTGGCTACCTGAACATCAGCCAGGCGCTGCACCCCGTGGTGCTCGTCGACGGGCGGGTCATGTTCAGCTCGTTCGAGAACCAGGGGCTGCGCAGCTCCGATTCGTGGGGTCTGTGGGCGATCCGTCCCGACGGAACGCATTGGGAGCCGCTGTTCAGCGCGTTCGAGGTCTCGGGCATCGGAGCCAACAACTCGTTTCATTTTCAGACACAGCGTTCTGATCGGAGCATCGTGCTCGAGTCGTACTACATCAACAACAACAACGGCTTCGGCGGTTACCTAAAATTCCCGCCCGGGCCGGCGAAAGGCTACGCGGCATTCGGGCCGGCCGATCCGCGCGACGAGCGCAACGCGCCGCAACGGATGGGGCGGCACTACAACGGCGTGGGAGCGTACCTTCGCTACCCGTTCACGCCCTATGGCGTAGAGTCGCTGACACCATTTACGCACGGGGGCGAGGGGGAATCGGGTCTGTCGGATCTCAATAACCCCAAGTCGCCGCGCGTGGGCAAGTTCACGCATCCCTCGGGCGCGCCGGGCAATCATTTGCTGACGTGCTACTCGCCGGGACCGATCAACTCGCAGAATTCGCTCAAGCTGCCAGTGGTCGACGGCGGCATCTATTTGATCAAATCGGGCGAGCCGGTCGCGGAGCCGGCGCAGATGCTGCTCATCAAGAACGACCCGAAATACAACGAACAGTGGCCGCGGGCCGTGGTGCCCTATCGGCGCATCTACGGCGTCGATGAGCCCGAGCGTTTGCCGCGATTGGCGAACGACGGAAAACTATCGCCGCACCTGCCCGAGGGAACGCCGCTCGGGCTGGTCGGCACGTCGAGCCTGTACAAGCGGGAGAGCTTTCCGTTTGGCAAGGTGCCCGAGGGGAGCGTAACGGCCAGTTACCACGGCGGCGACGACCCGTACGAGGGGCTCGATCCGTTCAACAGCGCCGAGAACGGGGCGTCGTACAACTGGACGCATCAGGGGGCCGACGCGGGTAAGTACACGAACGATGATATTCACGCCATTCGCATTTTGGTGATGGAGCCCACTACCGACCGCGTGATGACGGCGCCGCAAGGCAGTTTTTATAACCATGCCACCGAGCGGCTGCGCATTTTGGGGGAAATCCCGGTGCGGAAGTTCGGTATGGCTGCGTCCGGCCGAGTCGACGGCGGTGATGGCGGCGCGAAGAGCGGCGAGACGCGCGACGAGGCGAGCAACCAATCGCGCGATCAACCCATCGATCCCGACGGTAATCCCGATACGAGCTTTCTCGCCAAGATTCCCGCCGACGTGGCCTGGACGTTTCAGACGCTCGACAAGAACGGCATGGTGCTGAACATGAGCCAGACGTGGCACCAGCTTCGACCGGGCGAGATTCGCAACGACTGCGGCGGCTGTCACGCACACAGCCAGCAGCCGACGCCGTTCGAGCGAACCGCCGCCGCCCGGTCCGACTATCAGATATGGGACCTGACCGAGCGGACACCGCTACTCACGGCGAAGGAGCGCGATGAGTCGGGCAAACAGTGGGACCGCGGCGACACGACGGGAGTGCAGTTCGAGGGCGGCGTGAAGAACATCGAGTTCTATCGCGACATCAAGCCGATTCTCGATCGAAGCTGTGTCGCCTGCCATACTGGCAAGTCCGACAAGCCGGCCAGCAAACTGGTTCTCGACGACGACGATCCCGTCGTGGCAATCGTGAACCAGCTCACGCTCCCCTCGGGCACGTATTATCGTCTGGCCGCCGATCGCGAAGCGCGGTTTGGTTACAAACCCGTGAGCGGTTACGGCTGGCGGTACAGCAACGCCTCGCGCTACATTCGCATGTTCCAGTCGCGGCGCAGCTTGCTGGTGTGGAAGATTTTTGGCGAGCGTCTCGACGGCTGGACCAACGACGACTTTCCCACCGAAACGGTGCCCGGCGACCCGAGCACGCTCGTGTGGAAGGGCGAGCCTATCGCCAACACTCCGCAAAATCGCAACCTGGCTGATCTGGACTTCACCGGCAGCATCATGCCTCCCCCCACCGCCGTGGCCGGCACGTACGAAGGTCCCGGCGGCACGAAGATTAAGGTCGAGCCGCTCACGGACGAAGATCGCCTCACGATCGTCCGCTGGATCGACCTGGGTTGTCCGATCGACATGGACTACGACCCGTCGCAGCCCGACCGCATGGGATACGGCTGGATGTGCGACGACAACCGGCCCACGCTCTGTGTCACCTATCCGCAGCCTGGCGTGAACGAGCCGCTATCGCGACTCCTGGTCGGTATGTACGACTACGGCTCGGGCCTCGACCTGGCCAGCTTCACCGTCACTGCAGATTTCAAGATCGACGGCGTCGCGGCGGGCGAGAACCTGGCTTCGCGATTTCGCGAAACCACGCGCGGCGTCTGGGAGTTGACGCTTGGCGAGCCGATTCGCTCGCTCGAGTCGGGCACGCTACACGTGTCGATCCAGGATCGCCAGGGCAATGTTACTCGCATCGATCGCTTGATTTCCATTCCCGCTCTGCACTAAAAGGTGTTTTCGGACAAGTGAGGATGGACTCGGGCGTGAAATGCGCATCAGGCGGCGACCTGATGGCCACCGTAATCCAGAAGCGGAGCATCGCCTCCTGGGCCGCCCGACACGACGTGGTGACGCGCAGGCGGGTGTGATGGATCGACGGTGCTGCACCGCCTCATCCAAGATTGGCAGCCGCAAGCCGAGTTGCTCGCGATCGTGAGGGAGCTACGCCAGGATGTCGCGGACCACGTGGCCGTGGACGTCGGTCAGGCGGAAGTCGCGGCCGGCGTGGCGGTACGTAAGGCGCTCGTGGTCGAAACCCAGGCAGTCCAAAATCGTGGCCTGAACGTCGTGGACGTGCACCGGCTGCTCGGCGACGTGGAATCCCAGCTCGTCGGTGGCGCCGTAGGTCATTCCCGGCCGGATGCCGCCGCCGGCCAGCCACATCGAGAAAGCCTGCGGGTGATGGTCGCGGCCCAGCGAGCGGCCCAAAGCCGGGTTGGTCTCGACCATGGGCGTGCGGCCGAACTCGCCGCCCCAAATCACCAGTGTGTCGTCCAACATCCCCCGCTGCTTCAAATCGGCGACCAATGCCGCACTAGCTTGATCGGTCGCGGCGCAATTGCGTTTCACATTGCCCGCCACGTCGCTGTGCGCGTCCCACCCCTCGTGGTAGATGTTGATGAATCGTACGCCGCGCTCGAGCATCCGCCGCGCCAGCAAGCACGCGCGAGCGAACGTGGGCTTGTCCGGCTGGCAACCGTACAAGTCGAGCGTTTCCTGCGTCTCGCCGCTTAGGTCCATCAATTCGGGCGCCGAAGTTTGCAGCCGGAACGCCATTTCGTAGGAGGCGATCCGCGTAGCGATTTCCGGGTCGCCTTCGACGGCGAGCTGCCGCTGGTTCAAGCGGCCGATCAGGTCCAGCGAATCCCGCTCGAGGCGAGCGTCGAAACCTGAGGGGCTGGTCACGTTCAGAATCGGATCGCCCTGGTTGCGGAATCGCACGCCAGTGTACAGCGTCGGCAGAAAACCGCTGGACCACAGTGCCGCCCCGCCGCTGATGCCGGAGCCGGTCGACATGACGACAAACGCCGGCAAATCCTGCGCCTCAGCGCCCAGCCCGTACAGCACCCACGATCCCAGGCTGGGCCGACCCGGTTGGGCAAAGCCGGTGTTGAAGAAAATCTGCGCCGGCGCGTGATTGAATTGATCGGTGTGGACCGAGCGGAGAATACACACATCGTCGATCACCTGGGCCAAGTGCGGCAGCATCTCGGAGAGCTCGCCCTCCGATTGCCCATGCCGGGCGAATTCGTATTGCGGCCCCAGCACCGCGGCGTCCGCGCGAATAAAGGCGTATCGCTGCCCGCCGATTACCGACGGCGGCAGCGGCTTGCCCGCCAGCCGCTTGAGCTCGGGTTTATTGTCGAACATTTCCAACTGGCTGGGTGCGCCGGCCATGAACAGATGGATCACCCGCTTGGCCCGCCCCGGGAAGTGGGGCTGCTTCGGGGCCAGCGGACTGTCGGTCGAGCTCTTTGCAGCAGCGCTCGATCCGAAGGCATCGGTCAGCAGTCCGGCCAATGCCAGCTTGCCCAGTCCGACTCCGCAATCGCGGAAGAAATGGCGGCGTGTGACTTCGCGGCAGATGTTGATCATGGATTCAATTCTTTGTGATCGCCTCATCCAGGTTGAGAAGGATGCGAGCTACAACCGTCCAAGCAGCCTGCTCGGTCGCATCGCCATCGCCGCCGCCAGCCACGGCTTTGGCATCCAGCTCGCCGGTTTCGAAACGCGCCCGCTGATCTTGGTAAAACGCGGCCAGCGCCTCGATCTCCTCCGGCTCGGCCGAACGGACCAGCACCCGGCGAAACAAGAAGGCGATGCGATCTTCGACCGATTCGCTGCGGCGAGCAAACTCGGCCCCCAGCGCTTGTGCGGCTTCTACAAACACCACGTCGTTCAATAGCGTCAAGGCTTGCAGCGGCGTATTGGATACGTCACGGCGGGCCACGCACTCCTCGCCCGTCGGCCCATCGAAAGTCGTGTACATGGCGAACGGCGCCGTCCGCTTGCTGAACGTGTACAGGCTGCGGCGGTAACGGTCTTCGCCTGGGCTGGACGTCCAGCTCAACGCTCCGTAGGTTCCCTCGGTGGTTACGTTCGCCGGCTGAGGTGGAAACACACTCGGGCCGCCGATTTTGTGCGACAAGAGGCCGCTGGAAAGTAGCGTGGAATCGCGAATCAGCTCGGCTTCCAACCGTACACGCGGCCCTCGCGCCAGCAACCGGTTCTCGGGATCGCGTTCGGCAAGGGTCTGGGTCACCCGCGACGATTGCCGATACGTCGCACTCAGCACAATCTGCCGGTGCAGCCACTTCAGTGACCAGCCGTGGTGCATGAATTCCACGGCCAGCCAGTCGAGCAGCTCCGGATGCGAAGGCGGGTCGCCCTGATACCCGAAGTCGCCGACCGTCGCTACCAGCCCACGGCCGAAGAAGGCGGCCCATTGGCGATTTGCCGTCACGCGGGCCGTGAGCGGGTTCTCCTCGGAAACCAGCCAGCGGGCGAAGCTCAGCCGGTTCGCCGCCTCATCTGAGGGCAAAACGGGTAAGAAAGCGGGCACACCCGGTTCGACCTGTTCCCGCGGCTGTAAAAACTCGCCGCGATGATGCCGGTACGTGGGACGCGGGTTTTCGGGCGGGCGCTCCTGCATCACTAAGGTGGTCGGGTGAGCGGGTGGCTTGAGCAGCTCGCGGATGTGCTTGGCTGGCTCTGCCAGTTCGGGCATATTCAAGAGAAAAGTGCGCCGCAATTGCTCGCGAGCCTCCTCGGGTAACTGCTCGTCGGGCAACAGCAGCCACCGGTCGGCTTCTTCCGGCAGATCGAGCGCCTGGCCGGCGCGCGGATCGGTAGTGACTGAAATGCGGAACCGCCCCAATGAACTGGCGAAGTGCCGGCCGAACATCATTATCAGGTGCAGCTCCCCCTCGCCTGACGACGGCGACTCCAAAACGTACACTGCCGTGTGCCGCTCGCCCGTGCGCCCATCGACCGACCAGCCGGTCTGCGGATCGCCGTCGATCGTCAGCTCGGCTGACACCGGGTCGCTGCCGAAGCGGTTCTTGGCATAGCTGGACGACGCGCGGGCGATTTTGAGCGGTCGCTCGCCGTCGGAGAGCTGAAACTCGCCCAAGAAGAAATCGCCCTTGGTGCCCTCGTAGTACGTCATGCCGGGGCCGTCGGCGGGCAACCGCGGGTCGGGCAGTGCTTCGAGCCGCAGGGCGGTGATGCCGCGCACTTCGGTCGCGAACCGCAATTGGTACGTGTCGTGCTTGGTGAAGTCGCCCGAGGCGAATACCGAGTCATCCGGCTGGACCGTGAGCAATGGCAGATTCGACGTAGCCTCGACCGGCCGCACGGGCGTCCACTCCACGGCGGCGGATCGCTGCTGCGCGAGCCACTCGGACCAGCGGCGGTCGAGTTCCGCGCGGCGCTGCTCGTCGGGCGTCGATTCACCGTCGGCTTCGACCGGAAACTCGTCCGGCAGCTCGACCAACAACCGCTGGGCCTGTTCGACGTTGCGGCGGTGCTGTTCGTCGAGCGTCGGCTGCGGCAGCGCGAGTTCCGGTTCGTCGGCGTTGTTCAGCAGCGCCATCAGTTGATAGTACTCGCGATGCGACACCGGATCGAATTTGTGCGAGTGGCACTGGGCGCATCCGATGGTCAATCCGAGCCACACGGTGCCGGTCGTCGCCACGCGGTCGGTCATGGCATGAAAGCGGAACTCGAGCGGGTCGATGCCCCCTTCTTCGTTGAGCATCGTGTTGCGGTGAAAGCCGGTCGCGATCCGCTGTTCGAGCGTCGCGCCGGGCAGGAGATCGCCGGCGAGCTGTTCGACCGTGAACTGATCGAACGCCATGCCGGCGTTTAGCGCGTTGATCACCCAGTCGCGGTACGGCCAGATGCTGCGGGGCCGATCTTTCTCGTAGCCGTTGGTGTCGGCATAGCGGGCCAGGTCGAGCCACCGCCGCGCCCAGCGTTCGCCGTAGTGCGGCGACGCGAGCAGCCGATCGACCAGCCGCTCGTAGGCATCTTCCGAGTCGTCGGCGACGAATTGGTCGACCTCTTCCGGCGTCGGTGGCAGACCGACTACGTCGAGCGAGACGCGACGGATCAACGTTGCCCGGTCGGCCGGTCGCGAGGGCGACAACCCTTCAGCATCGAGCCGCGCCAGGATGAAGGTATCGATCGGACTCCTCGCCCAATCGCGCAGCTCGACCGCCGGCAACGGCGCTTGCCGCGGCGGTACGAACGCCCAGTGCGGCCGGTAGTCGGCGCCCGCCGCTACCCAGCGTTGCAGAATGTCCCGCTGCTCATCGGTTAGCGGCCGCTTCGCTTCGGGCGGCGGCATCATTTCCGACTCGTCCTTGGAAGAGATCCGCCGAACCAATTCGCTCTGGTCGGTATTGCCTGGCACGATGGCCGCCAATCCCGAGTCGGCCGCCGCTACGGCCCGCTCGCGCAAATCCAACCGCAGCCCGCTCTGCCGGGCCGCGTCGTCGGGGCCGTGACACTTGAAGCAATGCTGCGACAGTATCGGCCGCACGTCGCGATTGAAATCAGGCCCCGTATCGGCCCACGCAGTTACCGCGGAGACCGATAGCGAGAACGTCGATATCCAGACGAGCGGCAACCAGCTTCGTATCCGCAATAGCCGCGAGCGTGAGCCGGACGGTAACCTGGGCGCGCCAGTCATATCGAGTTCCCATCCCGTCGTATTCACCAGCGGGTTTGCGTCGAGACGAAGCCCACGCGTGGTTCGGCTCGCCTTTTGGACTGCAGAATGAAACTCCCAGCCCCTCGGACTCTCCACGCGCAAGGGATCACGCCGCCGGCAAAAAACCCCAAATTAGCTTCTAGAAATCAATTCTAGTCGCCAGGGGAAGATTCGCACAACCGACGAGCGAGCCCGTCAGCGAACCCACTTCGAGCACGAGTTTCCGCCGGACTGTCTCGTTGCCCAGGGCCTTCGCGAACTGCGACTTACCGCAGCCCGCCGGCGAGAGCAGCTTCACGCCCCGCGGATGCCGCAATGAATCGCGATTCTCCTGGCTCCGCATGGCCCGCAGGCAATACGATTTCGGGTTTTCCAGGCCACCCAGATCGGCGAACGACTCACTGCCGCGATGCAGCGTGAGCAGGCCCGCTCGCCGGAGCGATTACCCAGCGCCCTTGGCGCCCCGCCGAGCGCCGCGCCCGCTCCCGGGAGAGGACGTTGGTTCCTCCGTCGCCGCTTGCCGCGCGGTGTGCAAAACTGCGTCCCTGATTGATGTGCCACTGCGGGGTGTCGGCCATGCTCATCACGATCGAGCAGGTCCACGAATTGGCGCCCGGCTCCGCTTCGGCCAGCGCCGGCAACAAGCAGATGGCGCTCAAGAATTGGCCGGAGTTGGGGCAGACTGACGCGGCACTGTGGGGAAAGTGTCAAGGGAGCACGGTTTTTCGGGTCAAGTTCGATCTGTCAAACCTCGGCTATCACGGTAACTGCCTCAGCCGCAAGTTCCCGTGCAAGAACGTGCTAGGGCTCTTGATGCTGCTGGCCGAATCGCCTGCCGATCGCGGCCAGGCGCGGTTTGAGATCGAATTCAACATCGACGGCAACGAGCGGCTGCTTATCACGGCACGCGACCTGCACACTGCCAAGCTGACCCACAAGGATTCTCCCGTCGTGAAGTTGAAATAGAGCTTATCCAAAAACCGTCGAGGACTGGCTCATTTTGCGCAGTCCGCGGAGCAAAATGTGCCTGTCCCCTTCTCTGAGACGGTTCTTGGATAAGCTCATAGTCTCGGGGTTAACCAACCGCGGCAACGGCTTGCCCGCCAGGCGTTGGCAAGAGGGACGTCGGACGCTTGAAGGAGTTCGCCGCGCCGGCTCGCGGAGCATAATTCGCCAGTGCCCAAGCCGCGCAGGACTGCACCTCGCGACACCCCGGTCCTTGGGCACTGGTGCATCACGATGCGCATGCGACGCGCGTAGCGGCAATTTGACGTGAAAAGTCGCTGGAAGCGGCGGCTGGGCGCCGTTGGCTCGATCGCAAATTCTGTCGAGCGAGACCGTCCCCCCAGGCGGATTAACCGCCGGGTCGTAGGTTCGAGTAATGCACGGGGAGGTGTCTTCAACGAGGGAAAACGATTCATTCGTGCAGGTTGGCGGTACCTCATCCACGCCATGGCTGGGAAACGAGTGATGCAAGCGGTGCAGACACAGACCTCCATGGTTACGACGACAAGTGACCGCAAAACACCTACTTGGCTTTTCCCGTCGGCGGCTCATTGTATTGCTCGACCGTGAGAAGTGCGATGACGCCGTCGTGATCTCGCGGGAGCCAGCGCGGAAAAGCGCACACACCGGCTGTTCATGCCACCCCTCCGAGTTCCGCTGTCAGGAGTTTGCGGCCGGCGCGACGGGTTGTCCTGATGGCAGCTCCCTTCTTTGGCGTCGGCGCTAGCTAGATTGCCTTGCCAACAGACGCCACCAAGCGTTCCGGCCGCTCGGTCCAACTCTGCGTTGAGCGATCTGCTGACCGTTTGTCGTAGAGGCGCCGCCATTCTTTTGGTCTTGAGGGATTTCGCGGGACGTTCATCCGTGCGCTCGTGGATAAGTGGAAAACACGAGGGGATCGCAGAGAACGCAACATATCGCGCTCGAATCGTTTGGCGACACAACAAGCACGTTTGCGGAGGAAGCTGCGATGCGTAAAGCGCAACTTGTTCGGTATTTGGATTTCGTCTGGCTCCTGGCAACTGCTGCGGTGATGGTCGGCGCGTCCGCGATGCAGAACGGCCTGGCCCAAGACGCTGGCCACGGCGAGCGCACCGGAATCGAGCTGGCAGGACGAGCCGACGACGAGCCGCCGATGCAGTACTGGTACGTCCGCGACGCCAAGACCAAGGCAGCGGATGATCTTGGCGATCGCCGCTCTTGCCCGCCAGCACGATCCGCAGCTTCTCGGGATCCGTCCCGTGCTTCCGCTTCTTTCCGCTCGTGGTCCTCCTCCTTCCTCCAGAATGACATCCTCTCCGGAGGAGACCGTCGGCCGACTTCCCGACTGTCTCCTTGGGGGTGAACCACGACGAAGCAAGACGGCTATTTCTCTCCCGCAATCGCCTCCGCGATGTTGACGATGTGGTCGCGTACGCGGCGGTACGCGCTGATCTGCCGGTTGTAGGTAACGCTAACCCGGGGTGGAATGCCGTTCTGAGCCATGCGCTCCATGATCTCAGCCCGCAACTTTCTCACTTCGTCGGCGATGTTTCGGCCACGTTCATTCGCCGTGTCGATCAACTCCGGCTGCCAGCGACGGTAAGACCGGGTGATGGATTGAAAATACTCTTCGACCATTCCGTGCAGCCGCAGCAAGTGTTGCCGTTCCGGTTCTTCATACGCCAGCCCCGCCTCGTACAATTTGATCTGGTACTTGATGATGCGTCCCAGATAGTCGCTTACCGATTCGTACTCGTCGGCCATCCGCAATTGCCTACGGGCTTCGTCAATCAACTCCTCGGGGAGATTCGACGCCAGCAGCCTTGTCATGAACGTAACAACCTCGTCTTGCATCGTGTCGATCGTTTGTTCCGCGTGCGCCGCCTTTTGCACCAAACTCGCATCGGGGGCATCGCTGCCAATCGACTCCTTCAACCAGTCCATCATTTCCCGACAGCACTCGGCCATGCGAAGCACCTCGACACGGGATTGCTCGAGCGCCAGCACGGGCGACTCGAGCATCCGGACGTCCAGGTTGGTCAATCGCGGTTCTTCCTTGGCCGCGCGTTCAGGAATCAATTTGGTCAACGCTTTCGCCATCAGCCCCAGCAGCGGGAGAAACAGGATCGTGTTCGCCACGTTGAACCCCGTATGGGTAGCCGCGATTGCCGCCGTCACTTCCCCCGACACATCGGCAGTTGGGCTCCCGGCAACGAACGTCTTAATCAGCATGATGTACCAGGGAAAGACTGCCGTGATCCAAGCCACTCCCAATACGTTAAACACAACGTGCGCATAAGCGGCCCGCCGGGCGGTGGCGGTCGTCCCGAACGATGCGAGCCAGGCTGTGATCGTGGTGCCGATGTTCTCGCCCAGCACTAACGCCGCAGCCGTTTCGAACGGGATCACGCCAATCTGCGCCAGCCCGATCGTGATGCCCAACGTCGCCGATGACGATTGCACGATAAAGGTCAAAACACAACCGACGGCGGCGCATTTCAGCACGCCGAAGTAACTGTCGGCGGTGAACCGCGCAAACCATTCCTCGAAGGCCGGCAAGTCGTTGATGATCGCAAATCCGTCTTTCATCAACTCGAGACCGAGGAAGACCATCCCCAGCCCCATAATGGCCATCGATACGTAGCGCCAGCGGTCGCGCTTCAAGAATAGATATCCGAACGCCGCAGCGCCGGCGATCGGCAGTCCGTACTTGCCGATGTTGAGTACCAGAATCCAACCGGTAATGGTTGTGCCGATGTTGGCACCGAAAATCACGCCGATTGCCTGCGTCAACGTCATAAAGCCGCTGTTCACGAAACCGACGACCATGACTGTCGTGATCGAGCTGGACTGCAGCACCATGGTGATGAGCGTGCCGACTCCCGTCGCCATAAATCGATTGTTCGTGACCAGGGCGATCATGCGGCGCAATCCGTTTCCCGCCACCGCCTGTAATCCGTCGGACATGCTCTTCATGCCGAGCAGAAAAATGCCCAAGCCGCCGATAACCGTCAGCGCGAGCTGCCAATAGTTCGGTTCCCAAACTTCGACTTTGAACTTCGTGTGAATCGGTGTGCCGCCGGAGCCCTTCACTTCCACAATCAGTTCACTCGTGCCGACCTGCCCCGGGTTCAGCACCAGCAGGCGGTTGTCGACGACTTTCGCGTCAACCACCTTGCTCTTCTTGTTGAAGATCACTTCGGCTGAGATGAAATCGCCCACCTCCGACGGCAGGGCCTCGCCCGCGAGAGCTACCAGGTCCAGCGTAGCGGTCGGCGTTCCACGGAGCATTCGCAAGTCAGGGATGAGCTTGGAAACGATCCGGCCT
>Ga0315553_10002422_pt1 | contig 14975 bp, 13 predicted proteins | sample SalMarSW160140MG_FD_203099 | JGI IMG/M metagenome (GOLD analysis project Ga0315553, IMG submission 203099) | Salt marsh sediment microbial communities from the Plum Island Ecosystem LTER, Massachusetts, United States - Salt Marsh Sediment SW1601-40 ... | reverse complement strand
ACCTTCAGCATGACGCAAACGTTGCGCCCGGTGCCTGATCCCAAGTCCAGGATGACATCGCCCTGACGCAGATCCATCCGCTGGATGGCTTGCTCGATGAACCGCTGATACCGCCCCAGCAGGAGCAGGTCCATGAACAGGTCATAGTGGCGCACCGCCCGTCCTGTGAACTCACCATGGCTCCGTTGTGACATCCTAGTCCTCACCCCTTCATCCGGCGCTGATGATCCGCCGCCGATGGCCAGAGGAGTCTCCAACAAGACGGACACTGGCCCCGGTATCAGGACCTACGCAACACAGAGTCGTCAACTAAGTTAGTCGGGCTGCCACTCTTCCTGCTCTTGCGTGGCAAAATGGATGTCCACCTCTGGAGGCTGTGCTAATGTGTTGATCAGCGTGGCGTGCCGGGCCACGCCCACCACTCTGCGTTTCACGTCATCGGGTGGTTCCGGCTCCAAGGAAATCGCCGCCGACAGTGTGCCGACGCGACGCGGGCCCAGGACCTCCTCGCACTCCATCGCCACCGTCAGCCGGTCTACCGGGACGCCGCGCAGTCGGCAGGAATTCACCACGAACTCCAGGATGCACGCGCCCAAAGCGGCTACAAACAACTGCGGCGCGCTCATCGCCGTGCCCCCGCCGCCGTCCTCCGGCACAGCATCGACGACCACGGCGTGACCATGCTCCGTGGCAAGGAAGCGCATACCATCTACATGCTGAACCGTGACTCGCATCTCCCCCTTCCCTCTATCGAACGAATGGGTACACTACTAGTAGAAGGCGCCGGAACAATCGGCACACAGGTCATCCAAACGAGATATGATTGCCCAGGGACATCGCCTTGAGGACCTCGTCCCTCATTCTCCAGATAGGTGCAGTGTCTCTCTGACCAGCGCCAGGAGCGGCAAGCGCAAGCAGAGATCGATTCCAATGCCTGCCAGAAACACGTACTCCGGACCGATATTCTCCCAGATCAGCCCGCCCACGATCGGGGCAGGAATGCTCAACAGGCCGCGGAACAGGCCAATCAGGCCAATCCAACGACCCATTTGTTCCTGGGGCACGATCTCGGCCGCCATCGAGGAGGAGAGGGCCATGCTGATGCTGTTGAATCCGAAGAGCAAGCCATACGTCAGCAGGCACATCGACGCGCCTACCCCGGACGCCGGGCCAAAGATCAGGAATAGATTGCCCGCATAGGCCAGCGGAGCGATGGCGAAAAGCAGCTTCTTGCGGCCGTGTCGATCGGCCAGGCGGCCCAGGGGAATGGAGGCCAGCATGGGCACTAGGGCGCTGGTTATGGCGATACCACCAAGCACGAACTCGTTGGCCCCCTTGAACTCATGGGCATAGACGGGCATGAAGGGCTGGGCTACTGTCCAAGGCAATTCCATCAACCCCATCATCACCATCAGACGCCCCACGTCCCGACCTTGCTTGAACACCTGTAAGAAACCCGAAAGGATGCCCTCGCCGTCCCTCGGCCCGTTTGGGGTACGAGCGGCGGACAACCGTGTCAGGAGCAGCAGAAGTATGGCCACGAAGATCAGCGCCTGGATACCAAACAGCGGGCGGATGCCCTCAACGCTTATGCCGCCAAACTTGGAGATGAGCCAGGCCGCCAGTAGTGGGGTAGCGATGGCCACAGGCGCGGCCAGCGTGCGGCAGAGACCACGCCCGGTAGCACGTCCCTCGTTGGGCAGCTCCGCTGCACAGGTCACGGTGCAGGCGGTGCACGTGATGTGCAACCCCACGTAGGAGAGGATGATGGCCACATACAGCCAGGTCCAATAAGGAGCCGCGAAGTAGACCAGGCTGGACAATGCCAGCATCGCGGTGCCCAGAAGGAAGACGTTCTTCAGACTGTAATAGTCGATGAACCAACCTGCGGACAAGGACGCCAGCGCACCAACGGCGTTGCCCGCGCTCTGGAGCGACCCCAACTGCACGGGACTGGCCCCTAGCCGCGTGGCATAGATGGAACTGTACTGAGTTGTCAGGCCAGAAGCCAGCTCATGCAGTGTCCGACGTGCCAACATGAGTCTGAAATCGTGCGTTTGGCGTTGGGCAAAACGAATAGTACGCCAAGCTAGCCTTTGTAAGTACATACGATCCTATCCTTGTCCCTCATGGTCTCAGGGGAGACTTGCATCAGCCATGCAGCACGGCGGCCATCGGTCCCGCCCAGTGGGTCCCGTCCGGGAGGTGGATCCTGCGCGTGTCTCTTGGACGCCAGGGCACCTCGATGGGCACAATTAACGACCTAGCTCGTGTGGCACACTGGGCCGAGGGGTAGCTTATCCCAATTCAGCAGAGTGTCCAAGCCGAACCGTGATCTGCATTTCCCCTTCTTTCCATCGAACGGATGGGTATACTGTTGGCAGAAGCCGCCACGACCACCGGCACGGCGGTCATCCAAGCAGGCTACGATTCCCGACGGACATCGCCCTGACGACCTCGTCCCTCATTCTCTGGACAAATGCAGGGTCTCTCTGATCGAGGCAAGCAGGGGCAAGCGCAAGCAGATATCGATGCCTATGGCTGCCAGAAACACATACTGTGGACCGATGTGCTCCCAGATCAACCCACCAAGCGTCGGGGCAGGAATGCTTAGCAGACCGCGGAACAGGCCAATGACGCCAATCCAACGACCCATTTGCTCCGGAGGCATGATCTCGGCGGCCATCGAGGCGGCAAGGGCCATGCCGATGCTGTTGAATCCAAAGAGCAAGCCATACGTCAGCAGGCATACGGGCGCCCCAACGCCCGACGCCGGTCCAAAGACCAGGAACAGATTTCCGACATAGGCCAGCGGAGCGATGCCGAAAAGCAGCTTCTTGCGGCCGTGTCGATCGGCCAGTCGCCCCAGAGGAATCGAGGCCAGCATGGGCACAAGGGCGCTGGCAACACCAATCCCCCCGAGTACGAACTCACTGGCGCCCTTGAACTCATGGGCATAAACCGGCATGAAGGGCTCCGCGATGGTCCAGGGCAATTCCATCAATCCCATCACCACCATCAGACTCGTCACATCGCGCCCCTGCTTGAAGACCTCCATGAAACCCGAGAGAACCCGCTCGCCGTGGCCGGGCTGCTTGTGGACGCGGCCTGTGGATAACTGTGTCAGGAGGAGGATGAATATGGCCACAAAGACCAGTGTTTGGATCCCGAACAGCGCACGAATACCCTCCACACTTATGCCGCCAAACCTGGAGATGAGCCAGGCTGCCAGCATCGGGGTCGCAATAGCCACGGGCGCAGCTAGCGTGCGGCACAGACCACGCCCGGTAGCCCGCTCCTCGTTGGGTAGCTCCGCTGCACAGGTCACGGTACAAGCGGTGCACGTGATGCGGAACCCGACATAGTAGATCACAACGGCTAGATACAGCCAGGTCCACAGAGGAGCCGCGAAGTAGACTAGGCTGCCCACTACCAGAAGCGCGGTGCCTAGAAGGAAGACCTTCTTCAAACCGTGATAGTCGATGAACCAGCCTGCGGGCAAGGACGCCAGAGCGCCAACGGCGTTGCCCACGCTCTGCAGCGACCCCAGTTGTACGGGACTAGCCCCTAGCCCGACGGTGTATATGGAGCGGTATTGCGTTGTCAGACCGGTAGCCAACCCATGCAGTGCCCGACGCGCCAACATAAGTCTGAAGTCGTGCGTTTGACGTCGCGCAAGATGAAGACTACGCGAAGCTAGGCTTCGCAAGTGCACAATAGGCTCCTACACTTGTCCCGTACGAACTCAGCGGAGACTTGCGTCAGCCACGCAGCACGGCAGATATCGGTCCCGCCTGGTGGGTAGGGTGACGGAGGTGGATTCGAGGCGTCTCTCTTGGACGCCAGGGCACCTCGATGGGCATACTCAATGGTCTTACCATACATGGCACGCTAGGCCAAGGGGTAGCTTACCCCAATTCAGCAGAATGTCCAACCTGAACCGTGATCTATTTCTCCCCCTCGTCGCAGCTAACGGATGGGTACACCAGCTGATCGAAAAGCTGGCAGGTCACCCCGCCACCACTGTGGAAGAGCATGCCCAGCGGCGGCCGCGAGGTCAATCCGTTGGTCAACTCCGAGCGCGGACGTGCGAGGAGCAACGGTGATCATAGGCTCATGTCGAGCAAGCCGCAGGTACGCGTTGCACCATTGGCAGAGACGCTTGGCAAACATCCCGTGTTGTGCTATGATGATAGCGCCGTCCCCCCGTATCGGAGCCAGCCAGGGCCAGCCCCTGTACAAGGAGGCCGAGATGTACTCTGAACTGAACACCATCGTCGGACTTCTTCGCGATGCCATCCGCGCGCCTCAATGGCAGACGAACCTAGCCCGCAATCCGGGGCTCGGCCACGGGCTGGCCGCCTGCTACTCGAGTCTGCTCGACATCATCCTTTGGACCGAGCGCTTGAGCGACACTTTTTCCCGCGTGGCGCACGAGGCCGACTCCCATGACGGACCCGAAGGCCGCCAATCGAGAATATGGGGGTTCTGTAGGGGGGCAGAGTGGCTGCTACTGGGCGGCAGCTTGAGCCAACTGGCCGCGGCCCTGCGACAATCCCAGGCCGCCGCCAAGCTTGGAGGTCAGGAGGTGGCCGCTCAATTCGCTGACCTCACTGACCCCGTGATCCTCGAAGCTGAGACGTTGGCCGTCCCGCTCCTCGCGGGAAACATCCCGTTGCGGGAGGGCAAGCTCGTCCACGTCGAGGAGAACCTCGACGCCGAGCAAGTGCGCCAGATCCGCACGTTGGTCGATGCCAATGTGCCCGGGACTACCCTAGCAGCGCTGGAAGAGTGTGCCAGGCAGCTACGCGAGCTTCTGATCCAGCACTCCATCATGCTCGAAGTGACCCACGAGGACTCGGTCATCTCGTTCCCGGTACGCGAAGGGCGCGAGCGGCCGTGGTGGCGGTACCTGGACATCCACGACAGGGCCATCTATCTCATCGGCAACATGTGCGACACCTGCAAAGCCCTCTTCGAACTCAAGCGGAATGCGCAGCTCCCCCTGGCACCGGAGGCCCTCGCCGAGAGCTTCAGGACGGGACTGCCCAGGATCGCGACCGGGAGGATCATTGAGACGGTCAAGGCGATCATGCCCAAGGGGGATTACGTGGTCGGCCTCCTGGAGATCACGCCCCGGCCGATATCGCCTTCTTCGTTCCTGGGGGATACGCCGCGCCACTATCACTGGAGCCAGTATGACCGCGTCACCCACGCCGGCATTCTCACCGTCCAGGAGCTCATTCTTCCCCTGGTATCGGGGAGAAGACTGAGAGGGCGCAGGGTCGGGTGGTACAAGCGTGAAATCAAGCGCGGAACAAGACCGGCCGCGCTCGCCCTGTCCCTGGTGGATACGCGCTGCATCTCGGGAAGGCAGATAGACTGGAAGCTCGTGCACTTTCTGCTGGATGGGCACCACAAGGTCATGGCAGCCGCCGACCTCCACCAGCCGCTCACGCTTCTATCGTTCTTGTCCTTCACCGAGTCCTTCGCGGGGGACCATCGGTACCTGACCGAAACCCTGATGGTGCGCTATGGCAGGGGAACTTGGCCCAGGCGTGTCGCTGCCACCAGCGGCGCAGACACGCCACAGTCCCATGAACTCAGGGTCGTGCCTTCGTCCTACAGCCTCGGCAATGCTCCGGAGTCACGCATCAGCGTCTCATAACCAGCGCCCTCCTCGGAGAACCCTATTGCCTCCTTCACGGCGCACGCCTCAGCCACCCGGACTCTAGCAAGCATGTCCCCCCGTCTCCTGTGAACTCACGTTGCTCTCTTTGGCATCGTGTGGCATAATGGCATCGCTCAGGACTGCGGGCTTGTAGAGCACCAACCGGGCGACCTCTACTGGCCACGTACAGATATGGACATAAGCACTACACCACAAGTGTCGCAACGATGTCCACTGGAAGCAGAGTATTGACATAACCACTCCGCACTAACTCCCGCGCTGGCGATGGTCGCTGAGCGTGGGTAGGCAGCAACGGCAACGAAGGAGGTTGGTTTATGCAGCGGAGCACAGGCAATGCCACAACTACGGTGGCTCTGATCGTCCCCGCGATCCTGGCTCTTTGGTTTGCCCAGTATCTGATCGAGAACTTCTTCCCAAACGTCACCCTGATAGATCTGGGCGCGTTCTATGCCATGGGATTGGCATCCGGCCTGGCTACGGGCCTCGCCTGGGGACTATCGAGGAGGTCAGGAGACGACGGCTAGGGAAGGGGATCTGAACACCAGCACCCCGCGACGTGCCGTTCGCGGGGAGAGTCGGGCAGCGATGGAAGCCAGGGAGCCGTCACGTGGCGACCGTTGAATAGCGTGTTGGGAGCCAGTCTCGGCGGCCATCTGGGAGGAGTGTAGGTATGCAAGAGCTGCTACTCGACGTAGCCAGTCGGGCCACCCGGTACGTGGAGAACATCCGGGGCAGGAGGGTCAGCCCCTCCCCAGAAGCCCTGGAGCGGCTTGAACTGCTGGACGTACCACTTCAGGACCACCCCATGGACCCCAGGAAGGTCCTGGGCGAGCTCGACGAGATCGGATCCCCGGCAACGATGGCTACGACAGGTGGCCGATACTTCGGCTTCGTGGTCGGCGGGAGCCTGCCCGCGGCCATGGCCGCGAACATGCTGGCCGGCGTGTGGGACCAAAACGCGGCCCGCGTTCTCTCTCCAGTTGCAGCTTCGCTGGAAGACGTGTGCAGGAAGTGGCTCATTTCGCTTCTGGGGCTGCCTCCAGAGGCTGGCGTGGGCTTCGTCACAGGAGCGACCATGGCCAACTTCTCGGGCCTCGCCGCAGCCCGCTTTGCCTTGCTGGCCCGTGAGGGCTGGGACGTGGGAGCCAACGGTCTCTTCGGCGCGCCCCCGATCACGGTGATCGTGGGTGACGAGGCGCACGTGAGCGTGCTCAAGGCGCTCAGCCTGCTCGGCCTCGGTCGGGAGCGAGTCCTCCGCGTTCCTGTGGACAACCAGGGCCGAATGCGGGCCGACAAGTTCCCCGAGATCTCCGGCCCCACCATCTTGTGTATCCAGGCCGGAAACGTGAACACCGGAGCCTTCGATCCCGCAGAAGAGGTCTGCCGCACCGCTAGGGCCTCGGGGGCGTGGGTCCACGTGGACGGTGCCTTTGGCCTGTGGGTGTTGGCCTCGCCGGAGCGCGCACACCTGGCCAGTGGCGTGCCAGACGCCGATTCCTGGGCCACAGACGGGCACAAGTGGCTCAACGTACCCCAGGACAGCGGGATTGTCTTCGTGCGCGAGGCTGAGCACTTGAGAGCCGCAATGGCGGCCACTGCGGCCTATCTCATTGAAGGGGAAGGGCGAGAGCCGTACCACTACACGCCCGAGATGTCCCGTCGAGCAAGAGGGGTCGAGATCTGGGCAGCCCTGCGCTCGCTGGGTCGGCACGGCCTCGCCGATCTGGTCGAATGTACCTGTTCTTTCGCCTCACAGTTCGCAGACGGACTGCGGGCTGCGGGGTACGAAATCCTCAACGACGTGGTGCTCAATCAGGTGCTGGTTTCCTTCGGGCGTGAGGTCCAGACGCGCCGAGTGATCGAGAGACTGCAGCAGGAAGGGACGTGCTGGTGCGGCGGAACGGAGTGGCAGGGACACGTGGCCATGAGGATCAGCGTGTCCTCATGGGCCACCACCGAGGAGGACGTCCAGAGGAGCCTGGACGTGATGCTGAGCATCGCAGAAGAAGAAACGAGAAGTTGAGGCGCTAGCGGCTGCGGGGCCTCGACCCGTGGAGAGGCGGGGAGATTGACCTCGATCATCTCACAATCTCAGTACACCGACCTGCAAATCAAGGACGTACACCTGGACCGCGCCGAGCTCGTGTCCAGCGAGTTTCACGACTGTGTGTTTTTCCGCAGTTCGTTCGTGGAGGCGAGTCTCCGCTCCTGCAAGTTCGTGGGCTGCACCTTCAAGGAGTGTGATCTGAGCCTGGCCAAGGTACCAGGGAGCCGCTTCACCTCCTGTCGCTTCGAGGGCTGCAAGGCCATAGGGATCAACTGGAGCGAGGCGGACTGGCCCAAGTCGGGCCTGGCCGATCCCATCGGCTTCTTCGACAGCACCATCAGCCACTCCACCTTCATCGGACTCAGCCTCAGGGAGATCAAGATCTGCGACTGCGTGGGCGTAGACGTGGACTTCAGGGAGGCGGACCTGTCCCAGGCCGATTTCGGTGGCACCGATCTGGCGCAGAGCCTGTTCGGCCACACAGACCTGTCCGGAGCCGACCTGAGCCGTGCTCGCAACTACCACATCGATCCCAGCCAGAATACCCTCAGACAGGCCAGGTTTTCGCTGCCCGAGGCCATGTCGCTACTGCACAGCATGGACATCGTTCTGGTAGACGAAGTCTGAATCACGCCCCACATGGGCCTCGAGTCGTGTTTGCCATTCTGTCACTGGAGTCGACATGAAGATTCAGATCATGCCCGTCAAGCGAGGGTCCCGTTTCGCTGTGGTGATGGTGCTGGCGCTCGCTCTGGCCTTTGCCGCCTTGGTCCCGGCTCAGGCGCAGGAGCCGCCCTCCGCGGAGATCGTGGTCACCGCAGCGGACGACGGCTCCTTGATCCAGCTCGGCGCAGGGGAGGTGCTGGTGGTCCAGCTCCAGGCCCAGCCGTCCACGGGCTACGGCTGGCAGCCCGTGGCACCAGGGGAGGGAGACATCCTGTCTCAGGCCGGTCTGGAAGAGTTCCAGGCGGAGTCGAACCTGCTGGGAGCGTCGGGGACGCAGACCCTGCGTTTCCAAGCGGTGCGCGACGGGGACACCACGCTCAGGCTGGAGTACCGGCGGCCCTGGGAGGCGGTGGCACCTGAAGACAGTTTCTCTGTTGAAGTACGAGCTCTCGGCGTACAGAGCCCCACGGAGACAGTGTCTTCGCCAACCGCGATTGCAGAGACGCCCCGGTCGTCCGAAGAGGGGGACCAGCAAGAGCTGCCCGCGGCCTTCAACTGGTGTGACCTGGGTGGTTGCACGCCGGTGAGAGACCAGGGCCAGTGCGGGAGTTGCTGGGCCTTCGCTACGGTGGGTTCGCTGGAGCTGAACATCAAGATCCAAGAGGGTCAGGCCGAGGATCTCTCAGAACAGTACCTCGTGTCGTGCAACGAGTTGTCCTGGGGCTGCAATGGCGGGTGGTGGGGCCACGACTACCACACCTCGATGGTGCCGCAGGGCGAGGAAGGCGCAGGGGCCGTCCTCGAGGCTGCCTTCCCTTACGTAGCTCGAGACGATCCGTGCGCTCCGCCGCACCACCACGAGTATCAACTCCAGTCGTGGGCGTACGTGGCAGGGGAATGGGCAGTCGCTCCCGTTCTTGACATAAAACGAGCGATCTACGAAAACGGCCCCGTTGCAGCGGCGGTCTGCGTCAACTCGGCCTTTCAGAGCTACGCTGGCGGGTTATTCACGGGTCCCGGCTGCTCTGTCGTCAACCATGCGGTGGTCCTGGTAGGCTGGGACGATGACCAGGGAGAGAGCGGCGTGTGGTACCTCAGGAACTCGTGGGGAGCAGATTGGGGGGAGGGGGGATACATGCGCATCGGTTATGGGGTGAGCAACGTGGGCTTCGGCGCTAACTACGTCACCTACGTCCCCTCCAACTGCTACACTCTGGCCACGGGCGTCAGCCCCGACGGCAGCGGGACGGTCAGCCTCGACCCGCTACCCAATTGCCTGGAGGAACAATACCAGCCGGGTACGGAGGTGCAGCTCTCGGCGCAAGCGTCCTCCGGCTGGCGTTTCACGACCTGGAGCGGTGCCGCAGGAGGGGAATCGTCCAGCACCACCGTCGTCGTGGACGGGCACAAGAGCGCCACTGCGAACTTCAAGACCGAGGTGTGCACGCCGTGGCTCGTGCTGCCCCTGGGCCTCGGTGTCTGCTGGGGCTACAGGCGGTGCCGTTCGTAGGCGGTGGAATAGGCTCACCGAGGCTGGAGTTGGCTGAGTAAAGGCACAAGCGGTCACGGGGGGGAGTATGCGCACGCTGATACGGGATGTGACAGCCATCACCCTGGACGAGGAAGATCGGGTCCTGGAAGGTGCGGAGATCGCGCTGGACGGAAAAAGCATCGTGGCCGTGGGCCAGGCCCCCGCAGATTTCGAGCCGGATGAAGTGGTCGATGGCACAGAGATGGTGGCGCTTCCGGCCTTCTTCAACGCCCACACCCACGCCGCGATGACCCTGGAGCGTGGCTGGGCAGAGGACCTCTCCTTCCAGAGGTGGCTCAACGAGAAGATCTGGCCGGCCGAATCCGCTCTGGAGGAGGAGGACGTCTACTGGGGCGCGGCTCTGGCCTGCTGCGAGATGATCGCCTCGGGCACAGTTGGTTTTGCAGACCATTACTTCTGGATGGACCAGACTGCCCGCGCCGTCGAGGAAAGCGGCATGAAGGCGCTTCTCGCCTGGTGTTTCTTCGGCATCGGCCAGGAGCATGAGCTGGGTCACAAGAGGTTCGAGGAGACCGTGGCCTTCGTGGAGAGATGGCGCGGCGCGGCGCAGGGGCGTGTCCGGACCACGATGGGCCCGCACTCGCCCTACATGGACCCTCCCGAAGTCCTGCGGCGCTTCGTAGAGGAGGCGCACAGGATCGGTGTGGGCGCGCACTTCCACCTCAGCGAGTCCCAGGAGCAGTTCGAGCAATCCATGGCCACGTGCGGCAAGACTCCTGTGGCCTACGCAGCTTCGCTGGGGCTTTTCGACCTTCCGGAGCCGACTCTGGTCGCCCACTGCAACCTGCTGACCAACGACGATGTACGTCTTCTCTCGGAGAAAGCGACCTGGGTGGCCCACACGCCCAAGACCTATCAGAAACTGGCCATGGAGATGCCTCCCCTCGCCCTCATGCAACGCCACGACGTCAACGTGGCCCTGGGGACCGACGGCCCCGCGTCCAACAGCGACCTGAACATGCTGGAGCTGATGCGCATCACGGGGCTGGTCCAGAAGGAGGCTCAACAGGACCCTGAGGCGATGCCGCGCACGCTCCTGCTGCGGCTGGCGACGCAGGCCTCGGCGGCGGCGCTGGGGTTCGATCAGAGCGGGGTCCTGGCGGCAGGCCACCCCGCGGACCTGATCCTTCTCGACACCACAGGCCCCCACTGGATCCCTCGGCACGACGTTCAGGCTGGTATCGTCTATGCCAGTCACCCCGGAGACGTGGCCTACGTGTGGGCCGACGGCCAGCTTCTCTACCGGCGAGGCGAGTACCTCACGCTGGACGTTGAGCGTATCCGGTGGGAGGCCGAGCGGCGCGCCTTTCGCCTGGTGGGTCAACCTATGCGTGCCATGCGAGAGTATCCAACCTAGACGCAATGAGGCGGAGGCCAAGAGCGGTTTCTCTTCGTTTGACCACTGTTGCCCTCCACGGCAGGGGGCGCTGTTCCGGCTTCTGAAACACCCGGTGCCCTGGAGCATGCAACGGGGAGAGGACGGCACAGCCATACTTGATCATTCGTGGGGGGCGAAAAGGGGCTTAGAAAGGCCCTAGTGCGCCCAGGTGGCGGTGACTTCCTCCCGATGGATGAAACGACCGACTACACCACCACGGGGGGTTGGGTGAGGTGTGATGGCACCACTTGCTACTTCGCGGCTCCGGTGGTGTTTCCTTGCCTATCGGCGGTGACGGTAGAGCGGATCAAGCTGCACGTCTACGACCCCGACGCCGGTGGCTATGCGGCTGCCCAAATGCGCCGACTCAATCCGAACAATGGGACCACCCGGACGATCGGCCACGTGGATTCCCTCACTGTCGACCCAACCGCGAAGCCCGAGACCGTGACCAGCCCCGATATCAACAAGGTAGTGTGGCCAAGCCAGAAGGGTTTCGTTTGGCTCTTCATCGGGATGGCCCCCAACACCAGGGTGTACGGGATCACGGTGGAGTACCACCGGAACGGGTAGCGCCACGCGTCTCTCCAATGTGGCATGGGGCCGTGAGGTCCACCGGAGTTCCTTGCGGGCACCGACAAGCAAAGGGCCGTCCCGCAACGGGACGGCCCTCGTATCTCTTCGCCGGTGATCGTGCCCCTACTCTCTCGTCCTCCACCGCAGAGTGGCGTACCCTGCCAGGACACCTTCTCAGTCCGCTGAGCTGCCCTCCCACTCCCACTCAGCGCCTTGCTCGTCTCCTCGACAGGTCTTCCCGCGTGTCAGGGCGGCCTCGTGCCAGGCCTGCAACGCGATTCGCGAGGTGGACGCACTCGTAGGCTTACGCGTTGTGATGGGCTGTGATACAATGTCAGGGATCAGAGATCGAGCCACGAGAGGAGTCAGGCACGGGCTCATCCCGAGGCACTGGTTGTGCGCTGCCTCGGAGCGTCTCCTCCAAGAACCCAAGGGGTGATATGATGCGATTTCGTAACTTCGGCCGGCTGGACTGGAAACCGTCGGCCCTCGGTTTTGGCGCCATGCGACTACCGACGATCGACGGCGACCCTGGCCACATCGACGAGCGCGAGGCCACGCGCATGATCCGCTACGCCATCGACCGGGGCGTCAACTACGTGGACACGGCCTACCCCTACCATCAGGGGACGAGCGAACCCTTCCTGGGGAGAGCGCTCCAGGACGGATACCGGGAGCAGATCAGGCTGGCTACCAAGTTGCCGTGCTGGAGGGTCGAAGGCGCCGAGGATTTCGACCGCTATCTCGACGAGCAGCTCGAGCGGCTGCAGACCGCATACATCGATTTCTACCTACTGCACAGCCTGAATGCAGGAAGCTGGCCCAAGGTGAGGGACCTCGGCGTCCTTCGGTGGGCAGAGAAAGCCATCGCTGACGGCCGTATCCACCACCTGGGCTTCTCCTTCCACGACAAGTACGAGGTCTTCAAGGAGATCGTCGATGCTTCCGATCTGTGGCTGTTCTGCCAGATTCAGTACAACTTCATGGACATCGACTATCAGGCGGGCACCGAGGGTCTCGAGTACGCAGCCGAAAAGGGTTTGGCTGTGGTGATCATGGAACCCCTGCGCGGTGGGCTGCTCACCAACAAGATCCCCCCTCCTGTTGAGGAGCTTTGGGACAGTGCTCCGATCCAGCGCACCCCAGCCGATTGGGCGCTCCAGTGGGTCTGGAATCATCCGGAGGTCTCGGTGGTCCTCAGCGGCATGAGCACTATGGAGCAAGTGAAGCAGAACATCGCCAGCGCCAGCCACTCGGGCCCTGGGACGCTTTCGCAAGAGGATCTGGCCCTATTCGACCGCGTGCGGGACAGGTACCGAGCGCTGGCCCGCATCCCATGCACCGGCTGCCAATACTGTCTGCCCTGCCCCAACGGCGTCAACATCCCGCGCATCTTCGAGATCTATAACGATGCCAAGGTCTACGGCGATGAGCAGGCCGCCCGGCTATCATACTCGTGGGTCGAGGAGGAGCAGCGGGCCGACCTGTGCCTTGAATGTGAGGAGTGCCTGGAGAAGTGCCCACAGCAGATCGAGATCCCCACGTGGCTGGCCAAGGCCCACGAGGTGCTCACCTCCGAGCAAGGCCCCTAACCACTCCCGCGTGGGAGAACTCGTCCGGCCAGCGTCACTCCAGAAGAATGACAAGGGCCGTCCCGCAACGGGACGGCCCTTGTATCTCTTCGCCGGTGATCGTGCCCCTACTTCTTCGTCCTCCAGCGCAGAGTGGCGTACCCTGCCAGGCCGGCGAGGCCACTGCCCAGCAGCAGAACGGTGCCAGGCTCAGGGACGAACTCCTCCTCCACCACCTCGCAAGTCTCCGCATACGTGTTGGTGGCGAAGACGGCCGCGTCCATCGGATCGACGGGAGGCAGATCCTCTGTCTGCTGCCACATTCTCCACAACCACTCCCCGTGGACGGCCGAGGCAGAGACCTCACCTGACCCGAGTGCTGTTTCCATTGCACCTCCGGCGCAGGTATCATGACTGGTCGGCAAGAGTTCCTGTGTCTCGCACACCATTGCCATTTGCATCATGCACGGGGGACCCTGCACCGGGGGCGACCAACATCCCTGGCCCCACACGTAGCCCTCCATGGTGAGGCGCGCGCACAGATAGTAGTCCGGATCGTATCCGCTGAAGGTCACCGTCAGTATGCGTTCTGCGGGCGGAGGCCAGCCAGCGGAGCGCGGCTGGCACTCCAGGCAATCAGGATGGACGCTCACGCCAAGCGTCCCCTGGGCCAGAGCCGCTCCGCCGGCCAGCAGCAGCGCCAGACTCAGACCCAACAACAAGCCTCGAAGCCCGTATCTCTTCATCTCCCTTCCCTCCTTAGTCATTGTGCAACACCGGACAACCTTACTGTCAGTACAGCACAGTCCAGGATCGCTGTCAAGCCCCCCTGGCGTCGCACATGGCGTTGCCTACTGCGTACGACACCTCTACGGGCGCTGCCGGTTCTGCGGCAGGTCGTCACGGCAGCCACCTGGGCGGGTCGAGAGAATGCGGGGCAAGCCCTTCCCGCTGCGGGCTGTCCGGGTCAAGACTTGGGAGAGACGCTCTGCCAGAGATGGCGATGATCACGTGGCTGCAACGGCCGATGTTGACGCCAGTCCAAGGAGCGTCTATACTTGACGGTACACTTGTACGGGGCTGGGCGTCGCCAGGTGGTGCGAAGCACGTGGAGAAGCTCAACGTCCGTAGCTCGCTGGGCAGAGCGGCTGAGCCGAAGGAGATCGCCTGTGCCGCCGCGTTCATGCGGTCAGACGGTTCCACCGCTATGACCGGCCACAACATGGTCGTAAGCTGTGGCTTCTATCTCATTCACCCGCAAGAGCTTCACAGGCTGAAGAAGAAGGAGGATTCTGGACGATGGCTGGCAGAGATTGGGAGAGGAACCTGGTCAGGAGGCCCCGTTACGAAGTGTCCGCCGGAAAGGTGGCCGGCAGACAGTATCCCACGATGACGCTGATGAGCGACGATTTGGTGCCTGGGGTCAACACCTACATCGAAGTGGGCTGGGTCTACGAGATGCCCGAGCCCAACCCCCACATCTTCGAGCATTC
>Ga0315553_10002421_pt1 | contig 14980 bp, 18 predicted proteins | sample SalMarSW160140MG_FD_203099 | JGI IMG/M metagenome (GOLD analysis project Ga0315553, IMG submission 203099) | Salt marsh sediment microbial communities from the Plum Island Ecosystem LTER, Massachusetts, United States - Salt Marsh Sediment SW1601-40 ... | reverse complement strand
CAAATGGCGGAGATAGTGCTCGAGCCGGTCGAGGCGGGCTTCCCAGAGCTTGCGGTATTCGCCCAGCCACGCATCGAGCTCCCTGAGGGGGGCCGGATTTAGCCGCCGGGGCCGCCACTGCGCTTCACGGCCCTGCTCGACCAGGCCAGCCTTTTCGAGCACCTTCAAATGCTTGGAGATGGCCGCCATCGACATGTCGTAGGGCTCGGCCAGCTCGCCCACGGTTGCTTCCCCGGTCGCAAGGCGCGCCAGAATGCCCCGGCGCGTGGGATCGGCGAGAGCATGCAGCGTGGTGCTGAGGGGGTCGGTCGACATGCGTATTGAACCGTTTGGTTGATAACTGAATGGTTGAATACAACGCGCGGAGACGTGCCGTCAAGAGTGTTTGCGCGGCGCGCCGATGTTGCGCGGTTCGGGGCGAGGGCGTAATTCGATCGCCAACAATGGAGCGGAACATGGCAGGTCCTTCGGACCGCAGGCATTCGGTGGGCGTGGACATTGGCGGCGTCATGGTCGGCGGCGGCGCACCGGTCGTCGTGCAGTCGATGACCAATACCGACACCGCCGATGTCGCCGCGACCGCAAATCAGGTGGCGGCGCTGGCCCGGGCAGGCTCTGAGCTGGTGCGGGTGACCGTCGACCGCGCCGAGGCGGCGGCGGCGGTGCCGCACATAAGCGACCGGCTGGCGGCCGACGGGGTGACGGTGCCGCTCATCGGCGATTTTCACTACAACGGTCACACGCTGCTCGCCGAGCATCCGGCCTGCGCCGAGGCGCTCGCCAAATACCGCATCAATCCGGGCAATGTCGGGTTCGGGCAGAAGCGCGACCAGCGCTTCGCCGAGATGATCGAAATCGCCCTGAAATTCGCCAAGCCGGTGCGCATCGGGGTCAACTGGGGGTCCCTCGACCAGGATCTCCTGACCCGCCTGATGGACGAGAACCACGGCCGCACCGAGCCCTGGACGGCGGCCGAGGTGACCCGCGAGGCGGTTATCCTCTCGGCGCTGCTATCGGCCGGCCGCGCCGAGGAGCTGGGGCTCGGCCGTGACCGGATCGTTCTGTCCACCAAGGTCTCCCAGGTCCAGAATCTGGTCGCAGTCTATGCCGATCTCGCTTCGCGCTGCGAGTACGCGCTGCATCTGGGGCTGACCGAGGCCGGCATGGGCTCGAAGGGGATCGTCGCCTCGTCGGCGGCGATGGGCATCCTTTTGCAACAGGGGATCGGCGACACGGTCCGCGTCTCGCTCACCCCGGAGCCCGGCGGCGACCGGACGGTTGAGGTCAAGGTCGCCCAGGAACTTCTGCAGACCATGGGGCTGAGGCATTTCGTGCCGACGGTGGCCGCCTGTCCGGGGTGCGGGCGGACGACCTCGACGGTCTTCCAGGAACTCGCCCGCGACATCGAAAACCATATCTCCGCCTCGATGCCCGACTGGCGCGCGCGCTATCCCGGCGTCGAGGCGCTGTCGGTGGCGGTGATGGGCTGCATCGTCAACGGGCCGGGGGAATCCAAGCACGCCGATATCGGCATTTCGCTGCCCGGCACCGGCGAACAGCCCGCCGCCCCGGTCTTCATCGACGGCAGGAAAGCCGCGACGCTCAGAGGCGCCGACATCGCCGATCAGTTCAGGGCGATGGTGGCGGACTATATCGAGACGCGCTTCGGGGCGGGCGAGAAGAACAAGCCGGCGGCGGAGTGAGCGCGTGTCTCACCCGGTTCAAGCAGCGTCACGCCGGGTTGCCATTCGCTGGGCGTCCGAGGACGAGCGGGCGGATCTGATCGAATTGCAGCGCCGCGCCGCGCTTGGCAATCCGGGAGACCGGGAGGCCCTGCTGACCAATCCGGATGCCATCGAGTTGCCGGTTGAGCACATCGCCGCCGGGGCGGTTCGCGTCGCTGAACTTGATCGTCGCGTCGTCGGGTTTTCCGTCGTGGTTCAGCGCGACGACGGCGACGCGGAGCTCGACGGCTTGTTCGTCGAACCGCGCATCTGGAAATCCGGCATAGGACGGGCACTGGTGGAAGATGCGGCAAGCCAGGCGCTGAAAAGCGGCGCCAAGGCGATCCACGTTGTCGGCAATCCGCACGCGGAAGGCTTTTACGAAGCGGTCGGATTCGTCACCTACGGGCATTTCGAGACCCGGTTTGGGCCGGGGCTGCTGATGCGGCGCATTTGTGGCAAAACCTGAAGCGCGCGAAACCGGGAGGTTCCCGTGGCCAAGGACAAACATGTTCCGGATCCCGCCATCGTCGAGGTCTTCGACCGGATGATCGCCGGCGTCCCCGGGGTCATCCGCAAGGGCGATCAGAACCCTTATGTGTCGATCAACGGCAATATGTACGCCTCGATGTCCAAGCTCGACCGCATCGGGCTGAGGCTTTCCAGGGACGATCTCGCCGAGTTCATGACGACCTTCGAGACCGGCCTGCACGAGGGCTATCCCGGTTTCTTCCAGAAGGAATACGCCGAGGTGCCGGCGACGCTCTACGCCGATACAGATGCGCTGCAGGCCTGGTTCAGGAAATCCCACGCCCACGCCGCGGGCCTGAAGCCCAAGCCGACAACCAAGCCGACGACGAAGCCGAAGCGCCAGTCGGATCGCTAGACCTGGCGCTCCGCAAAGTAGCGCGCCAGGTCCCGGAGCCGGTCGGCCTCCGGTCCGAACCCCTCGAGCGAAGCGACCGCCTCCCGGACCGCCGCGTCGCGCCGATCGCGGGCCGCTTCCAGCCCTTCGAGCGCCACGATGGTGGCCTTCTCTTGCGCCGCGTCCTTGCCGGCGGTCTTGCCGAGGGCGGCGGAGGATTGGGTGACGTCGAGGATATCGTCGGCGAGCTGGTAGGCGAGCCCCGCCGCCGCCCCGTAACGGTCGAGCGCCGCCCGATGCTCCGTGGACGCCCGGCCGAGGCTGGCGCCCATCCGCACCGAGGCAACGATGAGGGCACCGGTCTTCATTGCCTGCATCCGGGTGATCGCGGTGGCGTCCAGGCTCATGCCGGGGGCCCCCAGATCGAGCATCTGGCCGCCCGCCATGCCGCTCGCGCCGGCGCCCCGGGCCAGGTGCGCGGCCAGTTCGACGCGGACGGACGCGTCCGGATGGCAGGCGGGATCGACGAGGATCGCGAAGGCTTCGGCCAGGAGCGTATCGCCGGCGAGGATCGCGGTGGCCGGGTCGAACTTCTTCCACACTGTCGGTTGGCCGCGGCGCATCTCGTCGCCGTCCATCTCGGGCAGGTCGTCGTGGACGAGCGAGTAGCAATGCACACATTCCACCGCCGCTCCCGTTCGCACCGTCGCTTCGGGCGGCATGCCGAACAGGCACGCCGATGCGCGCACCAAATAGGGCCTGAGCCGTTTGCCGCGCCCCAGCACCCCGTGTCGCATGGCCGCCACCAGTCGCTCGGGCACCGGATGCGCGCGCGAAAGGTTCGCCGCGGACAGATAGCCGTCCAGAAACGAAGTGACGTCGGCGGCCGAACGGGAGAGTTCGGCACCAAGGGGGGTGGTCTCGGTCATGGGCCGGTCCTATAGCCGTCCCGCACCGCCGGGGCTAGCCAATGGGCCCGGTCGCCGCTATAAGGCCCGCCGGTTGCCCGGCGCCCGCGGACCGACGGGCGCGCCGCCAGAGCGAACGGAGAGATTGCCATGGCCGTGCCGAAGCGAAAGGTATCGCGCATGAAGCGCGGACACCGCCGTTCGACCGACGCGCTGCGCAAGCCGAGCTACGTCGAGGACAAGGATTCCGGCGAACTCAGGCGCCCGCATCATATCGACTTGAAAACCGGCATGTATCGCGGCCGGCAGATCCTCGAGCCGCGCGAACGCTGAGCGCGACGCGCCGAGCGCCCCCATCGGTGTACGGCGAGCCGCCGGCCCTTGCGGGGCCGGCGTTTTTTGTCTTTGTTGCGGCTCATGCGCAATGCGCACGCGGGGGGAAGGCGATGTGGATGCCGCCGATGCTGGTGCTGCCGCTGATCGCCTACAATCTGGTGGCGTTCCACGTCATCGGCGATCCCGGGGCACAGTGGACGGCGGCGGCTCTGGAGTTCGAACTGCCCTCCGAGGGGGTGTGGACGCTGACCCTGGGCGACACGGTCGCGATGGCGGCGCTGGCGCTCCTGCTGATCGCGGTCGTCAGGGCCGGCCGGGCGGGCAGGGTGCTGGTGCGCGATCTGGTTGTCTGCGCGTTCGTTTTCGCGGGGTATCTCATCGAGTTCCTGGCGGTGCCGGCGGCGGCGACGACGCTGTTCTTCCTGTGCATGGCGATGTCGGCGACCGAGACGGTCAGCGGCTTCGCGGTGGCGCTCAGGCACGCCGAAATTTCCGAGGCGGCATGAACGCGTCCGCGCCATCGTGCGCCGCAACCGCGACGGAGGAGCAATGACGCAGCGGATCGAGCGCGATTCCCTGGGCGAGGTCGAAGTGCCCGCCGACAAGTACTACGGCGCGCAGACGGCGCGGTCGCTCGCCAATTTCGCGATCGGCGGCGAGGTGATGCCGCCCGAGATCATCGCCGCCTTCGCCATCGTCAAGAAGGCGGCAGCGCTGGCCAACTTCGAACTCGGGCTGCTCGACGCGGAGCGGCGGGACCTGATCGTGGCGGCCGCCGACGAGATCATGGCGGGCAAGCTGGCGGGCAATTTCCCGCTGGTCGTCTGGCAAACGGGGTCCGGCACCCAGACCAACATGAACCTCAACGAGGTCATCGCCAATCGCGCCATCGAAATGGCCGGCGGTGAGATGGGATCGAAATCCCCGGTGCACCCGAACGACCACGTCAACCTCTCGCAGTCCTCCAACGACACCTTCCCGACCGCGATGCATATCGCCGCGGTGCGGGCCATCGAGGAGGATCTGATCCCGAAGGTCGGGACGCTCAGGCAAACGCTCGAGGCCAAGGCGAAGGCGTTCGCGGACATCGTCAAGATCGGCCGCACGCATCTGATGGACGCCACGCCGCTGACCCTCGGCCAGGAGATATCCGGCTGGGCCGCCCAGCTCGGCTATGCCGAGGACGCCATCGGGGCGACGATGCCGCAGCTGACGGAGCTGGCGCTCGGCGGTACGGCGGTGGGCACCGGCCTCAACGCGCATCCCGATTTCGCCGCGCGTGTGGCCCGGATCATCTCCGAACTTGCCGGGCACCCCTTCACCTCGGCGCCCAACAAGTTCGCGCTGATGGCGGCGCACGACGCGTTCGTGGGCACTTCGGGGGCCCTCAAGCAGCTCGCGGCCGCCGCCATGAAGATCGCCAACGATGTCAGATGGCTCGCCTCGGGGCCTCGCTCGGGGCTGGGTGAGTTGACCATCCCGACCAACGAGCCCGGTTCCTCGATCATGCCCGGCAAGGTCAACCCGACCCAGGCCGAAGCGCTGACCATGGTCGCGGTGCAGGTGATGGGCAACGACGCGGCGATCGGGTTCGCGGCCAGCCAGGGCAATTTCGAACTCAACGTGTTCAAGCCGGTGATCGCCTACAATCTCATGCAGTCGATCCGGCTGCTGGGCGACGCCGCGCAGAGTTTCGAGCGCCATTGCGCCGCCGGCATCGAGCCCAATCGCGAACGCATCGCCCAGCATCTTTCCAACTCTCTGATGCTGGTGACGGCCCTCAATCCGCATATCGGATATGACAAGGCGGCCAAGATCGCCAAGCACGCCCACCAGACCGGCACGAGCCTCAGGGACGCGGCCATCGCGCTGGGCATCCTGAGCGGCGAGGAATTCGACAAAATGGTCAGGCCCGAGGAGATGACCGGGCCGAAAGCGCCCTAGGCGTCGACCCGGCGGGTCAATCCGGCCGGCGCGCGGTGCGCCAGGCGCTCGGCGGTGGCGCCATAGGCGCGCCCGGCGTCGGCGGAGGTGCCGCGCCGGTGCACGCGATGTAACGCCACGCCCTCGTGCTGGGCGACGAGGTGGGCGAGAAATGAACTCTCCAGCCGGTAGCGGGCGAGGCCCGGCCCGGCTTCGAAGGCGCCTGTCGTGTCCATGCCATTCAATCTATGTACCGGCATGGGCCGATAGAAGGTGATCCCGGCGGCCATTTTGGCGCTCTCCCTTAATTTGTGATGGCATTTGGTGCCATCCCGGGACAGTTCGGCTGTCCGCACCTCCGACGCCGCAATCGGCGTGCCAGAAGGTAGTGAATCGTTAACCATAACGGCGATTGCGGCGGGTGCGGGGCCCGCCCGATGGGCAGGCGCCGGCCGGCGCGCGCGCGGCTAGCGTCGCCCTTCGAGCGCCAGACGCATGACGTGCCGGCGGCTGCCGGCCATCCCGACGAACTCGAAGCCGGCCGCCTCGAACGCCCCCAGGCGGCCCATGAAGCGGTAGCTCGGGGAACCCGGGGCGACCGGGTAGGCCTCGAGCACGGTGGCGCCGGCCTGCCGGGCGTGAGCGACAGCCGCCTGGATCAACTGGCGCGTCAGCCCATGCCCGCGCCTTGGGCGGGGCACGAACATGCAGGTCAGCGACCAGACGATATCGTCGGGTTTTGCCCGAGGGCCGCCGAGCCGGTGAAAGCTCTGGCGCGGCGCCACCGACACCCAGGCCACCGGCTGCCCGGCCTCATAGGCCAAAAGGCCCACCGGCACGCCGGCCTCGATACGTTGCCGGATCAGCGGCTTGCGGGCCGCGCCCCTGGTGGTCCTTCGCTCTTCCGGGGTTGCCCGCCACAGCATGCACCAGCAGTATTTCGGCCCGCCCCGCGCCTCGAACAGGGCTTCGAAATCGTCCCAGCTGGCCGCCGTGACGGGGCGGAAGTCGAGCCCCCGGGGTGCGCCCACGCCTCAGAAATTGTCCTTGGCGGCCCGGATCGCGGCGAAAACGCTCGCCGAATCGTCGGCGCTCAGGCCGAAACGGGCGGCGAGCGCGGGATCGTCGGCGCGCAGGAACGGATTGGCGCGCTTGTCGAGGCCGAGATTGAACGGCACCGTGTTCTCGCCGTTGGCACGCAGCACCATCGCTTCCTCGTCGCGGGCCTTGAGCGCCGCGTTGTCGGGATCGATCGAGAGCGCAAAGCGGGCATTGGCTTCGGTGTATTCGTGTCCGCAATAGACCGCGGTCTCGTCCGGCAGGGCTCGCAAGCGCCTGAGGCCGCCCCACATCTGGTTCTTTTCACCCTCGAACATGCGTCCGCAACCCAGCGAGAAAAGCGCATCCCCGCAGAACAGGTTCGGTCCGTCGGGATCGAAATAGGAGATGTGGCCGAGGGTGTGGCCCGGGGTCTCGAGCACCGTCAGACGCCCGCCGCCGAAGGCGATCTCCTCGCCGCCTGCGACTTTCTCGTCGAGCCCTTCGATCTTGGCGGACTCGGTGCGCGGACCGTAGACAGTGGCGCCGTCGCGGGCCTTCAAGGCAGGCAGGGCCTGGGTGTGGTCGGCGTGGTGGTGGGTGATGAGGATCGTGTCGAGCCGCCAGCCGCGCTCGGCGAGCACGTCTTCGTACGCCGCCGCGTCGGGGGCGTCGATGGCGGCGGTCGTGCCGGTTTCGCTCGAATGGATCAGGATCGCGAAGTTGTCCTTGAGCGCCGGTCGGCAGACGATTTCGAAAGCCATTTGAGCACCTCCGTGACGGCTCCGGCGCCAGCCTAGCACGCCGGATGACACGGAGGCATCGGTTGGTGCACAGTTGCGGCACACCTGATCGGGGAAGAGCAGCCGGCGATGGCCATTGCGATTTCGGAGTTGATCGAGTTCTACAAGTCGCCCCTGGGGCGCATCTCGCGGCAGCTCACACGGGAGCTGATCAAGGAACTGGTCGGCGACTGCCGCGGCAGTCGGGTCGTGGGGCTGGGCTATCTGCCGCCCTATCTGAGCGCCTTCGTGGACGAGGCCGAACGCGTGATGGCCTTCATGCCGGCCCGGCAGGGGATCGTGTGCTGGCCCGAGGGAGCGCCGGCGAAGACGGTCATGGTCGATCCCCTCGAACTGCCGCTGACCGACGCCTGCGTCGATCTGGTGATCGCCGTGCATGCCTTCGAGCATGTCGCGGATGCAGAAGAACTGATGCGGGAGCTGTGGCGGGTGACCACCTCCGGGGCGCGGCTGGTGGTTGTGGTGCCGAGGCGTCGGGGACTGTGGGCGCAGCGCGACAACACACCCTTCGGCCACGGACATCCCTTCTCCAAGGGGCAGCTCGCAAGGCTCCTGCGCGATCATTCCTTCACCCCCGAGGCCTGGCGCGACGCGCTCTATCTGCCCCCCAGCCAGTTCAAGCCGCTCCTCAAATCGGCGCGGGCCTTCGAGGTCGGCGGGCGGTTTTTCGGCTCGGCGCTGGCGGGCCTCTTGGCGGTCCGTGCCCGGCGCGAGAACTATCCGGCGGTGGCGCGCCGGGCGCGCGCCGGACGGCTGGTGCATGTGCCGGAGGACGCCGTGCCGGCGCTGTCCCGGATCCCCTAGGCGCCGACGCCGCGCCGCGTCAACCGGCGCGCGTTCCCGGGTTTTCTTTGCGTCGAAAGGGGCACTCGACTATCTTCGCGCCCCGCAACGCGACCCACTCCCGGATTGGCATCCCCGTGAGCAACCAGCCGCAGCCGCAGCCCGGTATCGCCGAGATTACGCCCTACGTGCCCGGCCGCGCCGGCGCGCTCGGGCCCGGCCCGGTCGTCATGCTCGCCAGCAACGAATCCCCGCTGGGCGCCAGCCCGGCGGCCATCAGCGCGTTCACCGAGGCGGCCGAGCGGCTCGCCGAATACCCCGACGGGTCGGCAACGGCGCTGCGCCACGCGATCGGCGAGGTGCATGATCTCGACCCCGACCGGATCGTCGTGGGGGCCGGCTCCGACGAGTTGCTGCACCTGATCGCGCAGGCCTATATCGGGGTCGGCGACGAGGCGGTGGTCAGCCAATACGGGTTCCTCGTCTATCCCATCGTCACCAGAGGCGCCGGCGGCGTACCGGTCGTCGCCGAGGAGACCGATTTCCGAACCGACGTCGACGCCGTCCTCAAAGCCACCGGCGAGCGGACGCGGGTTGTGTTCATCGCCAATCCCAACAACCCCACGGGCTCCTATCTCGGCGAAACGCAACTCATCCGGCTGCACGCCGGACTGCCGTCCGGGGTGCTGCTGGTGGTCGATTCCGCCTACGCCGAATACGTCACGGCGGACGACTACGAGCCGGGGATCGGGCTCGTCGACCGGTCGGAAAATGTCGTGATGGTCCGCACTTTTTCGAAGATCGGCCTGGCGGGCGCCCGGGTGGGATGGCTTTACGGTCCGCCGTCGATCGTCGACGCGATCAACCGCTTGCGCGGGCCGTTCAATGTCGGCGGCCCGGCACAGGCGGCCGCCGAGGCGGCGGTTCGCGACACCGAATTCACCCGGCGCCTGAATACCCACAACGCAAAGTGGCGCGAATGGCTGACCGCCAATGTCGAGGGCAACTGGCTGACGGTGCTGCCCAGCCAGGGCAATTTCGTTCTGGTCAGGTTTTCCGATGCGGCCGGCCGCACCGCCGCCGACGCCAACAAGGCGCTGCGCGAAAGCGGCCTGGTCGTCCGGCAGATGTCGGCCTATGGGCTCACCGACGCCCTGCGCATCTCCATCGGTACCGAAGAGGCGATGCGCAAGGTCGCGACGGTCTTGAACGGGATGGGCCGGGATGGCTGATCCGGCGCCGGGGTTCAGGAAGATCGCGCTGATCGGCATCGGGCTGATCGGGTCCTCGATCGCGCGGGCCGTCAAGGCGAAATCCCTGGCGGCGGAAATCTCGATCGCCACGAGGCGCCAAGAGACGCTGGCGCGGGCCGAACAACTCGATCTGGGCACCAGCTACCATCTCGAGCCGGCGGCGGCCGTCGAGGGAGCGGATCTGATCGTCATCTGCACCCCCGTCAGGACCTACAGCGATATCGGCGCGGTCATCGCGCCGCGCCTCGAAGGCGGCGCCATCGTGACCGATGTCGGATCCGTGAAGTCGTATGTGCAAGCCGAGCTGGGCCCGTTGATGCCCGAAGGCGTGCATCTGGTGCCCGGCCACCCGCTGGCGGGCACCGAGCGTTCGGGTCCGGACGCCGGGTTCGCGGAGCTGTTCAAGAGCCGCTGGTGCATCCTGACCCCGATGCCGGCGACCGAGACGGCGGCGGTCGCCAGGGTCGCCGAATTCTGGACCGCGCTCGGTTCGTCGGTTGAGATCATGGACGCGGGGCACCACGACCTGGTGCTGGCGATCACCAGCCACGTGCCGCACCTGATCGCCTACAACATCGTCGGCACCGCCGAAGATCTCGAAGGGGTCACGCAGTCGGAGGTCATCAAATACTCGGCCTCCGGCTTCCGCGACTTCACCCGCATCGCGGCCTCCGACCCGGTGATGTGGCGCGACGTGTTCCTGACCAATCGCGAGGCGGTCCTGGAAATGCTCGGGCGCTTCACCGAGGATCTGACGGTGTTGCAACGGATGATCCGCAACGGCGACGGGACGGGGCTGGAGACGCTGTTCACCCGTACGCGGGACATCAGACGCAAGATCGTCGAGGCCGGGCAGGACACCGACACCGCCGATTTCGGGCGCCAGCACTGAGACCTAGAACAGGGGGCCGATCTCGAGCCCGGGCAGCGGCACCGGCAGGTCGCCGGCATAGACCAGCCCGCCGCGCAGCGAGAGCTTGGTGAGATAAGTTCCGTCGGCATCGGGAATGCCGAAGACGACCGGCGCGAAGGCGCCGAACAGCTCCGGATCGATGCGCTCGACCAGACCCAGCGAGTAGACGCTGAGGGTGCCACTGGGCCGATTGGCCCCGTCGAGCCGCGCCGCGCCGGTGGCCTGAAGCTCGATCCCGGTGGCGGTGAAAGCGAGTTCCCGCAGTTCGGCTTCGCCGCCACCGGCGGCCCATCGGCGCATCGGGTCCGGCTCGGTCCAGTCGGCGAGGCGCCGGGGAAAATTCGTCAGCCGCGCGGTCGCGGTGAGCCTGGCCTCGGCGAGATCGGCTTCCGGATAGTCGAGGCCGGCCGCGGTGGCGAAGACCATCAGATCGTCGGGCTCGGCCCCGGCCTCGTCGCCCGCCAGCACATGCAGCTCGGCGGCGTCGAAATCGAGCAGCCTGCGCTTGCCCAACAGAACGTCGTCGAGCGCCGCCGCCTCGAGATGAATCGACAGGCGCGCCAGCGCCAGCGTGTCGGGCATCAGGCCGTCAAAACGAATACTGGCCTCGGCGAGGTCGAAGGAAAGTGCCCGCTCGGTGGCGAAAAAGGCGTCCGAGATGGCGATCGGCGATTGCGCGAAGGCGAGGATATGGGCGGGCCGGTAGACCCGCGCGGTGGCCGTGATCTCCGGAATGCGCACGCTCAGGTCGATGCGCCGAAGCGTCGCCCCGGTGCAGATGACGTCGAAGCGGAAGGGAAACCCGGCGAGCGTCACCTCTTCGCATTCGAGACTGAAATCGTCCCCGCCCGCGAGCGCGGCAACCGCCTGCCGGATCTGTCCGGCCGCGTAAAGCCAGCCGGCGGTCCAGGCGGCAACGACAAAGACGATGACGGAGGCGAGGATCGCGAAGCGCCGCATGCGCCTCTCATACAGGCTCGCCCATGGGCCGTCACCCGTTGCCAGAGGCAGCCGCGTTGCCTACACCGTCGGGCGGCATCGGGCGGAGGCTGAGGTGGGCGAGACGCGTTGGGTGTTCGGCTACGGCTCACTGATGTGGCGCCCGGGTTTCGGGTTCCGGCGCAAGGTGCCGGCGCTGCTCAGGGGCGCGCACCGCCAGCTGTGCATCTACTCGCACCACTACCGCGGCACCCCGGAGCGGCCGGGGCTGGTGATGGGGCTCGAGCGCGGGGGCTCGTGCCGGGGCATCGCCTACGAGATCGCCGGATCCGACTGGGGGGAGGTGTACGCCTACCTGGTGAAGCGCGAGCAGCGCCAACAGCGCGATGCGGTGTATCGGGAGAGCTGGCGGTCAGTGCGCCTCGAGGGTGGCGAGCGGGTGAAGGCGCTGGCGTTCCTGGTCAACCCCGATCACCACCAGTATGCAGGCCGGCTGCCGCGCGAGGTGCTGTTGCGGCTGGTCAGGCAGGGAACCGGCGAGATGGGCCACAACGCCGAATATGTGGTCAATACCGCCCGGCATCTGAGAGAGATGGGGATGCCCGACGCCGAACTGGAATGGCTGAGCGAGGCGCTCGGGGCCAAACACTAGGCAGGCGCAACGCTCAGGCGGCGTGGCGGGTCCGCGGCGCCAGGGTCGATTCGAGATCCCAAAGCATGGTTTCGCGCTCGGTCACATCGAGAGGCGAAGGCATCCGGTAGGCGCAGTGGGCCCGGGGCATCGCCGCCCGGAACAGGGCCCGGCTCGACGGATCGCCGATAAGCGATTGCGCCGTGCCCGACCAGACGACGAGCTCGCCGTCCGCGGTGAGTGCCGTGATCAGGAAAATGGCGTCCTCGGTCACGTGCAGATTGGCGGGTGCCACCGGGGTGAGCCGGTAGCTCGTTCCCGAACGGCCCGTCCACACGACGGTGCCGGTAGCGGCAGTGATGGGGCCCTGGTGCATCGAACCGTTTCCTGCGCGGGGTTTTCCCCGCAGCTTTTGTGAATGGAACAAAACTAGAACAAATTCGACTCAATGTCAAAGTCAGTGGGAGCTGACTCAAGATATATGGCAACACTAAGACGCCATTGCCAGATGATGTGGGTGCATCCCGGCAACCGGCGGCGGGTCATCGGTCCGGCGGCGAACGCCAAACCCCTCAGGGCGCGATTCGGGTCAGGAAGCGGTAGACGGTCAGCCGGGAGGTGGCGGCGGTCAGAACCGCGATCACCAGGACCAGCGCCACCAGGCCCAGAAGTCCGCCGAACCCGGGCAGGAAGCGATCGAACAGGATCGTCAGCTGGGTGGCGCTGGGATCGGGCAGCACCGTGCCGGTGACAAAACCGGCGGCGAGGAAGAAGACGATGGCGCCAACGCCGCCGATGGCGCCGCCCTTGAGCCCGATGGAGAGGAACCGGCCCTGGAATTCGGCGGCGATGAAGCGGTTCGAGGCGCCGATGAAATGCAGAACGTCGACGATCTCGCGGTTCGAGGCCATGGTGCCGCGGGTCGCGAAGACCACCGCCAGCGCCGTCGCGATCAGGATGAGGGCGAGCACCAGCAGCCCGGCGACGACGACGGTGCCGGCCATGGCGTTGATCTGCTGGCGCCACAGGGCGTGGGTGTCGAGGGTGGCGCCGGGAACCGCTTCAGCGAGGTGGCTGGCCAGGGTGGCGAAATCGGCGCGCGCGGGATCGGAAAGCTGCACCACCACCAGGCGTGGGACTTCGAGGCCGGATAGATCGACCTCGCCGAGCCAGGGCTCGAGCAGGGCTTCGCCCTCCTCATCGCTGAGCGCGTAGGCGCGCGAGACGCCCTCGGTCGCCTCGGCCAGCTCGATGGCGACGCGCAGGTTGGAGTCCATCACCTGACCTTCGATGGGGCGGATCTGGATGGTCACCTCGCGCCCGACATCGGCCGACCAGGCGACCGCCGACTGTTGGACCAGCACCACTCCGCCGAAGGTCACGCAGCTCAGAAACGTCATGATCGAAACCAGCATCATCAGCGTCCGGCCGGCGACGGATTTTTCCGGCACGATCTGGAAGCCCGCCGACTGGCCTGTGAGAAGCCCCTCAAGCATCGGAGACCAGCCGGCCCTCGTTCAGCGACAGGCGGGGGAAGTTGAAGCGCTTGAGGAACCCCAGCTCGTGGGTGGCGACGATGATGGTGGTGCCCATCCGGTTGAGCTCGACGAACAGGCGCAGCAGGCGGTCGGACAGCTCGGGGTCGACATTGCCAGTGGGCTCGTCGGCCAGCAGAAGGTCCGGCTTGGCGATCACGGCGCGGGCGATCGCGGCGCGCTGTTTCTCGCCGCCGGACAGCAGCTCGGGATGCACGTTCATCTGGTCGCCAAGTCCCACCCATTCGAGCAGTTCGGCGACGTTGGCGCGATACTCCTCCAGCGGCTGGCCGCGAACCCTGAGCGGCAGCGCCACATTCTCGAATGTCGTGAGATGCCCCAGCAGGCGGAAATCCTGAAAGACGATCCCGATATGCCGGCGCATCTCGAGAAGCCGGTCGCGAGCCAGGGCGCTGACATTTTCTCCGAACATCTCGATGCGGCCCCGGCTCGGCTTGAGCGAGAGCAGCAGAAGCCTCAAAAGCGAGGTCTTGCCGGCGCCGGAGGGGCCGGTGAGGAAGTGAAAGGAGCCGGGGCTGATCCGGAAGCTCAAGTCCCTGAGAATCTCGGGGCCGTAGCCATAGCGAAGCCCGACATCGTCGAACTCAATCACCCGTTCCCCCCGAATCGGTTTGTGCCGCGATCATACCAAGGCGTCGCCCACGGCGGCCGCCGCAAGGCCCTGTTTCGGGACTGTTAACAGAATCGTGGCTTGGTAGGCGACCTTCCATTCTCGCCGCGCCAGATGATCATCACCTGCCCGCACTGCAAGACCCGGTACACAATCGCCGACGGCGCGATCGGGGAGGCCGGCCGCCACGTTCAGTGCGCCAAATGCGGCAACTTCTGGCTCGCCGACAAGGCCAGCGCCGAACCCTCGCCGCCGCCGGCAGCCCCTCAATCCCAGGCGACGCCGGGCCCGCTCGACCCGGAGGCCGAGGCGGACGCCGAATTCAACGCGCTGGAGACCGCACAGGACCAGCCGCGCAAGGGCCCCGGGCGCAAGCGCGGCGGCCAGCGGCGCGCCCGGGCGCGCGCGATGGCGAAGCGGCATCGCGACATCGCCAGGCGCCTGCCGGCGGCGCGCATGCGCCAGTATCTCGGGGTCGGCTCGGCGAGTGTCGCGGCGCTGATCGTGGCGGTGCTGTTCGGTTCGCGGGAGATGGTCGTCAGCAGCTTTCCGGATCTGGCGTCCTTCTACCGGCTGATGGGTATGCAGGTGAACGTCGTCGGGCTCGAATTTTCCGAGGTCAGGACGGTGCGGGCGGTGCAGGACGGCATGCAGGTGCTGTTCGTGGAGGGACGTATCCGCAATGTCGGCGGCCGGAC
>Ga0315553_10002420_pt1 | contig 14981 bp, 15 predicted proteins | sample SalMarSW160140MG_FD_203099 | JGI IMG/M metagenome (GOLD analysis project Ga0315553, IMG submission 203099) | Salt marsh sediment microbial communities from the Plum Island Ecosystem LTER, Massachusetts, United States - Salt Marsh Sediment SW1601-40 ... | reverse complement strand
GCACAAACCTTCAGATCGAGACCATGTCCGCCGAGCTTGCCTTCAATCGCAGCGCTGATGTCGACTACGGCGTGGCCGAGGACGTCGCGCCAAAGGTTCGCCGCATCGTCGCCAACAATCCGTCGCCTTACACGTTTCTCGGCACCAATACGTATCTCGTCGGCCGCGGCCATGTCGCCGTGATCGATCCGGGCCCGGCCGACGAGGACCACCTCGCGGCCATCGTCGAGGCGACACGCGGGGAGCGCGTCACTCACATCCTCGTCACCCACAGCCATCGCGATCATTGCGACGGCGCCCGCGCGCTCCAGGCGCGGCTCGGCGGCGAGATCTTGAGCTTCGGTCCAACCGGCGGCAGCCGCGGCGCCCGCGCGCCGGGGCTCGGCGAGGCTTTCGTCGACCGTGCGTTTCAGCCTGACCGGACGCTGAAGGATGGCGACGTCATCAAGACCGGCGGCATCGCGCTCGACGTGCTGCACACGCCCGGACACGCGCCTGACCATCTCTGCTTCGCCTTGGTGGGGCAACGCACGGTGTTCACCGGCGATCACGTCATGGGCTGGAACACCACCGTCATCGCCCCGCCGGAGGGCAACATGGCGAACTTCCTCGCCTCGCTGGAAAAGCTGATGCGCCGCCACGACAAGATCTTTCTGCCTGGCCATGGCGGCCGCGTGCAGACGCCGCAGCGGGTGGTGAAGGCCTATATCATGCACCGCCAATGGCGGGAGCAGACCATCCTTGATTGTCTCGAGGACGGCGTCTCGACCATCCCCCGCATCGTCGCCAAGATCTATGGCGAGCTCGACGCCGACCTGAAGGCCGCTGCGGCCCTCTCGGTGCTCGCCCATCTCGAATACATGATCGGAAGGGGTTTGGCGGTCACTGACGGAAAAAGAACGGAAATCCCGGCCGCTGCCGCTGCCGCTGCTGCGGGGCTGTCGAGCGTCTATGCCGTCGGGCCCGCCGCGTCGTCGTCGACTTCTTCTTGAGCTTCCGCTCCACCGTCGGCTTCGGCTTGGGCTCGGCCTGCTCGAGCCCGGTCTTCTCGCCCTTCTCCAGCGTCGCCTTGATCTCGGTGAAGAAAGCGCGAATGCGATTGGCGTTGGCGCCGAGATCGTGCATGCCGTAGCGCGATGCCGAGCGGACGTCGATGAAGGCCTGACTGTCATCGCCCCTGACGCGCACCAGCACATCGTCGGTGAATCCCATGATCAGCGTCTTGTCATTCGCCTCGATGCGGCCAACGCCGTTCTCGCCGGGGGGGTCACTGGAGACAATGGTCCAGCCCAAGCGCTTCACCGCCTCATGCACCATGTCGAACACCTCGGTCGCGGACCGCTCGAGCTCCATGGAGCGAAGGTCGGGATAGGCCTTCTCCTGCGCCGCGGCGGCCTCGAGGTCGGGCTCGACGATGGGGTTGGCGTCGGCAGGGCGCTGGGCCGCCAGCGCGTTGAACTTCATCGGGTCCCTCGGCGTCGTCTCGATGTCGTTGAGATTCGGCAAGAGGAAGTAATTGGAGAGAAAATAGAGCGGCACGGCGAGCCCCACCAGGGCGATGCCGATGCCGGCAAAGGCCTCCTTACCCCCGGCCTGGCCGCCGAACCAGATGCGGACGAGACCGATCACGGCGACGAGGATGGCAAGCGCCAGTCCGGCGAGGGAAACTCCGAACAGGTTCAAGGCCGCAGGCGTGGCCATCAGGCCGAACCGGTGGAGGAGCACGGTAATAATCAGAAGTTGCACGAAAAACAGCGCAATGCGGCGCGACCACAGCCCCTCATGCGCCGTCTTCTGCATATAGATCGCGGTCACCGCGAATGTCCCCTCAGTCTCGCCGTCCCAAATCGCGACGTGCTCTATCCTTATAACGGAATTGTGGCGTTCTGCGACACCCCGGTGGGGCCCCGCCTGCCTCCTATGCCAGCGCCCTAACCCTAACCAATCGTAAACCTTCTGCCGCGATCCTCTCCAAGGCCCTGAGACTTGGGTCGGGTACGGGTAAAGTTGCCATGTCCTCGTGTCGGCGTGCGTTCCTTGCGCCAGTGATGATGCTGCTCGGCGCCACATTTGGGCTGAGCGGCTGTGTTTACGAGCAGGAAGGTCCGCCGGACCTCCATTTCCAGAAGTTCGAGACCAAGCCGCCGAGAGGCGACACCGTCACCGTCTGCCACGCCTATGGCTGCAAGGAGCAGACGCCTTTCACCTTCTCGCACCAAGACATCGCCGAGATCTCGGCGCTGATGACGAGGACGCGCCGCAACGACAGTCCGGCGGAGGAGCGCCGGGCGATGGCCTACGCCATCGCCTGGATGGAGCGGCGCGTGGCGCCAACCGTCGGCACCGCCACCGACCGGCCGAGCATGGACTTCATCGGCTCCGGCGATTCCACCCAGCAGGATTGCGTCGACGAGGCCACCAACACCACGAGCTATCTGCTCGTGCTCGACCGTCACGGGCTGCTCAAGCATCACAACGTGGAGCGGCCCTTCGCCAAGGACAGTATCAATCGCTGGACCCATTGGGCGGCGCTGGTCGAGGAGAAGGGCACCGGAGCGCGCTACGCCATCGATTCCTCGAGCGGCCCGAACGGCGAAAACCCGACAGTGCAGGCGGAAGCGAGCTTCTATGTGCCGGACAGCTACGCCGACAACACGCCGCCGGAGACGGGGATCGCGTCGGCCAATTCCGGTGGGACTCAGACCCAGCGCGGGGGCCTCACGCGCCTGTTCGAGCGCATGAACGCGCTCGGCTATGCGGATGATACGACGGCGTCTCCGCGCTAATCCGGCGCGGCCTCGGGCGCCGGCTCCTTGAGCAGCTGAAGCGCGAGCTCGATGGGGCTGAAGGAGCGGCGGTGGTGGGTGCAGACACCGTGCTTCTTGATGGCGCGGGCATGCTCAGGCGTGCCGTAACCCTTGTTCGACTCCCAGCCATAGCGGCGATAGCGGCGCGCGAGCTTCACCATCATCCGGTCGCGCGTCACCTTGGCGACGATCGAAGCGGCGGCGATCGAGAGCGAGAGACCGTCACCCCCGACCACGGTGCGCGCTTTACAGGGGAAGCGACGCGGGGCGATGTTGCCGTCGATCAGCGCCGCTGCGGCGGACGTCTCGAGCCCACGATAGGCGGCGCGCATGCCCCACAGCGTTGCCTGGAGAATATTGATGCGGTCGATGCGGCGGACGTTGCCGATGGCGATGCTGACGCACGAGGTCGCCATGATCTCGGCGTAGCGATCCTCGCGGGCCTCCGCGGTGAGAACCTTCGAATCGTTCAAGCCCTCGGGAATGCGGTCGGGATTGAGGATCACGGCGGCGACCACCACGGGACCGGCCCAAGGGCCGCGGCCAGCCTCATCGATGCCGACGATTGGGCCGTGAAGCTCATCCATCAGCCCGGATTCGAGATCGTAGGTGGGGAGCGCCTTGACGGGCGCGGATGCCAGGGCCTTTGCCATGGCTGCCAAGTCTTCGTCATGCAGGCCACCATTGGCAACCCATTCGCGCCAGGACTCGTCGTCGCTGTGGAAAACCTTGGCTTCGCTCGCTTTTGTGGCCATCAAAATTACGCGGATTTCCCCGGCGCGGGCGGACGATTATTCGAATGTCAGGATGAGCGCCACATAGGCGCCGCCGCCGCCTAAAGCAAGCGGAGCTGCTGGCCGGGAAGAACCGGCGGGGTGAAGAGGTCGGTGCGCAGCTCGACCGTCTTCTTGTTGAAGCCGAGCCGCGCGGCGGCCATTTCGAATCGGCGGCCGATCATCCAGGCATAGGGCCCATCGCCCACTTGGCGCTCCCCCCATTTCGCGTCGTAAAGCTTGCCGCCGCGGGTCGAGCGCATCAAGGACAGCACGCGCTTCGCCCGGTCCGGACAATTGCTCTCAAGCCACTCGGTAAAAAGATCGGCGATCTCCAGCGGCATCCTCAGCAGCACATAGCCCGCGCTCTTGACGCCGGCGGCGGCGCCCCGCTCGAGGATGCGCTCCATCTCCATGTCGGTGAGGCCAGGGATCACCGGGGCGACCATGACGCCGGTGGGAATGCCGGCGTCGACCAGTTTTGCAAGCGCCTCAATCCGTTTCTCGGGCGTGCTCGCCCGTGGCTCCATGGCGCGCGCGAGCCTGCGGTCGAGCGTCGTCACCGAGATCGCCACCTTGACGAGGCCGCGCTCGGCCATCAAGCTCAGAATGTCGATGTCGCGAAGGATCAGCGCCGATTTGGTGACGATGCCGACGGGATGGTTCGCCGCCGACAGCACTTCGAGGATGCGGCGCATGATGCGGTAGTTGCGTTCGATCGGCTGATAGGGATCGGTGTTGGTGCCGATGGCGATGCTCTTCGGCCGGTAGGATGGCTCCGCCAATTCGCGTTCGAGCAGCGTTGCGGCATTGGTCTTGGCGAACAGCTTAGTCTCGAAGTCGAGTCCCGGCGAGAGGCCGAGAAAGGCGTGGGTGGGGCGGGCGAAGCAATAGGTGCAGCCATGCTCGCAGCCGCGATAGGGATTGATGGACCGGTCGAAGCCGATATCGGGTGAGGAATTCCGGGTGATGATCCGCCGCGCCGGCACCTCCTGAACCTCGGTGCTCAAGGCTTCGAGCTCGGCAAGGGACTCCCAGCCGTCGTCGACGGGTTCATAGCTGATCGGCTCGAAGCGCCCGGAGCGATTGGTCTCGGCGCCGCGTCCGTGGCGGCGCTCGGCCGCAATCCCTCCCGCCTCAAGCGGGAAGTGCTCGAATTCCGAGGGCTTTCTCAGGGCGACGGACATGACCCGGATATAGGATGGCAATGAGAACAAATCAAGAACATCTTTTTGAGGCAAATCCGAGGGAATTGCCGCTCGGCGCGCAGGCGCTATAGTCCGCGTCCATGATTTCCGTGGTGATCCCCACCTTGAATGCCGAGAAGACGCTCGCGCATACGCTCGCGGCGCTCGTGCCCGCGGTGGTCGACAGCGTCGTGCAGGAAGCGATCATCGTCGACGGCGGCTCGACCGACGACACGACCCTCATCGCCGACGCCGCCGGGACCAAGGTGATCATGGCCAAGCGCGGGCGGGGCAGTCAGCTCCAGGCCGGCGCCGCCGCGGCCCGCGGCGATTGGCTGCTGTTCCTCCACGCGGACACCGCGCTCGATCCCGGCTGGATGGAAGAGGCCGAATCCTTCATGGAGCGGGTGGCGACGGGACGCCGGGCGCCGGCAGCCGCAGCCTTCCGCTTCAGCCTCGACGATGACGGCCTGATGCCGCGCTTGTTGGAATGGCTGGTCGGCTTGCGCTGCCTCCTGTTCGCGCTGCCTTACGGCGATCAGGGCCTGCTTATCTCGCGACGGCTCTATAACGAGGTCGGCGGCTTCAAGGCGTTGCCGCTGATGGAGGATGTCGACTTGGTGCGCCGCCTCGGGAGCCGGAGACTCGCTCTGCTGAAATCGCGGGTGGTGACGAGCGGAGCGCGCTATCGCGAAGACGGCTATCTCGCGCGCTGCTCACGCAACTTCGCCTGCATGTTGCTCTACTTCCTCCGCGTGCCGACGCGCATGATCGCTCGCTTCTATGGCTGACGCGCCGCGGCGCCGCGCCATCCGCGCCGCATACGGTCCTCGCCTGATCATCATGGCCAAGAGCGTCAAGGCAGGCCGCGTCAAGCGCCGCCTCGCGGGCGAGATCGGCACGACCAAGGCGACGCAGTTCGCACGGACCTGCCGCGGCAATACGCTGTTGAAACTCGCACGCGACAAGCGCTGGAAGACCATTCTCGCCGTCGCTCCCGATAGCGAGGCCCACGCCGCGTCCTGGCCTCGCTCCGCCGCAGGGATCGAGCGATTACCGCAAGGACCGGGCGATCTCGGACAGCGCATGCAGCGCCTGTTCCGGCGCTTGCCGCCAGGGCCCGCGCTCATCGTCGGCAGCGACATTCCCGGTCTCACGGCTCGGGAGATTGCGAGGGCCTTCCATTGCGTCCGCGGCGCTGACGCTGTGTTCGGGCCCGCCGCCGACGGCGGCTATTGGCTCGTCGGCTTGCGCCGGAGCCCGAACATCCTGACGCCATTTCGCGGCGTGCGCTGGTCAAGCCCGCATGCGCTTGCCGACACCCTCGCCAATCTCGAAGGACGCAAGGTCGTAACTGTCGCAACACTGAGCGACGTCGACACCGCCGAAGCATACGGAAAACTCCGCGCCGCGTGGCAGCGCCTGATCCCGCGTCGAGCTTAAGGCTTGGTTTTGGCCCCGGTCTCGCCTTTGAAGCGCGGCATCACCTCGATGAAGCTGCACGGCCGGTGGCGGTTGTCGAGCTGATGTTTGAGGATGCCGTTCCAGGCATCCTTGCAAGCGCCGGGTGATCCCGGCACGCAGAAGATGAAGGTCTCGTTCGCCATGCCGCCGCAAGCGCGCGATTGCACCGTCGAGGTGCCGACGGTGGCGTAGCTCAGCATGTGAAACAGAGCGGAGAAGCCGTCGATCTCTTTGTCGAATAGCGGCCTGACCGCCTCGGGCGTCACGTCGCGCGCGGAGAAGCCGGTGCCGCCGGTGGTGATGACGACGTCGACACCGGGGTCCTTGATCCACTTCCGAACCTTCTTGCGGATCTTCTTCTCGTCGTCGGTGACGATGTCCTTGTCGGCAAGCTGATGACCCGCTTCCGTGATCATCGAAGCCAGCACGGCGCCAGACTTGTCGTCCTTCTCGTCGCGGGTGTCGGACACCGTCAGCACGGCGATGCGCAACGGGATGAAGGGAACGCTTTCGTCGATGCGGGCCATGGGCAGTCTCCCGATTTGGGCGGTGACGAGGACCTATCGACTGTCGATTGCCGCTTTCAACATCAGCAGGTCGCGCCAGGCATAGCGCTTCGCCGCCGGGTTCCGCAACAGGTAGGCCGGGTGCAGCATGGCAAGCGCCGGCACGTCGCCAAAGGCGCAAGGATAGGTCAGCCATTTGCCCCTGAGCCGCATGATGCCTTCGCTCGTGCCGAGGATGGTCTTGGCCGCGGCGCCGCCGAGCAGCACCAGCGCCCTTGGCGACAGCAATTCGATCTGGCGGGCGAGGAACGGGGCGCAGGCCTCGACCTCCTCGGGCGTCGGCGTGCGGTTTCCCGGCGGGCGCCAATAGACGGTGTTGGTGATGTAGACGTCGGGCTCGCCGAACCCGATGGCGGCGAGCATGCGGTCGAGCAGTTGCCCGGCGCGGCCAACAAAGGGCTTGCCTTGCAGATCCTCATCGCGTCCCGGAGCTTCGCCGATCATCATCACCTTGGCCTCGACGCTGCCTCTGGCGAAGCAGAGGCTCTTCGCCGTGCGCTTCAGCGAGCAGCCCTCGAATTGCGCCACCAGTGCCTCGAGCTCGGAAAGCGTCGCCGCCGCACCGGTTACGGCGCGGTCTGCCGGGGCCGCGCGCGACGGCGACGCGCGCACGATCTCCATAGGCCGCTGGCGGCCCAGGGTCACCGGCGCAACCGGCGTTTCCCGCTCCACAACGGCGAAGTGGTTGACCGGCTCCTCGCCGATAGCTTCGTCGACGCCCATGGCCTCGTACCAGGCCAGGAGCGCGCGAAGGGCCTTGTCTTCAACTCGCGGCATAGCAAAGGGCTCCAGCTCGGCGCGCTCCGGCTTGACCGGGGATCGCCTAGCAGCCAAAGGGAATACCGGATTCCCACCGTCGCGGGAATGACATAAGCCCGCCCACGTCCGGAGATTGGAGCTTACCCAGTGACCGAACCCACCGAACGCGAGACCATGGAGTTCGACGTGGTCATTGTTGGCGCGGGGCCGGCCGGTCTTGCTGCTGCGATCAGGCTGAAGCAGCTCGCGGCGGAGCAGAATAGGGACATTTCGGTGGTGGTGCTGGAGAAGGGCTCCCAGGTCGCGGCCCATATCCTCTCGGGTGCGGTGATCGATCCCGTGGCGCTCGACAAGCTCCTGCCCGATTGGCGCGAGCGGGGCTCGCCGCTCGAGACCGCGGTCACCGAGGACCACTTCTATTATCTCTCAGAGACGGGCGGCATTTCCCTGCCCTCGCTGTTCATGCCGCCGCTGATGAGCAATCATGGCTGCTATATCGGCAGCCTCGGCAGCCTCTGCCGCTGGCTCGGCGAGCAGGCGGAAGCGCTTGGCGTTGAGGTCTATCCCGGCATCTCCGTCACCGAGGCCATGTTCGGACCGAATGGCGAGGTCGAGGGCGTGATCACCGGCGACATGGGCGTCGCCAGGGACGGGGCCCATAAGGACAGCTATACGCCGGGCATCGCGCTGACTGGCAAGTACACGCTGCTTGCCGAAGGCGCGCGCGGCTCGCTCACCAAGCAGCTGATCCGCCATTTCAGCCTCGACGCCGAGAGCGGCCCGCAGAAATACGGCATCGGGCTCAAGGAGCTGTGGGAGGTGCCTAAGGAGCAACATCGCCCTGGGCTGGTGCAGCACACCATGGGCTGGCCGCTCAACGACGCCACCGGCGGCGGCTCTTTCCTCTACCATTTCGGCAACAATCTCGTCGCCGTCGGCTTCGTCGTCCATCTCGATTACGCCAACCCTTATCTCAATCCGTTCAAGGAGTTTCAGCGCTCGAAGCTGCACCCGCGGATCGCCGAGCATCTCAAAGGCGGCAGGCGCATTTGCTACGGCGCCCGCGCGCTGACCGAGGGCGGCTGGCAGGCGATCCCGCGCCTCGTCTTTCCCGGAGGCGCGTTGGTCGGCTGCGCCGCCGGCTTCATGAATGTGCCGCGCATCAAGGGCAGCCATAACGCCATGCTGAGCGGCATGATGGCGGCTGAAGCCGCCTTCGCCGCGATCGCGGCGGGCCGCGCGCGCGATACGCTCGACGCCTATCCCGAGGTGTTGCGGGAGAGCGGCCTGGCCAAGGAGCTGAAGCGGGTGCGCAACGTGAAGCCGCTGTGGTCGCGGCTCGGCACGCGGCTTGGCGTCATGCTTGGCGGCATCGACATGTGGCTCAACACGCTGTTCCCGTTCCTCAGCCACACCCTGAAGCATACCAAGCCCGACTACGCGAGCCTCACCAAGGCTGCCGAGGCGAAGCCGGTCGATTATCCCAAGCCCGACGGCGTGCTCAGCTTCGACATCCTGTCCTCGGTGTTCCTCTCCGGCACCAACCACGCCGAGGACCAGCCGATGCATCTCAGGCTGACCGACCCCAGCATCCCGATCGCGGAGAACCTGCCGGAATATGCCGAGCCGGCGCAACGCTATTGCCCGGCGCAGGTCTATGAGGTGGTGGAAGAAGGCGGCTCGCCGCGCTTCCAGATTAACGCCCAGAACTGCGTTCACTGCAAGACCTGCGACGTCAAGGACCCGGCGCAGAACATTACCTGGGTTCCCCCCGAAGGCGGCGACGGGCCCAATTATGTAAATATGTGAGTCACCGCGCCGCCCTGTCGCGGCGGATGGCCACAAACGCGCCGCCTTTGCCCGGCATGGATTAAGGTTGCGATTGAAGCCAAAAGGCTTAATCCTCTCAATGGGGGTCGTTGAGGCGCAGATCTGGGGCGGCGTCAAGCCGAACGCACATGCCAGCTAAAGATGATCGACCTCTCCGCAAATGGGCGTGGAGGTCGCTGTTTGCTATTGCCATCATCGCCGCGCCCGCAGCGTATTCCGAGGTTGTCGACACCCAACATCCCGCTCAGGGCAGCCTGCTCGGCAATTACCTGTCAGGCCGGGTGGCGCGCGGTGACCACGACACCGCCGCTGCGGCTGACTTCTACTCGCGGGCGCTCGCCGAAGACCCCAATAATGAGCTGATCCTGGAGCAGACCTTCCTGCTCGAGACGGCGGCCGCTCACTGGGATCGTGCCGTCGAGCTCGCGCGTGACCTGGTCAAGCGCGAGCCGAACCACCGCATCGCCCAGTTCCTGCTCGGCTGCGACGCCTTCAAGCAAGGCAAATACAAGGAAGCCGACGAGCATTTCGCGGCGGCGCGCCAGGGCCCGATCGCCGATCTCACCTCGATCCTGGCCAGGGCCTGGGTGCAGCAGGCGGCAGGAAAGACCGACAAGGCGCTCGCCACGCTCGACACCCTGAGCGATGCCGATTGGGCGCAGTTTTATCAACGCTACCACCGCGCCCTGATCGCCGACCTCGCCGGCAGACACGAGCTGGCGCGCACCTCCTACGCCCAGGCCTTCCGCAAGAATCCGTCGACTTTGCGCGTCGCTGAGGCCTATGCCCGGCACGCCGTCAATATGAAGAACCGCAAGCTGGCGAAGCAGACCTTGCGCACGCACATCGCCAAATCAGGGCCGCATCCCTTGTCGACCGCGCTTCTGAGCGAGATCGAGTTCGGCAAAACGCCGCCGCTGCTCGTGACCACGCCGAGCGATGGCCTTGCCGAGGTGTTCTACGGCATCGGCGATGCGCTTGCCGGTGAAGGCGGCCTCGACATGGGCATCATCTTCTTGCAGTTCTCGCTCTATCTCAGGCCCGACTTCCCCATTGCCCATGTGGCCCTGGCCGAGGCTTATGACAGCGCGAAAAGATACGACCTCGAGCTTGCGCAATTCGACGCGCTCAATGAGGACTCGCCGCTTTGGCTCAACGTCCAGATCCAGAAGGCGTTTGCCCTCAACGCGCTTGACCGCGTCGACGACGCCAAGGTCTTGCTCGAGAAGATTATCGCCAAGAATCCGAAGGACATCCGGCCCTTGGACGCCCTCGGCAATATCCTTCGTTCGCACGAGCGCTATGCCGAGGCGCGCGACTACTACACCCGCGCCATCAACCTGATCGACAAGCCGACCAAGGAGAATTGGACGCTGTTCTATGCGCGCGGCGTGTGCAGCGAGCGGCTCAAGGAGTGGCCCGCGGCCGAGGCCGACCTCAAAAAGGCGCTCGAGCTGTCGCCCAATGAATCTCCGGTCCTGAACTATCTCGGCTACACCTGGGTCGATCAGAACCAGAACCTGAAGACGGCGATGGACTACATCCGCAAGGCGGTGAAGCTGAAGCCCGATGACGGCTATTACGTCGACAGCCTTGGCTGGGCCTATTACCGGCTCGGCAATCTGCCATCGGCCGTCGAGCAGCTCGAGCGCGCCGTCGAGCTGAAGCCTGACGATCCCGTCATCAACGATCATCTCGGTGACGCCTATTGGCGCGTCGGCCGCAAGCTCGAGGCTGAATATCAGTGGCAGCAGAGCCTAACGCTGAAGCCGGACAGCGATCTCATCGCCACGATCGACAAGAAGCTGAAGGACGGCCTCACCGACAGCCCTGAGACCAAGGCCGCGAACTCGACGGTCCAAGCCGGCCAGAAAGTCGCCGAGTAGGCGGTTCTGCCTCGTTTCGGGCACTTCGCGGAGGGCTGCCGATGACGGGGCTCCGCGATATCGCGCGCGCCAAGCTCAACTTGACGCTTGAGGTGCTCGGGCGCCGCGGCGACGGCTATCACGAGCTCCGTAGCCTCGTCGCCTTCACCGAACTCGGCGATGCCCTCGCCTTCGAGCCGGAAGGCGATCTCGCGCTCGTCATCGAGGGACCTTTCGCCGGCGCGCTCCAAGGCTCCAACCTCATCACCGCGGCAGCCGAAGCGGCCAAGACCTTGGTCCCAGGGGTCGCGCTTGGGCGCTTCCGCCTCGACAAGAGGCTCCCCGTCGCCGCCGGTCTCGGCGGCGGCTCGGCCGATGCTGCGGCAGCCTTGCGGCTGCTCACCCGCGCCAATCCAGGCCAACTCCCCGTTGCAACGCTCGAGAATCTTGCCGCCTCTCTCGGCTCCGACGTGACCGCGTGCCTGGGGAGCCGCCCGGCGCTGATGACCGGCCGCGGCGAGCGGGTTACGCCAGTCGAGGAGCTGCCTTCCTGCGGCGTCCTTCTCGTCAATCCCGGGCTATCGCTCGCATCTGGCGCCGTCTATGGCGCACTCGGCGCCCCTCCCCTCTCCGAGAGACGGTCAGAGCCGCCGGCAGTTCCGAGCTTCGCCGGAAATTTCGAGGCCTTGGTCGATTACGCCAATGCACGCGCCAATGATCTCGAGCCGGCGGCAATCAAGCTTGCGCCCGAGATTGCCGAGGTGCTGGCCGCACTCAAGCGGCTCGAAGGCGCCCGTCTCGTCAGGCTGTCGGGGAGCGGGCCGACGTGCTTTGCGGTGTTCGCCACCGAAGCCGAGGCCAAGCGGGCTGCGGCAACCATGGCGACAGCTCAGCCCTCATGGTGGGCGGCTCCGACCAGGCTCCTGCCGGGCGGCGACTAGAACGGGCGATCGACGCAGAAGGCGACCGCGTCGAGCAACGCCGCCTTGGGCTTGCTCTCGGGAAAGATGGCAAGCGCATCGCGGGCGATGGCGCCGTAATGGCGGGCGCGGTCCATGGTGTCGCTCAGCGCGTTGTGCTTCTGCATCAGCGTCATGGCCTCGTCGAGATCGTTGTCGCCGATCTCGCCATCCTGCAGCGTCCGGTGCCAGAAGGCGCGCTCCGCAGCGTTGCCGCGGCGATAGCACAGCACCACGGGGAGCGTGATCTTACCTTCGCGGAAATCGTCGCCGACGCTCTTGCCGAGGGTCGACGCGTCGCCGGCATAATCAAGGGCATCGTCGACGAGCTGAAACGCAAGGCCGAGATTGCGCCCATAGGATCTCAAGCCAGCGGCCTCCGATTTCGGCCGGTCGGCGACCACGGCGCCGACTTCGGCCGCGGCCGCGAACAGGGCCGCGGTCTTGGCGTCGATCACGGCGAGATAATCGTCCTCCGTGGTCTCGGTGTTCTTCGCGGTGACGAGCTGCATCACCTCGCCTTCGGCGATCACCGCCGCGGCGTCGGATAGGATGCGAAGCGCGCCGAGCGAGCCGACATCGACCATCATCTTGAAGGCCTGCCCGAGCAGGAAATCGCCGACGAGGACGCTCGCCTCATTGCCCCATAGGAGCCGCGCCGCCGCCTTGCCGCGTCGCAGATTGCTCTCATCGACGACGTCGTCATGGAGCAGCGTCGCGGTATGCATGAATTCAACGCTCGCGGCGAGCCGTACATGGCCGTTGCCTTCATAGCCGCAGAGCTTCGCGGTGGCGATGGTCAGCATCGGCCGCAGCCGCTTGCCGCCGGAATCGATCAAATGCCGCGCGAGCTCGGGGATCAGCTCCACATTGGAGCGGGCGCGGTCGAGAATGATGCGATTGACATGGCCCATATCCTCCGCGACAAGCGCGACGAGCGGCGCAAGGCTTGCCTTTGGGTCACGCGCACCGGAAAGCTGAACAACGACTCCCAAGACAGTTCTCCCCAAATGGCTTCGCCCTTGGTAGGCGATTGACGGCGAGGCGGATATTGTCGGCCCTCGGGCCGCAAGGTCAAGGCACCCTGGCGCAAGGTCTGTCGCACGATGAAGGAACTGTTGCGGTCAAACGACGCGGTGCTGATCTCCTTTGTCAGCGCTCTTCTCGGTGAAGAGGGGATCGTGTTCATCGTCGCCGACAGCAATATGAGCGTGCTGGAGGGCTCAATCGGGGCGCTGCCGCGGCGCGTGCTCGTGGACAGCCGCGAGATGGCCCGCGCCCGCCGCATCCTCACCGAGGCTGGCATCGGCAATGCCATCACCACCGACAAGAGCTGACGGTCCAGACTCCGAGCCGCGGGGCACGACCCGCGACGATTTCCTCGGCGGCCGCGTCACCGTGCTGCAACCGAAGCAAGGACACCGCGCCGGGAGCGATGCGGTGTGGCTCCAAGCCGCGGTCCGGCCGCGTGCGGGAAGCCGGGTGCTCGACGCCGGCGCCGGCGTCGGTGTCGCCGGGCTTTGCCTCCTCGCCCGCCATCCTCAAATTAACGTGACCGCTGTCGATATCGATGACAGGGCGTGCGCTCTCGCCGCGGCCAATGCCGCGCGGAACGGGGTCTCTGGCAGGATCACGGTGATCACCGCCGACGTGACTGCCCAGGCGGAGGGCCTGCTCGCCAAGGGCCTCGCACGCGAGGGCTACGATCAGGTGATGGCCAATCCACCCTATCACCGCGAGGGCACGGTGCGCGCCGCTCCCGATCGCGGCCGGGCAGCGGCGCATGTCATGCAGGAAGGCGGGCTTGCCGCCTGGGTCCGCTTCTTCGCCACCATGGCCGCGCCGAAGGGCGTGGTCACGATCATCCACCGCGCCGACGCGTTGACGGGATTGTTACCGCTGTTCGCGCGGAGCTTCGGCGGCATCAGCGTGTTTCCCTTGTTTCCGAAGCCGGGCGAGGCCGCGACGCGTGTAATCGTGCGCGCCGAGAAGGGACGCCGGGCCGGATTGACGCTCCTTCCGGGCCTCATCCTGCACGAGCCTGATGGGCGCTACACGGCAAAGGCCGAGGCGGTGTTACGAGATGGAGAGGGACTCGATTTCGGGACGTAGCGAAAGAAAAGGGCTGCCGCCCCGGGGGACAAGGCGGCAGCCCTCAATGGGCCCGAGCGTGAGGCGTCTCGGGCGGAAAACGGCCTAGTAGCAGACGTTGATGCGGCGATAGATCGTCTTATAGATGTAGCCGTAGGTGTAATCGCTCCAGACGCGGATCGTCACCGGACGGGACACCCAGCAACCGCCATAGGAGTAATTCCAGTGATGGCCGTAATGGCCATGGCCATGACCATGGCCGTGACCATGGCCGTAACCGTAACCGGCTTGGGCCTGGGGGACGGCGAATGCGAAAGCGGCGAGAGCGGCAGCAGCGATAAAGGTCTTCTTGAACATCGTATCAACCTCCAGAGTGCGACGCGGGGGAGAGGATCGCGTCTTGATTGGACCATCGAACCAAGGGCTCTTCCCTCGGGTCATGGTGCGGTTTTAGCTGGAGGCCTCTGAACCGAAGCTGAGGGCGCTATTCATGTGGCGTTCACGCCGGAAACACCGCGCGGCAAGAAAAAGGGCCATCCCCGATCCCGGGAATGGCCCTGTTGGATTTCAAAGTGCCGAGTGCCGGCTAGTAGCGCCAATAGCGGCGGCCGCGCCAATAGGGATAATAGGCGTAAGGATAGGGCGGGTAGTAGGCGTAAGGCCGGTAGCCGTAGCCGTAA
>Ga0315553_10002418_pt1 | contig 14989 bp, 17 predicted proteins | sample SalMarSW160140MG_FD_203099 | JGI IMG/M metagenome (GOLD analysis project Ga0315553, IMG submission 203099) | Salt marsh sediment microbial communities from the Plum Island Ecosystem LTER, Massachusetts, United States - Salt Marsh Sediment SW1601-40 ... | reverse complement strand
GGATCCGGCGTGCCTTGGCACGCATCTCCATCACCGTGCAGTGCGGGTTGTCGTCGATGAACAGGGGCGCCTCGGCGAGGCGCCCCACGGCGTGGCTCAGCCGGCTCCAGTCGCCCTCGGGGATGTTGCCGGTCGCCAGCTTCTTCGAGTCCACTCGCGCCTCGGAGGCCAGCAACCGTTTCGTCAGCTCGAGGTGACCCATCTCCATCGAGAAGAACAACACCGGCCGGTTCGCGTGCGTGGCGACGTGTTTCGCCGCGCCGAGGCCGAACGCGCTCTTCCCCTGCCCCGGCCGGGCCGCGAGGATGATCAGGTTCGAGGGTTGGAGCCCCAGGAGCACGCCGTCGAGGTCGTCGTAGCCGGTCGGCACCCCCGTGACCTCGCTGTCGCTCCCGTAGAGGAACTCGAGGTGGTCGAGCGTCCCCTGCAACGACTGGTGGAGATCGACCATCGACTCGCTCACGCGCCGCTCGGCGACGTCGAAGACGAGGGCCTCGGCGCGATCGAGCGTCTCGATCACGTCGCTCGGTGCGGCGTAGCCCATCTCCGCGATCTCGCCCGCGACGACGATGAGCCGGCGCAGCAGCGCGAGCTCGCCGACCACCTGCGCGTAGTGGCCCGCGTTGGCCGACGCGGGCGTACCCGCTTGCAGCGCGACCAGCGCGGGCTTGCCGCCGATCACGTCGAGCAGGTCGGCCCGGCGCAGCTCCTCGGCCACGGTCACGGGATCGACGGGCTCCCCCTGCCCGTAGAGGACCATGATCGCCTCGAAGACGTGACCGTGGGCCGGCTTGTGGAAGTCGCCGGCGTCGATGCGCTGCTCGGCTGCGGCCGTGATGGCGTCGCGCGACAGCAGCATCGCGCCGAGCAGGGACTCCTCGACCTCGAGGTTGTGAGGCTGGATGCGACCGGAGTCGGCCCGACGCCGCCGCGCTTCGTCGATCGTCTGGACCACGCTCACCCCCCGCCCGCTACCCGTCGAGCCCGGGGGTGATCCTGGGGCCCCGGGCTTGTGAGGAGCAAGAGGACAACCCAAACGATTCTGGGGATTCGACTGTGGAAATCTTGCCCGTTTTCCACAGCCGGCGCGCGCACCCCGCTATCGACTCATGCAGGTGTGACAGTTATCCGGGTGTGACAACCACGGTGGATGGTCGCGTGCGGTCGCGAGCTCACTCCGGGTAGCGGGGCGGGCGTCCCTCCCGGAACGCGCTGCGGGCCTCGTCGAGGTTGCCCGTGTGCCCGGCCAGGAGCTGGCTGCGGTTCTCGAGCTCGATCGCGGCGCCGAGGCTCCCGACCTCGAGGTTCGCCCAGCACACCTCCTTGGTCATCATGATCCCGAAGGGGCTGAGCGTGCAGAGGTGGTCCGCGAGCGCGAGGGCCTCCTCGAGGACCTCACCCGCGGGAACCACGCGCGAGACGAGCCCGATGCGCTCCGCTTCGGCCGCGTCGACGCGGCGTCCGCTCAACAGGAGCTCGAACGCGCGCGACGCGCCGATGAGCCGTGGCAGCAGGAAGCTCACGCCCAGCTCGGTGCCGGTGAGCCCGTTGACCACCGCGGCGCCGCAGAACGACGCCGTCTCGTCCGCGAGGCGCACGTCGGCGCCGAGCGACAGGCACATGCCACCGCCGTACGCGGCCCCGTTCACGGCCGCGATGACCGGCTGCGGCAGGGCGCGCAACGCGGGGACCACTCCCCCCATATAGGACATCGCCCGCATACCGAGCCGGGCGACACCGAGGCCTTCCGCGCCGGGGATGGCGCCGAAGTCCTCGAGCTCGAGGCCCGAACAGAACCCCCGGCCGGCGCCGGTGAGCACCACGACCCAGGTGTCGTTGTCGGCCCCGACCCGATCGATCGCGTCGTAGAGCGCCTCGACCAGATCGAAGCTCATCGAGTTCAGCCGCTCCGGGCGGTTCAGCCGCACGATGGACGTGTGGTCACCACCGGATTCGATCTCGACGAGGCTCACGCCGCGGTTACTCCGCCACCACCTCGACGGCCAGCGTGACGTCGACGTCGGGATGCACGCTCGCCCGGACCTCGGCCGACCCGAGCTCCTTGATCGGCTCTTCGAGCTCGATCGCTCGCCGATCGAGCTCCACGCCGACCTGCTCGCGCACCGCAGTGGCGATGTCCATGTTGGTCACGGAGCCGAACAGGCGTCCCTCCTCGCCGGCGCGCGCGGCGACACGGATGGGACCGGCGCCCAGCTTGGCCGCGAGCTCCTCGGCCGCGGCTCGCTCCCGCGCGTCACGTGCCTCGCGGCTGCGGCGCATCGCCTCGGCCTGCCGCACGGCACCGGGGCTGGCAGGAATGGCCGCGCCCCTCGGGACGAGGAAGTTGCGCGCGTAGCCGTCGGCAACGTCGACGAGATCGCCCTTGCGCCCAAGGTTCTCGACGTCGTCGCGGAGCAGAATCCTCATTCGCCGCCTCCGGCGCTCTCGGTCTCCTCCGACCGTGCGGCACCGGCCTCGGCGGGAGCCGTCTCGGCGGGAGCCGTCTCGGCGGCAGCGGTCTCCGTCGGGGCCGGCGTGGGCGCCCCGGCCTCGTCGCCATCCGGGCTCGCGCCCGCACCCGGTGGCGGTGGTGGCGGCGTCGAGGGACGCGGCGCGGCTCCGGTCGGCCGCATCTCGCGATCGCGCTTCTTGCGCCCCCGTTGCGTCACCTGGCGTACCTGGTAGGGCAACAACGCCATCTCCCGAGCGACCCTGATCGCGCGCGCGACCTGGCGTTGCTGTTGCGAGCTGTTCCCGGTCACGCGGCGGGCCCGGATCTTGGCCCGCTCCGACATGAAGCGCCGCAGCAGGTTCACGTCCTTGTAGTCGACGTAGGTGATCCCCTCGGTGGTGAGGATCGACACCTTCTGCTTGCGCGGCCGGAGCTCCTTGCTCATCTTCTTGCCGCTCTTGCGGTTGCGACGTCCCATCAGAAGGGCTCCTCACCGAACTCGTCGGGTGGCGGGGTCGCCGGGCCGCCACCACCTCCCGGGCTGCCGCCACCTCCCGGGCTGCCGCCACCTCCCGCGCTGCCGAAGTCCCCGCCGCCCCGCCGATCGTTCTTGGCGATGTCGGCGGTCGCCCAGCGGAGGCTGGGGCCCACCTCGTCCGCCACGATCTCGACGACGCTGCGGCGCTCTCCCTGGTCGGTCTCCCAGCTGCGCTGCTCGAGGCGGCCCGTGACCACCACGCGCGCACCCTTCGGCAGCGACTCGGCGACATTCTCCGCCATGTCCCGCCAGCAGACGACGTTGAAGAAGCTCGTCGCCTCTTCCCACTCCTGGGTCTGGCGGTTCTGCCACCGCCGGTTCACGGCGACACCGAACGTGGCCTTCGGGGCGCCGCTCGGCGTGTAGCGCAGCTCGGGATCACGGGTCAGGTTGCCCACGACCGTGATGCTGTTGCCGGTAGCCATCGGAATCCTCCTACGAGTCGGCGACGTTGCTCATCGCCGCCGGGGGCCCGTAGGCCTCCTCCGGGATGCGCAACACCTTGTGCCGAACGACCGAGTCCGCGAGCGCGAGGGTCCGGTGCAGCTCGTCCATCGCCGCGGGCTCGGCCCGCGCCTGGAGCACCACGTACCAGCCCTCGGTCTTGTGCGCGATCTCGTAGGCGAAGCGCCGCTTGCCCCAGTGATCGACGTAGCCGAGATCGGCGCCGCGATCGGCGAGTGCCTGGCGATGCGCTTCGACGTCGGCGCGGATCTGCTCTTCGTCTGCGTCCGCGTCGTAGATGACCATGACCTCGTAGGGCCGCATGGGCCGCTACCTCCTTGACCTGTGGACCGCCCTCGGGCGGGCTCCCGTCGACTCGACGTGTTCTGGTCGGCGCCGGGAGCAGGACCGCGGCGCCCGGCCGTGCCGGGACGCCGAAGTGGTGAGGCTACCAGAGCCTCCCCACGACGCCCGCTCGACGCCGGGCCCGGGCGACCCGGCGGCGGCGCATTGCGTCGTGTCCGCCCGGACCCTACCCGCCGGGTGTGACGCCTTCCTCAGCGGTGGAGGTCCCCCGGGGGGAGCTCGCCCGCGGGGGCCTCGAACGCGACGACGAAGGGGACACTCGATCGGTAGGCCGGGCACTCGGCGTCCGTCCCCTCGCAGGGTTCGAGCTCGAGATGGTCCACGAGCGCCCCCGCACCGTCGTAGAAGCCGACCTCGAGCGGGATCGGCACGCCGGCCATGGTGAAGGCGACATCGGTGGCCTGGGGGTAGACGAAGGCCATGCCGGCATACTCGCCGAGATCGTCCACGCCCCGCAGGCCCTGCGATCGTTGGGCGTCCGTCACGGCGACCAGCACCTGCAGCATCTCGTCGCCGATCGTCAGCGTCGCCTCCTCGAAGCCCTCGAAGGGCGCCTGCGCGGGCCGCGTGGCCGGGAAGGTCGGAACGCCGCCGGCGGTGTCGCCCGTCGCTCCGCCATCGTCACCGGAGCACGCCACGAGCATGGCCGTGAGCACGACCACGAGGGCGACAACCGACGCGAGCGCGCCGAGGCGATGGCGCGCCCGCGCGGTGATCACGCGTCGACGCGTGTCCGCGTCTCGCCGACGAGACCGAGAGCCTCGGCCACGTCGTCCGCCAGGTGATAGGTCTCGTCCGCGGCCGGGAAGCGCCGGGTGCGCACATCATCGGCGAACGCGGCAACGGCCGACGTCGCCTCGTCCTTCATGGACGCGTAGCGGCGCACGAACTTCGGCACGACTCGGTCTTCGAAGCCGAGCAGGTCGTGGACGACGAGCACCTGACCGTCGACGTGGCGACCGGCACCGATGCCGATCGTGGGCACGTCGACCGCGTCGGTGACCACACGTGCGACTGCATCGGGAACACATTCCAGCACGATCGCGAAGCAGCCGGCGTCGGCGAGGGCCACGGCATCGTCGACCATCTCCCGCGCCTCGTCGAGCTGCTTGGCCTGGACCTTGAACCCGCCCAGCGCGTGCACCGACTGCGGGGTGAGCCCGAGGTGCCCCATCACCGGGATCTCCAGGTCGAGGATGGCCGCGACGGCATCGAGCCGCTTGCGGCCCCCTTCCAGCTTCACCGCCTGGGCACCGGCTCGGACGAGTGCCGCGGCGTTGCGCACGGTCTCCTCGCGAGAGACGTGGTAGCTCAGCCAGGGGAGATCGCCGACCACGAGCGGCTCCGGCTCCGCGCGGGCGACCGCGCCGACGTGGTGGGCCATGTCGTCGATGGTGACCTGCAAGGTGTCGTCGTAGCCCAGGACCACCATCGCGACCGAGTCGCCGACGAGGATCAGGTCGACGTCCGCGTCCGACGCGATGCGGGCGGTCGGCGCGTCGTACGCGGTGACCATGACGAGTGGCTCGCCGCTGCCCTTGTGAGCCCGGATTGCGGGCGCGGACCGAGGGTGTGGTCGATCGGATGCCATCGTGCACCTCCGCCGTCCAGGGCACGCACGGCTCCCGGCGGCGACCCCGATGCTATCCCACGACTACGGAGCGAGGTCGTCCGTGTCGTCTTCGACGGGTTCGAAGGGGTACTGGGACCGGCACGATACGCACCACAGCTCCGGGTCGTCCACGATCTGGCGGGCCGCAGCGGTCCCGGCCTGCTCCGGATCCACGTAGACGCGGTGGACGAGGGCGAGGTCGTCGTCGGGGTGGGCGCAGTTCTCGCAGACCCGGTCCATGCGGAATCGGCGGCTCAGCCGACGTGGCGACGACCGAGGAGGTAGCGGCGCACGAGGTGGTTCCACGAGCAGTCGAGGCAGACCTCGACGACGTAGCAGGCGAACTCGTCGACCGAGTCCCCGAGGCGCTCCAGCTCCCGGTCGTGGCTGATGCAGCGCCCGTTCGCCTGCTTGAGCTTGTCGCCGTACACGTAGGAGACGAATCGAAGCCCCGTTCCGTCACAGAGCGGACAGGGCTCGTTCGCGGGGGTTCCGATGTGCCGCGCGGCACGAAGCAGCTCGGGATGGGCGTCGCAGACCTCGGGACGGCCCAAGACGCCACGGCGGTAGTCGCGCAGGACCACCCGCTTGGCCAGCGCGTAGTCCGTCGACGGCACGGCGGGCAGTGTACCGGCGTGTTCCCGCGCCTGGAGCCCAAGCCCTGTGGCCGGCGCGCGCTCCGAAAGCCGACGCGCGTGCGCGCTTGACGACGCGAGCAGCCGAGCGTAACGTGAAACGACGATATATCGAGTCGATATATCGACCGACTCGACGGGCGCCGCCGCAACAGCGGGTGGACGCCCCCGGAGCGACCGGCATGCTCGAACTCGCCATACTCGGACTCCTGAAGGAGCAGCCGCTCCACGGCTACGAGCTGAAGAAGCGCCTCGGCGATCAGCTCGGGTTCCTCTCCGGCGTCTCGTTCGGCTCGCTGTACCCGGCGCTGCGGCGGCTCGAGAAGGCCGGCGCGATCGAGGCGATGAGCGGTGCCGACCTCGGGCTCGCGGAGCCGCCCACCTCGACGGGCTCCCTCGCGGGCGATCTCGCGACGGCTCGCGGCCGCCGCCGGACCCGGCCGAGCCGGCGGCGTCGCAAGGCCTATCGCATCACCGAACAGGGCCAGGAGCTCTTCGCCGAGCTCTTGGCCGCCGACGCGACTCCGGGAAGCGACGAGGAGCGCACCTTCGCGCTCAAGCTCTCCCTCTGCCGCTACCTCCCGAGCCAGGCGCGTGTGGCCTTGCTCGAACGGCGCCGAGCTGCGCTCACCAGCCGCCTCGAACGGGTCCGGCACGCGCTGACGGGCCTCGAGGGCGGGAAGACGGCGGCCGACGGTGAGCGCCGCCCGGCCGACGCGTACACACGCTCGCTGCTCGAGCACAGCGGCGAGATGACCGAACGCGACCTCGAGTGGGTCGACGACTTGATCGCCGCCGAGCGGCACGAGTCGGAGCTACCAGGAGGACGAGCCAGATGAGCGCACCGATTCGAGTGGCGATCGCCGGCGTGGGGAACTGCGCGAGCAGCCTCGCCCAGGGCGTCGAGTACTACCGCGACGCCGACCCGTCCGACGACGTGCCCGGGCTGATGCACGTCGAGGCGGGCGGCTACCACGTCGGCGACGTCGAGTTCGTCACCGCGTTCGACGTCGACGCCGACAAGGTCGGCGAGGACCTCGGCAAGGCGGTGTTCAAGGGGCAGAACAACACCATCCGCTTCGCGGCGGTGCCGGAGCTCGACGTGCAGGTCCTGCGAGGACCGACCCTGGACGGCCTCGGCCGGTACTACCGGGAGACGGTGACCGAGTCGCCCGCGCCGGCCGTCGACGTCGCCGAATCGCTTCGGGATGCCGACGCCGACGTCCTCGTCGCCTACCTGCCGGTCGGGTCGGAGCAGGCGCAACGGCACTACGCGCAGGCCGCGCTCGACGCGGGCGTGGCCTTTGTGAACGCGATCCCGGTGTTCCTCGCCAGCGACCCCGCGTGGGCCCGACGCTTCACCGACGCGGGCGTGCCGATCGTCGGCGACGACATCAAGAGCCAGGTCGGCGCGACCATCGTCCACCGGATCCTCGCCCGCCTCTTCGAGGACCGGGGCGTGGTGCTCGACCGCACCTACCAGCTCAACGTCGGCGGCAACATGGACTTCAAGAACATGCTCGAACGCGAGCGCCTCGAGTCCAAGAAGATCTCCAAGACCCAGTCGGTCACGAGCCAGCTCGCCAACGGCATCGCGGAGTCCGACGTCCACATCGGCCCGTCGGACCACGTCGCCTGGCTGGACGACCGCAAGTGGGCCTACATCCGACTGGAGGGCCGCAACTTCGGGGACGTGCCGCTCAACGTGGAGTTGAAGCTCGAGGTGTGGGACTCGCCGAACTCGGCCGGCGTGATCATCGACGCGATCCGCTGCGCCAAGGTGGCGCTCGATCGCGGCGAGGGCGGCCCCCTGCTCGGGCCCTCCGCCTACTTCATGAAGTCGCCCCCCGTGCAGTACACCGACGACGTGGCGCACCGTCTCGTCGAGGAGTTCCTCCGCGGGGCGTGACCGCCTCCGCGATCCGCCGGTGTCCGGGCGGGCGCTAGCGTGCCCGGATGCGCACCGTCGCCGAACTCACCCAGAACTTCGTCGACCTGCTCTGCGACACGTTCCCGGTGACCGGGACGCTGCTGGGTCGCCACGAGTTCGACAGCCACCTCGGTGCGTACGGCGCGGACCTCTACGACGAGTACGCGGGTGACATCGCCGGCCTCCTGGCCGAGCTGCACAGCTACGTCGACGCGACGATCGGCGGTGCCGCCGACCCGGGCCACGAGCTCGAGGCGAAGGCGCTCGACGGGATGCTCCGCACGTCCCTGCAGGAGCTCGAGCAGGAGCAACAGTGGCGCCGGAACCCCTCGCAGGCGATCGACAACGCGCTCATGGGTTGCTTCGCGCTGCTCCTGCGCCCGGGACCGGACCCCGCCAAGCGTGATGCCGCGCTCCGGGTGCGGTTGCGGGAGCTCCCCGGCTATCTCGACGGCGCCCGCCGGACCTGGCAGGACGTGCCGGAGCTCTGGGCCCGTGTCGCGGCAGAGTCGGCCGCGGCCGGGGCCGCGTTCCTCCGCGAGGAGCTCGGCGACGCACTCGGCGGGTCGCGTGCGCGTGCCGGGATCCTGCGGGCGGGCGAGCACGCGGCCCAGGCGCTCACGGAGGCCGCGGCGGCGCTCCGAGACGGAGTGGGAACGGTCGCCGACGGCTGGGCGATCGGGGAGCACCTCGTTGCCGAGCGCCTCCGCCACGAGCACCACTTGCCGGACAGCCCGTCCGAGATGGAGGCGCGCGGTCTCGCGCTCGTCGAGGAGACGGTCGCGGCGCTGACCGAGCTGGACCCGGAGTGGCGCACGACGCTGGCCGCAGCGAAGGACGACCACCCGCGCGCGGACAGGCTCCTCGAGGAGTACCGCTCAGAGATGGAACGGGCGCGCGACTTCGTCGTCGAGACCGGACTGGCACCCACGACCGGCGCACCGCTCGAGGTCCGTCCGACCCCGTCGTTCTGGGTCCCCCTCCTGCCGTACGCGGCGTACGACCCGCCCGGTTTGTTCGAGCCCGATCAACGGGGATTCTTCTGGGTCACCGTGCCCGAGGGCGAGGACGCGGCCGACCGGCTGCGCGGCCACCCGAGGCCGGGCATCACCGTCACCGCAGTCCACGAGGGCTACCCCGGGCACCACCTCCAGCTGACCCACGCCAACGCCCACGCCGGCCTCACGCGCACCCTGGCCGAGTCCACCCTCACCATCGAGGGATGGGCCTTCTACTGCGAGCAGCTCCTCTGGGAGGAGGGCTATTACGGCGACGACCGTGTGCTCCGCCTCTACCAACTGAAGGACCAGCTGTGGCGGGCCGCCCGGGTGGTGCTCGACATGCGACTCCACACCGGTGCGATCGGGGTCGGCGAGGCGATCGACTACCTCGTCGACGTCGCCGACCTCGAGCGCGGCAATGCCACGGCCGAAGTGCACCGCTACACCTCCAGCCCCACGTACCAGATCTGCTACGCGATCGGGAAGGCCGAGATCCTGAAACTCCGGGAGGCCCTGCAGGGCCGCGCGGGCACAGGGCTCGACTTGGCCGAGTTCCACCGTCGCTTCCTCGACTTCGGGTCGGTGGCCGTCCCGCTCACGGCAAAGGCAATGCTCGCTGCGTGAGCGCAGCGGAGACTGCTCCCACAGGAAGGACGGCCCGTGGACGAGTCCCCCGAACCGATCGTCGCCGCCGCGGTACAGGCGACGCCGGTGTTTCTCGACCGTGCTGCCACCGTGGCGCGGGCCGTGGCGCTCATCGAGGAGGCCGCGAGCCACGGTGCACGCCTCGTGCTCTTCCCCGAGGCTTTCGTCCCCGGCTACCCGGATTGGGTGTGGCGCGCGCCGCCGTGGGGCGGCGGGACGGCCCGGCTCTTCGAACGGCTCGTCGACCAGGCCGTCACAGTGCCGGGCCCTGACGTCGACGCGCTCGCGGCCGCCGCTCGGCGCGTGGACGCGTACGTCGCCATCGGCCTCAACGAGCGCGAGCCGCACGGCTCCACCGTCTACAACTCGCTTCTGTATCTCGGCCCCGACGGCTCGGTGCTGGGTGTGCACCGCAAGTTGATGCCGACCGGCGGCGAGCGGCTCGTCTGGGGCTTCGGCGACGGCTCGGGTCTCGTCACCTTCGACACGCCCGCGGGCCGCGTGGGCGGGCTGATCTGCTGGGAGAACTACATGCCGCTCGCGCGCGCTGCCCTGTTCGCCCGCGGAACCGAGATCTACCTGGCCCCGACGTGGGACAACAGCGATGTCTGGGTACCGACGCTGCGCCACATCGCCAAGGAGGGTCGCTGCTACGTCGTCGGGACCAACAGCTATCTGCGCGGCAGCGACGTCCCCGCGCAAGAGCTCGGTGTCCCCGACCTCTACGGCGGCGAGGACGATTGGATGAGCCGCGGGAACGCCTGCATCGTCGGCCCCGACGGTGAGATCCTCGCCGGGCCCCTGGTCGAGCGACCCGGGATCCTGTACGCCGAGCTCGACCCCGGGACCGTCCGGCGCTCGCGGCTCCAGTTCGACGCGTGCGGGCACTACGCGCGTCCCGACGTCTTCCGGCTCGACGTCGACGATCGCCCCAAGCCTGCGGTGGCCTTCTCGCTCGACGTCGAACCGGCGGCGGCGACCGCCTCCGAGGCGCGACCCGACGAGCTGCAGTAGGGCACCACGATGCTCGTGCAGCAGCCGACCGGCGCCGAACCACGCGCCGGAGCCGGTGGTCCGTCACAATGGTCGCCGTGAGCGAGAACACCGAGAGTTGGGACCGCGTCGCGGCGGCAGCACGGAAGGCCTTCGACCCGGGCGTCGACGTCGTGCACTACGGGCCCGACGCGCCGGACGAGTCCGAGCTCCGGCTGCTGGGGGACGTCGAGGGAAAGCGCGTCCTCGAGCTCGGCTGCGGAGCAGGCCACGGGGCGGTGGCACTGGCACGAGCCGGGGCGCACGTCACCGCGGTCGACGCATCCTCGTCACAGCTCCAGCACGCCCATCATCTCGCCGACGAGCACGAGGTGCGAGTCGAGTGGCACCACGGCGACGCCGCCGAGCTGGCGTTCCTCCGCGCCGACTCGATCGACGTCACCTACAGCGCCGGGATGTTCGCCGAGGTCGAGGACGTCGATCGGCTCCTCCGTCAGGTGCACCGCGTGCTCCGACCCCACGGCACGTTCGTGTGCGCGTACGAGCACCCGATGTCGTGGTGCGTCGCGCAGGACTCCGGCGAGAAGGGGATGCGCGGCAGCGTGGGGCGCTCGTACTTCGCCGACGTCCCGATCATCGTCGAGCGCTTCGGGGCCTCCTTCACCATGTACCCCCGCCGCGTCGCGGAGATGTTCGCCTCGCTCTCCCGCGCCGGCTTCCGCGTCGACGTGCTCCTCGAACCCGAGCCGCCGTTCGAGGATTCGCCGCCGTTGCTCCCGACGACCATCGTCTGGCGCGCGCGCAAGGAAGGCGTCTGAGCGGCACGGAGCCGCGCTGCGACGCGATGCTCTCCGTCTTCGACGATCTGCCCTTCCACCAAATCCCCGCCCCGTTCGACGTAGCCGGGTCCGGCGACCACCGCTGGTTCGACCGCTACTGGTTCGTGGCCTTCGAACCCGAGGGGCGACTCGCGTTCGCGACCGGGCTGGGCGTGTACAAGAACATGGACGTGCTCGACGGCTTCGCCGCCGCGGTGCTCGACGGCACGCAGCACAACGTGCGCGTGTCGCGAACGTTGCGGCCGGACCTGGCCCAGATCGGCGCCGGCCCGCTGCGCTACGAGGTCGTGGAGGGCCTGCACGCCTTTCGGCTCGTGCTCGCGAAGAACGACTTCGACCTCGCGTTCGACCTGACGTGGACCGCGACCACCGCGCCCCACGAGGAGGCCCACCACCTCCGCCGCGAGGGGGGCGTCCTCCAGGAGGATTACGAACGCTTCTTCCAGTTCGGCAACGTGTCCGGGACGGTGGCCACCGCGGGAACGCGGTTCGACCTCGCGGGTGTTGACTGGTTCGCCTTCCGGGACCGTTCCTTCGGGATTCGCCCGGGCGTCGGCGGTCCGCCACCGCAGGCCTCCGAACGCGCCCCGTCGCGGGCGCGTGCGCTCATGCTGGGCGCAGCCTTCGCGATCGACGATGCCACGGGCGTCTTCCAGCTCCAGGAGGACGCCGACGGTCGGGTGCGGTACTTCGACGGGTACGTGGCCCCGGCGGAAGGGCAGCGGCAACGGTTCGTCGACGCGACCACCGATGTCGAGCTCACCGGGGAGCACCGGGAGCTGGCGCGAGCGCGCGTCGAGCTGGTCGACGACGCCGGAGCATCGTCGGTCCTCGAGCTGGAGCCGCTCTGCCCCCCGTTCGTGCACCAGGGATTCGGGTACTTCGACGGCTTCCACGACCGGCAGGGGCTCGGCGTGCGACGTGGCGCGCTCCACGTCGAGGGCGAACGCTACGACGTCTCCGAACCCGGACGGGTCGTCGACCTCAGCGGTGGCCGGGACTTCATCCCGGGAGCGACCCCTCGCGAGGGAGCGGCCCGCGTCCGCCTCGACGGCCGGCCGGGCGTTGCCGACGCGTTCTTCCACGCGCGATAGCTGCGGCCGCCGCCGCTCACGGTCGGTCGGGGGGCGTGATGCCCCGCTCGGCGGCCCAGGCGTCGAGCTGGCGGTAGGCCTCGGCCTCGTCCATCGGTCCCTCGTCGAGGCGGAGGTCGAGGAGGTACCGCAACGCCGCCCCGACCTCGCGACCCGGTTGGAGGCCGAGGTGGGTCATGACCTGGTTGCCATCGAGGGGCGGCCGGATCGCGTCGAGCTCCTCCTGCCGGCGGAGCTGGTCGATGCGTTCCTCGAGCTCGTCCATCCTGCGCGCGAGCCGCCGGGCCTTCACCCGGTTGCGCGTCGTGCAGTCGCAGCGGACCAGGTGGTTGAGGTCGTCGAGCAGCCGTCCCGCGTCGCGCACGTAGCGCCGCACGGCCCGGTCGGTCCATCCCATCCGGTAGGTGTGGAAGCGCAGGTGCAGCTCGATGAGCTGCACCACGTCGTCGGTGAGCTCGGTCGGAAAACGCAGCGCCCGGAGGCGGTCTTCCGCCATGCGTGCGCCGACCACCTCGTGGTGATGGAACGTGACGCCGTGGGGACCGAACGCGCGGGTCTTGGGCTTGCCGATGTCGTGGAGCAGGGCGGCGAGACGGACCCGAAGCTCGGGTCGGGTGTTGGCCACCACCGCGATCGTGTGCGCGAGCACGTCCTTGTGCCGGTGGATCGGGTCCTGTTCGAGCTCCATCGCGTTCAGCTCGGGGAGGAACTCGTCGGCGAGCCCCGTCCCGGAGAGCAGCCACAGACCAGCGCTCGGGTCGTCGACAACGAGAAGCTTGCTCAGCTCGTCGCGGATCCGCTCCGCGCTCACGATCTCGAGACGCCCGGCCATCTCCTCCAGCGCTGCGACAAGCGCGGGCTCGGGCTCGAGCCCGTAGCCGGCGACGAAGCGTGCGGCCCGAAGCATGCGCAGCGGGTCGTCGCCGAAGGAGACCTCGGGTGCCTCGGGGGTCCGCAGGCGACGCGCCGCCAGGTCGGCCGCGCCGCCGAAGGGGTCGATGAGCTCCGGCTCGGGGAGTCGGAGCGCCATCGCGTTCACAGTGAAGTCCCGCCGTGAGAGATCGGTCTCGATGTCGTCGGCGAACTCCACCCAGGGCTTGCGGCTCTCGGGTCGGTAGACGTCGGCGCGGAAGGTGGTGATCTCGAGGCGTGTGCCGTCGACCTCGCAGCCGACCGTCCCGAACCGCGCACCCTGGGTCCAGACCGCGTCGGCCCAGCCCGAGACGACAGCTTCGACGACCTCCGGGCGGGCGTCGGTGGCGACGTCGACGTCGTCGTGGGGCAGGTCGAGCAGGGCGTCGCGCACCGATCCGCCGACCAGGAAACCGACGTGGCCGACGTCGACGAGGCGGCTCGCGAGCTGTTGCAACGGGGAATCGCTCTCGAGGAGCGGACGCAGCCGCTCGGGCACTGCGGGGGTGCTCATGGTGCGATCATTGTCGCGGGCACGATGCGGCCGGCGGAGAAATCATCCGGGTCGCGTCGAATCGGCCGCTGGTACTGTCGCAGTGAAAGGACGCGATGGACCTCAACTCGCCCGAGACCTGGCGCTGGATCTGGCTCGCGGCGGCGTTCGTGTTCGCCGTCGGCGAGGTCACGCTCGTCGGGACGTTCTTCCTCCTCCCCTTCGGCGTCGGGGCCGCGGCCGCCTGCATCACGTCGTTCCTCGACCATTCGGTGCTCACGTCCTGGGTCGTGTTCGTGCTCGGTTCGGTCCTTGCCTCCCTGGCGCTGTGGCCCCTGGGCCGCCGGCTCGACCGGGCCACGATGCCCGACCAGGAGGGCGTGGGTGCCCACCGCTGGAGCGGGCGCGTCGCCACGGTCCTCCAGGACATCCCCGGTGGGCCGAGCGCCACCGGCCTCGCTCGCGTCGAGCGGGAGGAGTGGCGCGCCGAGTCGGTCGACGACACTCCCATCCCCGCCGGGGCGCTGGTCCGGGTCATCCGCGTCGACGGCACCCGCGTCATCGTCGAGCCCGCCGACCGCGCTACACCCCCCAACCCCGCGCCGGACTGACCGGCGTTCGATCCCGGAGGACCCATGGCCGCCGTCATCGTGCTCATCGTCGTCGCCGCGCTGCTGCTCGTCCTGGCCGCGTCGGGCGTCAAGATCATCCGTCCGTTCCAGCGCGGATTGAAGGAGCGGTTGGGCCGCTACAACTCGACGCTCGAGCCCGGCCTGCGGGTCATCATCCCCTTCATCGACAAGCTCGTGCGCGTCGACATGCGCGAGCAGGTGGTCGACGTTCCTCCGCAGGAGGTCATCACCGAGGACAACGTCGTCGTGACCGTCGACGCGGTCATCTACTACGAAGCCACCGACCCGCGTCGCCTCGTCTACAACGTCCACAACTTTCGCCTCGCGGTCACGAAGCTCGCGCAGACCAACCTCCGCAACCTCGTGGGTGACATGCAGCTCGACGAGGCGCTGACCTCCCGGG
>Ga0315553_10002417_pt1 | contig 14994 bp, 13 predicted proteins | sample SalMarSW160140MG_FD_203099 | JGI IMG/M metagenome (GOLD analysis project Ga0315553, IMG submission 203099) | Salt marsh sediment microbial communities from the Plum Island Ecosystem LTER, Massachusetts, United States - Salt Marsh Sediment SW1601-40 ... | reverse complement strand
TCGATTTGTATTGTTGCGGTAGTCTTGCTCCTAGCTTGGGTATTGGTGCGCAAGACGGCCATCGGCTTGTTCATTGAGTCGGTTGGAATCAATGCCAAATCAACCTACTTTAGCGGTGTCAACGAACAGAACGTCAAATTGCTAGCCTATGTCTTCTGCGGGTTATGTGGCGCGATTGCCGGCCTAATCCTCAGTTCCTATGTCCATAGCGCAGATGGAAATAACAATGGTCTGAACTATGAGTTGGATGCTATCTTGGCGGTCGTCATGGGCGGGACCTCGTTGATGGGTGGACGGTTCTCCTTGCTTGCCAGTGTGATTGGCGCGGTAGTTATCTGGACCTTCACCGTCACAGTCTATAGCCTGGGTGTGCCAGCCAATGCCTTGTTAGCAGCCAAAGCAGTGCTGGTCATGGCGGTCATTCTTCTCTACTCCAATTACTCACGCAGTTTGATGAGCCGATTATTCGAGCGAAGAGGTTCTCAGCATGGTACGGCGAATTAAACCCTTTCTTTTTCGATACGGTTCACTACTAGCAACCATTGCAATCTTCGTACTGGTCTACTATATTGGCGGTCAGCTGTATCCCGCCATGCAGAAGCCACAGGTGTTTTTCAATCTATTCATTAATGATAGTAGCTTATTACTTGTTTCCATTGGGATGACGCTGGTGATGCTGACCGCCGGGATTGATCTTTCGGTGGGAGGGATGATTGCTCTGGTCAGCACTGCTTCCGCTGCGTTGCTTCGGGATGGGATGAGCCCATACATCCTGATTCCACTGATGATCCTTTTGGGTATTTCCTTTGGGGCTCTCATGGGTTGGATTATTCAGACTCTCAAAGTAGAGCCTTTTATCGTGACCCTGATGGGTCTTTACTTAGCACGCGGCTTGGCTTATATCATCAGTCTGACTTCGGTGCCCATTAGGGACCCGGTTTATAAGCAGCTGGCGTTGACGCCGATCTATATTCCGTTCATACCTAATGCGTATGTCTATCTCCCAACTTTGGTTGGTCCCATCATGTTGCTGATAGCGATGTACCTGAGCTTTTTCACACGCTTTGGTCGCACGCTCTATGCCATGGGTAATAACGAACAATCCGCGATCCTGATGGGCCTGCGGGTCCCTCGTTCAAAGATTTTGGTTTATGCGTTCAGCGGCTTATGCTCTGCGCTGGGAGGGATTGTCTTCAGCATGTCACTGTTGGCAGGTTATGGACAGTTTGCAACCGGTATGGAGCTTGATTCCATTGCCGCTGTAGTGATAGGAGGAACAGCATTAACTGGCGGCATTGGCAATGTCTTTGGCACCTTGTTCGGCGTATTGATCCACGGCACGATTGTGTCCATTCTCCAGTTCAATGGCACATTAAGTTCGTGGTGGACCAGGATCGGCGTTGGTATCCTGACACTAATTTTTATCGGGTTCCAAAGCCTGTTCTACAAGAGAGAAAAACACTCATAAAAACCTTGTGGTACCAACTTAATTCTTTCCCGCTAGCCATCTAATGGATATTTTCAAAGGTAAAGCCACGGAATCAAACCAAGCAACCTTCGAAACAGAACTCAACCTCAAACTGGAACGCATCCGTGCGCTGCTCACCCAATGCGGTCTGGATGCGTTTCTGCTTCAGAAGACAGAAAATTTCGCTTGGGCAACCTGCGGTGGGGATGCGCACATCAATACGGCTGATTCATTGGGAATTGCTGCTTTGTTGATCACGCAAACAGACCGTTTTGTGGTGACGAACAATATCGAAGCTACGCGATTGATGCACGAGGGTGGACTTGGCGAACAAGGCTGGGAATTCAAGGTTTCCCCTTGGTTTGAAGGGGACGACCAGATTGCCAGTTTGACTCGTGGGATGAAGTTGGGTGCGGATGCGAGTTTCCCCAATGCTTTGGATATATCTGGCGAAATCGCCTCAATACGTTCTCACCTGACTCTGGAAGAAGGTAATCGCTACAGGGAACTAGGTCAGTTATGTGCTCGGGGAATGCGCCATGCCGTTGAGGCCGTAAAACCCGGAATGAGCGAATATGAGATTGCCGGTCTGCTCGCGCAGTCGGTCGAGAGTAAAGGTGTTCAAGCTGTCGTCAACCTGATTGCCGCAGATAAACGTGTCTTCTCCTATCGTCATCCACTGCCGACGGCTAAGCAGCTTCAAAACTATGCGATGCTGATTCTGTGCGGGCGCAAATGGGGGTTGATCTGTTCGGTAACGCGTTTGATTCATTTCGGCGCATTACCAGACGAAGTGCGTCAAAAAGCAGAAGCTGTGGCGCGTATCGATGCAGAGATGATCGCCGCGACTCGTCCTGGCAATACGTTGGGCGATGTCTTCAGCCGGGCACAATCGGCTTACGCAGAAGCCGGTTTCCCAGATGAATGGAAGCTACACCATCAGGGTGGATCGGCCGGCTATGCTCCGCGCGAAGTCACAGCTACGCCAGGCTCAACCGAACCCATTCTTCTTGGGCAGGCCTTTGCCTGGAATCCGTCTGTCACCGGTGCAAAATCTGAAGACACGATTTTGGTCGGGGAAGAGTCGAATGAAATCATCACTGCAATGATGGATTGGCCGACCATTGATATTCAAATCGATGGCCAGGTCATAAAGCGCCCGGCTATCCTTGAAAGAGGGTAACTTGTTTTGTTAAGGACTTACGCACTTTAGGGAAGAAAAGGGGGTGTTTGGGCGGGCGAAGCCCGCCCAAACACCCCCACTTACCCGACGAACTGCGTAACTTCTATCTAACAAAACAAATCAGGACCATGTTAAATGGAAGTTATGCGTCTGCACGCTCGTGGGGAACTCCGCTTTTACGATGAGCCCCAGCCAGAACCTGTGACTGGCGAAACTTGGTTGCAAATTAAAGCGATAAGCGTTTGCGGATCGGATTTGCGCTGCTTAAGCGAGGGGGGATATGAGAATGCCCTCTTCTCCAAGAAATAAGTTTGAAATAACGATTTCTAATCATGGGAGACGAACATGAATCGAAACGATACCCAAAAAGCAATTGAGAGCGGAAAGACCGCTCTTGGCATCGAATTCGGCTCGACGCGCATCAAGGCCGTGCTGATCGGTGAAGACCATACGCCGATCGCATCGGGAAGTCATGAGTGGGAGAACCGATACGAAAATGGCATCTGGACTTACAGTCTCGAAGATGTTTGGACAGGCTTGCAGGAAAGCTATCGCAATCTCTGCAATGAGGTTTCCGAGAAGTTCAATACCCCACTCCAAACTGTTGGCGCCATCGGCTTCAGCGCAATGATGCATGGCTATATGGTATTTGGTAAGGATGGAAATCAACTTGTGCCGTTTCGCACCTGGCGAAACACCATGACCGGACAGGCAGCAGAGGAGCTCACCAATCTGTTCCAATTCAACATTCCCCAACGTTGGAGCATCGCCCACCTCTACCAGGCCATTTTGAACAAAGAACCCCATATCAAGGATATCCATTATCTGACCACGCTGGCAGGCTACGTCCATTGGAAACTGACCGGGCAAAAGGTCCTGGGCGTAGGCGAAGCTTCAGGCGTGTTTCCGATCGATAGCAGGACCAACGACTACGATGGAAGCATGATCGAGCTGTTCAACCAACGGCTCGAAGCGGAAGGCATCCCGTGGGAACTCCAGGACCTTTTACCCAAAATCCTTTTCGCAGGAGATGCCGCCGGCGAGCTTACGGAAGAAGGCGCAGAGCTGCTCGATCCTACGGGACAGCTGCAAGCAGGCATCCCTCTTTGTCCGCCCGAAGGTGACGCAGAAACAGGCATGGTCGCAACCAACAGCGTCGCAGAGCGAACAGGCAATGTTTCCGCCGGGACATCTGTTTTTGCCATGATCGTTTTGGAAAGGCCTCTCTCGAAGCTATACCCCGAGGTCGACATCGTGACGACGCCCACCGGCAAGCCGGTTGCGATGGTGCATAGCAACACCTGCACCTCCGACATAAACGCATGGGTTGGCCTTTTCCAGGAATTCACCAATTTGCTGGGTGTGGAGATCAGTCAAACCAGGCTGTTTGAAGCCTTGTACCAACAGGCGCTTAAAGGCGACGCGGACTGCGATGGGCTGCTGGCCTACAATTATTTTTCGGGCGAAACGCTCACACACCTTGATGAGGGCAGGCCGCTATTCGTCCGCACCTCCGAAAGCCGTTTCACCCTTGCGAACTTCATGCGTGTGCATCTGTTCTCGGCGCTTGGTGCTTTGAAGATCGGGCTGGACATCCTTTTTGAGCAGGAGCATGTTAAGGTTGACCAGGTTTTGGGTCATGGCGGCTTCTTCAAGACAAAAGAAGTGGGGCAAAGGATGATGGCCGCCGCGATGAAGGTCCCGGTTTCTGTGATGGAGACCGCAGGCGAAGGCGGCGCCTGGGGGCTTGCCGTGCTTGGCGCATATATGCTTTTTAAATCAAAGGATGAATCTCTGGAAACCTATCTCTCCAACAAGGTCTTTGCCGGGGAAAAGGGCACGACGATAGCTCCTGATCAAAGGGATGTCGATGGTTTTGCGACCTTCATGGAACGTTACAAAAAGGGGCTTATCATAGAAAGAACCGCAGTGGATGCGCTTAGGTGAAATCCATGTTAGAACCATTGAAAGAACAGGTGTTTCGGGCTAATTTGCTGCTTCCCAAGTTTAACCTTGTCACCTTTACCTGGGGCAATGTGTCGGGCATTGACAGGGAGCAGGGGTTCATGGTTATAAAACCCTCGGGCGTTTCCTATGAAGAGATGAAGGCCGAGGATATGGTGATCGTAGAATTAGAAACGGGGAAGGTCTTGGAGGGAAGTTTAAAACCTTCTTCAGATACGCTGACACATCTCGAGCTCTATAAGGCGTTTTCGAATATCGGGGGCATTGTCCATACCCACAGCCGTTGGGCAACAATCTTTGCACAGGCAGGTCGCGGCATTAAAGCACTCGGTACAACGCATGCCGATTATTTCTATGGCGAGATCCCCTGCACCCGAAAAATGACAAAAGAGGAGATCCAAGGCGAATACGAAAAGGAAACAGGTCTCGTGATCAAGAAGACCTTCCAAGGGAAAGACCCCAATGCCATCCCCGCCGTTCTCGTTCACAGCCATGGCCCATTTGCATGGGGCATAGATCCTGAGAACGCCGTCCACAATGCCGTGGTGCTAGAGGAGGTCGCGTTCATGAGCTTCCAGGCTTTGATGCTTGAGCCAGGCATTCCGGCCATGCAGCAGGAGCTGTTAGACAAGCACTATTTGAGAAAACACGGCGTAAATGCCTATTATGGACAGGCAAAGAAATCGTAAGAGGAATTGGCACAATGATTGACCTAAAAAAATTCGAAATCTGGTTTGTAACTGGCAGCCAGCATCTATATGGCCCGGAAACATTGGAACAGGTAACCGACCATTCGCGGGAGATCGCTGGTTTTCTGGCTGGTTCGGCGCATATCCCGGTGCAGGTGGTGTTCAAACCGGTGTTGACCACGCCTGAAGCCATCCGTGAACTGTGCCTGGAAGCCAACTCCGCAAAAGATTGTATAGGCCTTGTCACCTGGATGCACACCTTCTCACCCGCCAAGATGTGGATCGCTGGCCTGAACCTGCTCAAGAAACCATTCTTGCATCTGCACACTCAGTACAATCGCGAAATCCCCTGGGATGAGATCGACATGGATTTTATGAACTTGAACCAGTCCGCCCATGGCGACCGAGAATTCGGGTTCATCAACAGTCGTATGCGTTTGAACCGCAAGGTGGTTGTCGGTCACTGGCAGGATGAAGATGTACAGTCTAGCATCGGCGTGTGGACGCGTGCTGCCTGTGCCTGGGCTGACTGGCAGGGTGCAAAGATCGCACGCTTCGGCGACAATATGCGTGATGTGGCTGTCACTGAGGGAGATAAAGTTGAAGCGCAAATCCGATTAGGATATGACGTCTATGGCTATGGGGTGGGTGACCTGGTTCGATCAGTTAATCAGGCTACTGACCACGATGTCCAAGAGATGGCAGAAGCCTATCTGGATGAATACGATGTCGTCCCCGAACTCCAGCCGGGTGGAGACAGATTCGATTCGCTTCTCGCGGGTGCACGCATCGAAGTTGGAATGCGTAACTTCTTGAAAGCCGGAAACTTCAAAGCCTTCACCACTACCTTCGAAGATTTACACGGACTGGCCCAGTTGCCCGGGCTGGCGGTGCAGCGTCTGATGCGCGATGGCTATGGCTTCGGTGCCGAGGGTGATTGGAAGACCTCCGCATTGGTGCGCGCCATGAAGGTCATGAGCGCTGGCGTAAAAGGCGGCGTTAGTTTCATGGAAGATTACACCTATCATTTCAGCGCCTCGGGCGACAAGGTGCTGGGCGCACACATGCTCGAAATCTGCGAGTCGATTGCGGCTACCAAACCCAAACTGGAAATCCTGCCGCTTTCGATTGGAGGCAAAGCCGATCCCGTGCGCCTGATCTTCGACGCAAACACAGGGCCCGCTATCGGTGCTTCGATCATGGACATGGGCCAGCGTTTCCGCCTGGTTGCCAACGTTGTGGACGTTGTCCCGACCGCTGCCCCGTTGCCGAAGTTGCCGGTAGCGCGCGCGTTTTGGTCGCCGCGTCCTAATCTGAAGATAGCGGCAGCGGCCTGGATTTACGCCGGAGGCGCGCATCACACCAGTTTTGGCTATGCCGTCACCGCCGAGCATTTGCGCGATTTTGCTGATATGGCTGCCCTCGAATTCCTGTTGATCGATGAAAACACAAACCTGGAAGAGTTCAAAAAAGAATTGCGCTGGAACGATCTGTATTATCATTTGAACGGGAGTTTGTAAGATTCCATCCCCCTTGCACGTCAATGATCTAAGTCACCAGGCAGGATAAAACCTCCTTTAACGTTAGTGAAATGGGACAAATATGCAGACGAAAACTTTTATCCATACTCTTGTTTTGACTCTCATCCTGACTGGCCTGATTCTGACTGCCTGCAGCCCGTCCGCTTCATCACCACACTCTGCCACCGCTATCCCGGAATGGTTCGACATCCAATTGACCGACGTGCAAACCGGCGAGGCTTTCACCATGAATGACTATGCCGGGAAAGTCGTGTTAGTTGAAACCATGGCCATGTGGTGCCCCAACTGTCTTTTCCAGGCCAACGAAGTACGGAAGATGCACGAGTTGCTCGACAACCCTGACGATGTGATTTCCGTCAGCCTGGATGTGGATGTGAACGAAGAGGGGGCCTCGTTGAAGGATTATACAGAAGAATATGCCTTCGAATGGCACTTTGCCGTTGCTCCTTTGGAGGTGGCGCGCGCATTGGGTAACCTGTACACCGCGGAATACTTGAATCCGCCCCTTTCACCGATGCTGATTATTGATCGAAATGGCGATGTCCACCATCTGGAATATGGCCAGAAGAGCGCTGAAAAACTCTTAGCCAGCGTCCAACCTTTCTTAGCCCCCTGATCGAACATGGATATTGCCTTTACATCCATCTTTCTCGGTCTGCTGGCTACAACCAGTCCGTGTATATTGCCGCTATACCCTGGCTTTTTAGCCTATTTGAGTGGTCAAGACGAAATGGGAAGGCAAAAATACTTCCTGGGGCTGTTCGTACTTGCCGGGGTATTAAGCATGATGCTGGCATTGGGAGGCTTGATTGCCTTGCTGGCTGTCCCCACCGGCAGAATTTTAGTCTACATCATTCCACTGGCAGATGCGCTGATCCTGATTCTGGGAGTCCTGTTGCTGCTTGACCGTAATCCTTTCAAAACCCTGCCGCAAATCCAAATACCGGCTTTACGCCATCCATTCCTCAACGCGTATACCTATGGCTTGTTGTATGGACCGATTGCGCTGCCCTGCTCCGGCCCACTCGTGGTTAGTATATTTGCGCTCTCCTTTACTGCAGTTGAAGCGTTGAGCAAACTGTGGGTTTTTCTGTGGTTCGGGCTGGGGTTTGGTTTACCTCTGTTGGTCCTTTCGTTGCTGTCAGGGACATTACAACGCCAGTTGACCACCTTGTTTGCCCGTCATAGCCGAGTTGTCAATATCATAGGTGGCCTGCTATTGATTGGCGTTGCCATCTACGATGTAAGTAAGAACTGGGATCTGATAAGGTTATTCTATACTTAACCTTTGGTGCTAGATTTACAGGCTGAACTTCGCCGCGCGTACCAGGGTGGGACTAAGAATATTTAATCTGCTGATCGTCTTGGGCAAGACCTGCCCTTCCCAATCTCTCTACTCCCGACCTTTTCGCCAGTACAACAGCGTGCTCCCGTCGGTGAACCCCAGGGGCAGCAGCGAACCCAATGTGAACACCAGGAAGCTGTCCAGGGTGAAGAACACCGCCAGCCACCAGGCCAGCTCGCCGATCTGGCTGGCCAGGATCGCCGTGAAGGCCCCCGCCAACGAAACCAGCAGGCTGGTCATCGGCCCGCCCAGGGCGCGGCGCCTATGCACCTGCGCCGGCAGGTTGCCTTCCCCGCTGGGGTAGCGCGAGACTGCCAGGAACCACCAGAAGGTCACCCCGCTCATCGGGTGCCCGGTGCGGCGGGCGGCGTAGGCGTGGCCGAGGTGGTGTAAGAAGTTGGCAATAAAGTGCAGCAGCGCCGCAAGCAGTCCGCCCAGCGCGGCGGAGAGCGGCGGCAGCCCGAGGAGGAACGCCCCGAACAGCCCCAGCGCCAGCCACAGGACCAGCAGGGCATACACAGCCGACGTGCGCGCATTGACCCGTAGCCCGAAAACGGAACCCAATTCGATCAACCTGTCCATTCAAGCCTCCTCATCGGTGGGTGAAATATTGGGTCGTCAGGTCGCTGATGTCGCCGGAATAGTGCTCCCCCAGCACGGCGAAGAAATCATCGCCGGTGGCCTGGCGGTAGGAGTAGCGGTTGAGGTAATCGTGCAGGAAATCGGTGAACGCTTCTTCCCCCATGCGCTGGCGCAGCGCGTCGATGAACAGCGCGCCTTGCAAGTAGACGGCGTCCCGGTAGGGGTAGAAGCCGGCCGGCTCGTAGATGGTGCTGTCCACCCAGCCCTGCGGCTCGTGGAAATACACCCGGTTCTGCCACCACCAGTCCACCAAATCAGGATGAGCCTGCTCGTAATACAGCACCTCGCTGTAAGTGGCGAGCGCTTCGTCCAGCCAGGGCTCCATCGCCTGGTCGTTGCCCACCAGCCCATACCACCACTGGTGGGCGGCTTCGTGCGCGGCGATGATCACCAGGTTGTTCTCTGGGGTGCCGGTGTAGAAGTCGTAAAAGGCGTGGCTGAGGTAGATCAGCCCCGAAAACTCCATGCCGTCCAGGAAATCGCTCTCCACGACCGTCAGGCAGGCGTGCGGGTACGGGCTGAAGATCCGGTCAAACAGGCCCAGGGCCTCGGCTGCAGTTTCCAGCGCGGCTGCGTCCGCCGCTTGGTGCCCGGGGAAGGAGTAAGCTGTGACGGTCAGGTCCCCGGCGGTGGTGGTCTGCACCAGGTATTGGTCGCTCACCGTCCAGACGAAGTTGCGCGCCGCACCCAGGTGGTAGCGGTAGACGGGTCCCTCTTCGCTGGGCAGCGCGCTGGCTGCCAGGATCAACGGCCGCCCGGCTGGGGAGGTCGCGCTGGTCAGCTCGATGGATACGTTGAAATCGGCCACATCATAGGCCAGGTGCTCGCCCAGGAAGGCGTCCTCGCGCACCAGCCAGCCCTCCCCGGGGACGTAAGGCGGCGCATAGGGGTACCAGTCCGAGACGTTTGTCTGGCGCTCCGCGCGTCCGTAGGGCGCGTCCTGCCCCGGAAGGCTGGAGTCGAACGCCAGGGAAAGGCTCAGGCTTTCGCCGTCCGGCAGCGCCTCGGGCAGCTGGATGGTCAGGCGCACCCCGTCCAGAGCGTAATCTGTGATCGCCTCCCCTGAATCCCAGGTGATTTCCTTTAAAGTGAATCCTCCAAAATAGCGGTTGGGCTCCACGATCAGCAGCAGTTCATCGAGCGCCGCGCCGCTGTGGTTGACGTAAGTGAGCTGTTCTTCCACGCTCAGAAAGCTGGCGGCATAGTCCAGGCGGGCCGCCAGGGTATAAACGCTGATCGGTTCCGGTGGGGCGGCCGCCGGCGTTGGGCTGGGTTCGGGGATCGGCGGGGGCTCGGTAGGCGCAGCGGTCGCCGGGGCGTTGGTCGCGGTGAGCGCGGCCGCCTGCGTGGCGTTGGGAGTTGCGCCTCCGCTGCAAGCCGTCAGGGTCAGCGCCAGCGCCGCGAAGAGGGTAAATAGGTAAGTGCTTTTCATCTTGCCTTCGGCGGATCGCCTAGTGCAGTTGGGCGTAAGTGGCTCCGCATTATTCAATAGTCCTCTGCCCAATTGCTGAAGTGCCTGGTGTCATAGCCGCAAAATACAGAATTATTTCCGCCGCCAGGCACTAGATGCGCTGTTTGAGTTGGGCCAGGTGTTCGCCGGCTGCCGCCAGGGTCTCGTCTCGCTTGGCGAAGTTCAGGCGGATCAGGTGCTTGACGGGCTGGTGGAAGAAGCTCGATCCGGGCACTGCCGCCACCCCGATCTCCCGGGCCATCCAGTAGCAAAACGCTGTGTCGTCCTCGAAATCGAAGTCCGAGATGTCGATCAGTACGTAATAGGCCCCTTCGGGGACGTTGTAGGACAGCCCGGCCTGCTCCAGGTAATCCAGGAAGATCTCCCGGCGGCGGGCGTAGGCCGCGGCCAGTTCCCGGTAATAGCTCTCGGGGAAACGCAGCGCGGCGACGGCGGCCTCTTGCAGGGGCGCCGGCGCGCCGACCGTGAGGAAATCGTGCACCTTGCGCACATCGCCGCTGACCTGCGGCGAAGCGATCACGTAGCCCAGCCGCCAGCCGGTGATCGCGTAGGTCTTGGAGAGCGAGCTGCACGACAGCGTGCGCTCGAACATCCCCGGCAGGCTGGCGATGTACGTATGCTGGTGGGGAGGGTAAACGATGTGCTCGTACACCTCGTCGGTGATCACGAAGGCGTCGAACTCCTGGGCCAGCTCGGCGATGACGTCCAGTTCGGCGCGGCTGAAGGCACGCCCGCTGGGATTGGAGGGGTTGCACAGCACCAGCGCTTTGACGCCGCTGGCGAAGGCGCGGCGCAGCTCGTCTGGGTCGAAGGTGAAATCCGGCGGGTGCAGCGGCACGAAGACCGGCTCGGCCCCGGACAGGATCGTATCGGCGCCGTAGTTCTCGTAGAACGGCGAGAAGATGATCACCCTGTCCCCGGGGTTGCATACGCTGACCAGCGCGGCCATCATAGCCTCCGTGCTGCCGCAAGTAACGGTGAGGTGTTCGTCGGGGTCCAGGTCCAGGCCCATGAAGCGCGACTGCTTCTCAGCGAGCGCCTGGCGGAAGCGCGGCGCCCCCCACGTGATCGCATACTGGTTGTGCCCCTCCCGCAGGGCCCGCTCGGCCGCCGCGATCAGCGCTTCTGGCGGCTCGAAATCCGGGTAGCCTTGCGCCAGGTTGATGGCGCTGTATTCTTCGGCGACCCGGGTCATCTCGCGGATGACCGACTCGGTGAAATGCACCAGGCGAGCAGCAGAGGAGGGCATGTTATGGCGTAAAAGTCCGGTAGTAATCCCCGCCGGATAGGTTGGCTCGCAGGGCCTCTCCGTTCATCAACGTGTCGAGGCGCAGGCGTTCCGGCGATAGCGGCTCTTCCCCTACTCGGAAGGACCCGTCTTCCAGTGGTGTCAGCGGTTCTTCCTCTCCTGAGGGCCAGATCAGCACCAGCGCCCCCGCCCGCTGCACGACGCGAAAGTTGGAGTACCAGGGGTTGTGAGCGCGGTAATGCCCGGTAAAAGCAGCCCAATCTGGCCTTTCGGGGTCAACCGGTTCCGGGAGTTCCTCGTTGGCGTAGCGCTCCCCGCCGTGCATGGCGGCGAGGGGTTCGCCGGTTTCACTGAACTCGAATCCCAGCAAGAAGCGCTTGAACTCGGCGTGGGGGACGAAGAAGCGGTCCGCTCCGCGCTGTTCCAGGCCGAGACGCTGGCCCGCGTAATCTAGCGTCAGGCGTTCGCCGTCGGCGTCTAAGACCAGCTTGCGCTCGCCGGCGCGGTAAACGCCTGCGTACCGGGCGGCGTCCTCGACGCGCGTGGGATCGGTGCTGGGGGGCAGGGAGGGCAGTTCATCTTCCAAATGAAGGCCGCGCAAGCATTTCAGGGCGAACTGGGCGACCGCCAGCGTGTTGGTCGGCGCATTGACCAGGACGATGGCGCCAAGGCCGTTGTCGATGTCGTTCAGCATCATCGCCTGGTAGCCGACCATGCCGCCGCCGTGGGCCAGGTGGTGGAAGCCGTCGAACTCGCTCAGGATCAGCCCGTAGCCGTACTGGTGCTCGTCGTAGGCGGCGATCACCGGCTGCGCCATGTGTTGGTAGCTGGCCTCGGAGAGCACCCCCGGGTGGCCGCCGTTGAGCCATACCCGCAGGTACCCGGCCATGTCCTGCGCCGTGGAGACCAGGCATCCGTCGGCGGTGTTGGTCTCCAGCCAGGGAGCTGGCACCAGCGGTCGGCTGGGGTGGTCGGGACGGTCGTCGTACCAGGGTTCGTAGCCAACCGCCATCTTCGGGCGGTCGGCATAGCGGATGCTCCCCCGGGTGGCGCTCATCTCCAGCGGCTCGAGCACCCGGCTGGCCACGATCTCGGCGTAAGGCTGCTTCAGGAGGTCTTCCAGCAGCACGCCCAGCGTCTTGTAACCGGCGTTGGAGTAATGGAAGAGTGCGCCCGGCGGGCAGGTTGCGGTTTCGTTGAGCGCCAGGGCTTCGAAGCGCGGCTCACCGGTGAAGTCCATCCCGTTGACGATCCCGGCGGTATGGCTGAGCATGTGGTGCAGGGTGATGGGGTCGTCTTCCGATCCCACCTGGAACCAGGGCAGGAAACTGCGTAAAGGAGCGTGCAGATCCAGCAGGCCTTCTTCGACCAGCTGCATGCACACGATGGCGGTGAAGGACTTTCCGATGGAGCCGATTTCGAACAGCGTATCGACGGTCACCGGGCTGCCTGTGCCCAGGTCGGCGTAGCCGTAGGCGCGCGTGGCCAGGGTGCGCCGGCGATCGGTCAGCGCCAGCGCCAGCCCCGGCGTGCGCTCGGCTTGCATCTGCTGGGCGACGAATTCGTCCAACCGGTTCAGGGCGGGTTGGAGGTCGATATCTTTATCGGGGTTGGGCGCGGAGGGTTGCATTTACCCACCCATTTCTTCGCGCACTGCCAGGTATAAGTTTTCGGCTTTCAGCTCGTTGAGGGTGAAGCAGGGCGCTTCCAGGTTGTCGGCCAAATCTTGCGCCAGGCCCTGGTCGAAGGCGGCGTGTTCCATGTTGATCACCACGCAGCGGATCTCCTCGTAGGCGATCAGCTTGGCGATCCGCCGGGCTTCCTCCTGGGGCGATAAACTGCTGACCGAGACGTTTCCGGCCCCGTCGGTGAGCAAGATCAGCAGCGGCAGCACGTCCGGGTGCAGGGTGGTCTCGCGCTGGATGGTCCGGTAGGCCAGGTTCAGGCCGGCGGAGAGGGGCGTTTTACCGCCCACGGGGATGTCTGCCAGGGCGCGGCGGGCCAGCTGTACCGAGTTGGTCGGCGGCAGCACCATCGTGGCCCGGTCTTTTTGAAAGACGATCAGGCCGACGCGGTCGCGCCGTTGGTAGGCGTCGGTCAGCAGCGAGAGGATTGCCCCTTTGGTGGCGGACATGCGCTCGGCCACCGCCATCGACCACGAGGCGTCCACCACGAAGAGCACCAGGTTGGCGGTGCGCTTGACGCGGACTTTTTCTTGGATATCGCTGGGGCGGATGGCGAAGGCTACCCGTTTGCGCAGGTCGTGGCGCTGTTTTTGGTAGGGGGCTGCCGCGCGCAGGGTGGCGTCGAAGGCCAGGTCGCGGGTCTTGCCGTTCGCCGGGCGCGCCTGGATGTAGCGCCCGCGCTTGCGTTCGGTGCGTGAGCGCGAGCGGCGCCCGCTCTTCTTGCGGGACATGCGGTCGATGGGGGTGTCCAGCTTGCGTGGGGCGAAGGTCTGCCCTGGTTTGACCTTTTCACCCCCTTCCCACCAGTTGGCCGAACCGGAATCAAAGACGTTTTGCGGGGTGGGTTCCAAAGGACCCTGGTTAGAGTCCTCGACCTCGCTTATCTCCTGGCTGGCGCCTTTTTTTTTTGGCTGGTCTCTCGTTCGTTGGGGGTCGGCTCCGGCTCGCCGCTGGACGCAGCGGTGCCTTCGTGCAGCTGTTCGATGCGTTCCTGCAGCTCTTCCATGCTCATCTCGGCTTGCTGGAAGGGCCCCCGGCGGATGCGGTGGGGCAGCGCCAGCTCGGCAGCCAGGGCGATATCCCGGTCGTTGACCGCGCTGCGTCCTTCGAAGGCGGCGTGCGCCCGGGCTGTTTTCAAGATCACCAGGTCGGCGCGGTGTCCGTCCACCCGCAGTGAAGCCGTCAGCGCTGCGATGGACAGCAGGTCTCGGCTGGTGTAGGTAACGTCTTCTAAAATTTTACGGGCCTGTTCGATCTGGCGGGAGAGCTCTTCTTCCTTGGACAACCACTGCTGGCGGAACCCGTCGGCGTCGGCTTCGAAGGCCAGGTTGCGCTCCATGATCAGCACGCGCTCGCGCGCCTCTTGCAGGCCGCGGATCTCCACGGACAGGGCGAAGCGGTCGAGCAGCTGCGGGCGCAGGTCGCCCTCTTCCGGGTTCATCGTGCCGACCAGGATGAAGCGGGCTGGATGGGAAAAGGAGATGCCCTCCCGTTCGACGATGTTCATCCCCATGGCGGCCGAATCCAGCAGCAGGTCTACCACGTGGTCATCGAGCAGGTTGACTTCGTCGATGTACAGCAGGCCCCGGTTGGCCGCGGCCAGCACACCGGCCTCGAAATGGCGCTCGCCTTTCTGGATGGCTTTCTCGATGTCCAGGGTGCCAACCACCCGGTCTTCCGTGGCTGAGACCGGCAGGTTGACGAAGGAAGTCGGGCGCAGTTCGACCGGCAGAGGATTCTCGACCCTCGCTCGTTC
>Ga0315553_10002415_pt1 | contig 15003 bp, 12 predicted proteins | sample SalMarSW160140MG_FD_203099 | JGI IMG/M metagenome (GOLD analysis project Ga0315553, IMG submission 203099) | Salt marsh sediment microbial communities from the Plum Island Ecosystem LTER, Massachusetts, United States - Salt Marsh Sediment SW1601-40 ... | reverse complement strand
TAGAAGCAGTTTTTGAGCAGTCTGCTGGGTACGAGGAAATCTCTTGCTCCTTCGGGGGTGCTCTTTGCGAGCATTGGCGTTTCAATTTCCCAGAAGCCCAATTTATCGAAGTAGTCTCTGGCAATCATAGTGATGCGGTGACGTGTTTTGAGTTTGTGTTGCATTTGGGGTCTTCGCAGGTCGATGTATCGGCTGGTCAGGCGGATCTCTTCGTTTGTTTTTTCGGCGCTGTCAATTTCAAATGGCGGGGTTTTGGAGGCATTGAGGATTTGAAGTTCTTCGATTGCCACTTCAATCTGTCCGGTTATCATTTTGGGATTTTCCATGCCCTCGCTTCGCGGCTGAACGATACCTCTGGCGGCTATTACCCATTCACAGCGGATTGTCCTTGCCAACTTATGGACATCGGGTTGAGTTTGGGGGTTAAAGACTAATTGTGTAAGTCCTTCTCTGTCGCGCAGGTCGATAAATACGAGATTGCCGTGGTCGCGATAGGACTGGACCCAACCGGCCAGGACGACTTTTTTTCCGACGTCATCGATCCGAAGCTGGCCGCAGTTATGTGTTCTTTTAAGCATTACAGGAATCCTAAAAATGTTGCCGATAGTTAAAGATCAGACAAACGAATCTGAAGAAATCTCTTAGTTTTTATTGCTCTACGATTTATCCATAATCTATTAAGGATACCCGAGTGAAGCAGTTTCGTCAATAATGGCTTTCGATAATAACTGTCCCGGAGGTTAAGGGAAGATTTTGGAGGTTTATTCTTGGAATCCCTGCCTTTGTGGCTTAAAAGCTCTTAGGCGTGGAGTGTGGCCCGAGTTTTTAACGGCAGTAAGATCGTAAAGGTGGTGCCTTTGTCGGGTTCGCTTTCGACCTCAATTCTGCCGGCGTGTATATCCACTATTTCTTTGACGATAGCGAGGCCCAGTCCCGTACCGGGGATTTGTTTGTCTGGGTGGTGTACGCGGTAGAAGCGGTCAAATATTCTCGGGAGTGTATCTGTGGGTATTCCTATACCCGTGTCACTAACGCTTATGAGCAGTTCCTGGTTTTCGCGTTTTACTGAGACGGATACCCGGCCCTGTTCAGGTGTAAACTTGATTGCGTTATCGAGCAGGTTTGTGACCATTGTTCTGATTCTGCTTTCGTCAGCGTGGAGTTCGACGGCTTCATCGCTGATATCGGCCTGGAGGTGGATATTTTTTTTATCGGCCAGAGGTTGTAAAACGGGCAAGACCTGCCTGATGGCGACGGCAATATCCACAGGTTTCCACTGGAGTTTGATAGTCCTTGATTCAATCTGCGATATTTCCAAAAGACCTTCAATCAGATTTTTTAAGCGGTCTGATTCGTCGTTGATTGTGTTTAGGAACTCGCATCTGGTCTGTTCAGGCATATCTGGGTCGCGCAGGATTGTCGCAATATATGCCTTGATTGAGGTCAGGGGCGTGCGTAATTCGTGCGATACGGAAGAAACAAAATCCGTTTTCATGCGGTCAAGCTCGCGTTCGCGAGAGACATCTCGGAGAACGACAATAACGCCGAACACGGCCTCGCGAATTCTGTGAATAGGTGCGGCGGTAGCGGAAACAGGACACTCGCTGCCATCTCTTGCGATAAGGACATCGCGGTCGGTTCCACTTTGCATTTGCCCGGAGCCAAGGACTTTATCGACAAGGCTTTCGGTGTTTTTTTTCGTTCGTTCGTCGATGATGCGGAAGATTTCATCGACCACTTTTCCCTGCACTTCATTAAACGTCCATTTTGTCAGATTTTCAGCCACTTTGTTGAACAGTACGATTCTTTTTTCGGCGTCCACCACGATAACGCCCTCAGTCATACTTGAGAAGGTTACCGAGAGGAGTTCTTTTTCTTCGGCGAGCTGCTCAGTGCGTTGCTTTACGAGTGTTTCGAGGTTATTGTGGTAATCTTTCAGTGCATCCTCGGTCTCTTTGTGCATCATGGCTTTTATTACGACCTGCGGCAGGACTTTCAAATAGTTGCGTGAGAGGTCCTTTATCACGTAATCGTAGGCGCCGGCTTTCATTGCCTTGACAGCGACCTCTTCATCACCTGCACCTGTTGCGAAGACGACAGGTGTGTCCTGCGTTAACTCCAAGACATGAAACGCTGTACCATCGCCGAGGGAGTAGTCAGCGATTACGACGTCAAATTTTTCGGCATCCAGGATGCTCACAGCCTGGGCGAAGGAGCCGGCTATGCTATAATCATAGGGGAGCTGTTGCTCTTTGACCAGCCGCTCGAAGGCTGATTGGTCGATTATATCATCTTCGATTAGTAGAACTTTATACCTTTTATTTGGGTTCATTAGGTGTTTTGCTCGGTATTTTGCTTAGGCTCCAGTATTGGTAGATTGTCCCGATTTTATCCAGGAAGTTTTCGTAATCAACGGGTTTGATTATGTAGCCGGCAACACTGAGATTAAAGCTGTCGACTATATCGCGTTCTTCCTTGGATGTGGTCAGGACCACAATGGGAATTCTTCTGAGCATATCGTCGGCTTTGGCTATTTTCAAAAATTCAATTCCGTTCATCTTCGGCATGTTCAGGTCCAGAAGGATGACGCAGGGAAATTCGTTGTTTTCATTTGTTAAGTACTCCAAGGCCTCTTCGCCATTGGCCACGTGGACCAGTGATTTCGGAACTTCCAGCTGCTCAAATGCGCGCCTGACTGTCATCGCATCTACGCTGTCATCTTCAACTAATAGTATTGGCTTCCACTGTTGCATTTTTAACCCCCATTTCTTGACTTGGTAATACGAATAGGAATACGCTTCCTTCGCCCATTGTTGATTCGACCCAGAGTTTTCCTCCATACATTTCGACAATTTTTTTCACTACTGACAGGCCGACACCTGTACTTTCAAACTCATCACATGCTGATAATGTCTGGAACATTTGGAAGATTTTTTCGAAGTATTTTTCTTCAATTCCAAGGCCATTATCAGCGATGCTAAACTTCCAGAAACCATCCACTTCCACACAGCCGATTCTTATCTGACCCTGTGGTTTGTCTATGTATTTTGTGGCGTTGAGGATTTCCGGATCGTTTATCGTGGTATCGTGGTGTTTCGGGTCATTGTGGAACAAGATCCTGCCGTCTGTTCGCGTCACCATAACATAGGCCACATCTTTGTGTTTTTGGAGTATTTCCTGACACTGGGCCTCAAATCCCTCGATACCGTCTATGGCTATCCCGAGTTCTGTTAGTCTCTCTATTTGTGACCCGAGGGTGTTCGCGATGACATCCATTTTTGGCTGCAGTGCGTCAGAATACTCTTTTCTAAATACTTGGCTCATAACCAGAGTATTGACGGCAATTGCCAGCAAAAAGGTCGTAACAGTAATTACCAGGATTTTTTCACGTACACCGAATTTCATAGCTATTACCAGGGAAGTTCTGTGACAACTCTAGCCGTCAAAAGTGTGCTCGACTTTGGATTTAGATTTAACCTTCTGGCCCTGGCGAGGTTCACAATGGGTACACCCTTTTCGGTTGCCTTCATTGGGCAACTGGCGGGGTTATGACCCTCAACTAATATGCTTCTGGCTATTTTGCCAGCCGCTTTGCCCTGGGCCAAACCTGATACTGTAACTGCACAGAGTGTACCTTTGTCAACCCGGTCACGCCAAAATGCAAAATCAGGCAGCCGGCTATTTTCCACCGTCCAGCGCTGAACCTGTTCTAATGGCACGTTAGTGCCATTTTCATCTTTAAATTCAAAAACACCAAGCATCCCCAGCGCATCGGCCTTACCCTCGCAGTCTTTGATTGTTTTCTTATACTCTTCAAAGGTTTCGAGCACATGATAACCTGCAATTTCTACGTCCTGCGGCAGTTCGCTTTCGCTTTGCTTGAGCCTTTCTATCATAGGGCCCCACATTTTGCCCGTGTCCGTGATGATAGCTATTTTGCGAACATCGGGTACCAGTTGCTTTAACAGTTGCACGGTCTGTACAAAGTGCATTCGTTCCAAAACACCAGAGACGTTTTTGCTCCCTACGAACCCATAGTCCTTGGGATTTGCGATGACTGCGCAGAAGACAAAGGGTATGTCCGTATTGACATAATCCTTTGTAACGTACTGCTGTGCGTTATCATCGCCTGTGAACACCAGGTCCGGTTTCCAGGTTTCGATAAGTTCCTTTGCCTGTGCCGCAACCTTTGTTTTCCACTGCTCGGAGCTCTGTCGTTTTGTATCCATCTGGAAGACCTTGTACTGTACATTAAGGCCGTTCAAGGACTCCTTGAATCCCTGGAGCTGGTCATCCGTCCATTTCCATGGTGAATGATAGCTCATCACGCAGAGAACCTTAAATTGCTTCGCAGGTTGGAGGAGTTCAGGCAGAACTGTCTTTTCGACTTGTTTTGACAGCTTTGCCTGAGATGCCGTTGGTGTTTCTTGTCTTAGAAAAAACACTGCAGCAATGGCGGCAATTGTAAGTAAGGCGATCAGGCATATTGCTTTTTTGTTTTTGAAACCTGCGTCACTCATCTTAATTACCCTTTATATTTATTTTTAGTTTTGTTCTTAACAGCCAACAAACTTTTACTGATACGTTCAGAAGAGCATCTTGAGTCTGGCGCCAGGTATCACAGCAGTATCGTTGGCAGCATTTGTGCCGGGATTTAGCGAAGTTTGGATGTCGAAAGCAAGTAAGCACCAGTTTGTGACTTTTTTTTTCGTGAACATATTTAGAACCTCTACTTTAGACTAAAATCTTTCTCATCTCCTGGGCATTTGCCTTGCGTTGAGCTTTTATAGTGCAAGTAGTGATTGGTAAGCCCCATGGTACTCCGCGTACCCCCCCAAAAAAGGCCCTGTTTAGAAGCTGGCGTGATTCCGCTCAGCCAGCCCCTCAAAACATCTCGATAAGTCATAAGCATCTATGACCTTCCCTTCAAGCCAAAGAGGAAGGCATCCTCTTTGGAGATGTTGCGCTTCTTGGGCGCTTTTATATACCTAAACCATCGTCAGATTTAGCTCACCCCTTAACTACACACCCTGTATTAGAGGTGTAAATCTGCCTGCATATTTTCGGACGTACCTCCTTCTTTTGAGTTACTTGACAGGGAGGGTCGGAAATGATAGAATAATAGCTGGTGTTAGGTGTTCTATTCCCGGAGGGCTTCTTTTAGCCTGCTCCATTTGGGATTGAATATGCGAAGGGTGATGTTAAGTAGTTTGTGTGGTTTCTTTCTGTGTTTGCAGGCTGGATGCTCGATTAGACCTCTTCATTATGAGTTTGTAGACGCTAAGGGTCTCCAAAACAGGTCCGGCATACGCTTGATGGACATTGAAGATGTGCCGGATTCTGTTAAAGCCTCGCAAAACGGGGATTTGGACCAGAATTTGCGGTGGGGAGTAAGCGGGCGGATAAGCCAGGGGAAACCATGTCGAGTCAAGTACCACAAGCTGTATTCGACAAATGGTTTCATGGTAGTTGAGGGCGAGGTGTCAGCCGGGCAAAAGTATCCGGTTCTGTTAGATACAGGAGCTTCGCGGTCTCTTTTCATAAAAGACATCCATGTTTTGCATAACAATCTTCCGATTTACCCTGTGGAGACGGATAAGGCTGATTCCAAAGATTACAATTGGGGGCTTTCCCATCTGCCCAAACTCTGTATCGGAGGACTAACCTTCACTGACAGCCCATGTTTCTATTTGGCGAGGCACCTGGAATCTAAGTTGTTTGGATTGTTGTCAGTCAGCAGAGACGATTCCATCATTGTTGGATTGCCGGCTTTACGAGAGTTCAAGTATGTTGTTTTTGATGGCATCAGGGAGGAAGTGGAGTTTTCGCTTGAGATAGTGTTCGAGTGCGGCGGGCCGGATTTGTGGGTAAAATATCCATTTACAATTGACGAAGATTTGGCTGGAAATGCTTTTCTTTTCGTTAAGATTCCGATTGCGGGGGAGTTGACTAAACTTCAGCTCGACACAGGCAGTGGAAGAGGGCTGGCTGTTGACGAAGCACTCTGGGGGGTTTTGTGCCAGAGGATACAAGGCGTCAAGCTATCCAAAGCCAAAGATTTGTACCCATACATTGGCTGGCTGGAGTGTGGTCGCGGAATTATATCGGAGCTTTCTGTTGGGGACAGGATTGTCAAGGATGCGCAGATTTCGGTTTTCCCAGATGACAGCCCCCTTCTTGGTCAGTGCCAGGGATTGGTAGGTATGCAGTATTTCCAGGATACGGTGTTGGTACTCGATTTTGAGCGTAATCTGATGTGGGTAAGAGGCCTGCAAGGCGAAAGAAGTTCCTCTTCCGATATAGAGCGTGGATGAGCAGCTTTTTATTTGCTTTTGGTTGTTGCGAGCTTTTGAAGTTTTTTCATAATTGTTTTGCCTAACTGCATGGGGTCGAAGGGCTTTGTTATGTAGTCATCAGCACCTTCGTACAAGGCCTGTCCAACATCGGCGGTCATTCCTTTGGCGGTCAGCATAAAGACGGGTATATTTTCCGTCGTTTTGTCCTGCTTAAATTCTGTCAGGACTTGTAATCCGCTCTTTCCGGGCATTATCCAATCCAGCAAAATCACATCCGGCTGTATTTCTGCGGCGAGTTCGATGACTCTTGAGCCATCTTTGGACGAGTGTACTTCAAAGCCATCCAGTTTTAAGTTGTATTCGAGTACCTTGCGGATATGCTCTTCGTCTTCTACTATTAATACAGAGATTTTTCTATTCATAATTTAGCCTGTGGTTTTGCAGTTGGTTATGTACTAAGTTGTAACTGGCGCTCAAACCCCCAATTAAGTTTTACGTTAGTATTCTTTCGTCCCCAATTCAAGAGGGCTCCAAACGAGCAGTTTTCTCGCTTGAGTAAATTATCGTCATAAAGAGGGCGATTTCATTAAAAAAAGTTTTTAGAGTGCTTTAGGGCGAATAGAGCTGTTGATGATGTTTTTGCTCATCGGTCTTCTATCTTGACAGTGAGCGGTGCTTGCCATATTATTGGTTTTATGTCTATGGCTAGAAATATTGCTGTTTTGGGTTCGACAGGGTCGATTGGCCAGAGTGCATTGCGTGTAATCGATGCGCTTGGGCCTGAGTACGCGGTAGTAGGTTTAAGTGCCCATAGCAGTGTTGAGAGTTTGGCTGACCAGGCGAGGCGGCACAGGCCGAAGTATGCAGCTATTACAAACACGGACTATTCGGGTCAGCTTCGTGAGTTGGTCGGCGATTTGGATGTTGAAGTTCTGGCCGGGCCGGAGAGCTTGATAGAGATTGTGGAACTTGCCGAGGTTGATACGGTTCTGACGGCAGTTGTTGGTTCGGCGGGCCTTCCTTCGGTTCTTGCGGCTGTAAAGAGTGGCAAGAGAGTTGCTATTGCAAACAAAGAGCCGCTTGTTATCGCAGGCGAACTTCTTATGAAGACTGCGAGGGAAAACGGCAGCACTGTTTTGCCAGTCGATAGTGAGCATTCGGCGGTTTACCAGGCTATGCGGTCGGGTCAGCGGCAGGAGGTTCGCAAAATCATTTTGACCGGCTCGGGCGGGCCATTTAGAAAAGCCACTGTGGAGGATCTGCAAGACGTTACTTTGGAGCAGGCTCTTGCGCATCCTGTGTGGGACATGGGACCGAAGATAACAATTGATTCTGCGACTATGATGAACAAGGCATTTGAAGTGATTGAGGCCCGCTGGCTTTTTGATATGCCGGTGGAAAAGATAGAGGTTCTGATTCATCCCGAATCGATAGTTCATTCGCTTGTCGAATTTGTGGATGGGTCGGTGGTGGCGCAGCTGGGCGAGCCTGATATGTCTTTGCCGATTCAGTATGCTTTGACTTATCCGCAGCGTGTTGCGGGGCTTTCCAAGCGTTTACAACTGGAAGAAATCGGGGAACTTACGTTTGAGAAACCCAATGTGAAAGTGTTTAGAGCACTGTCATTAGGTTATGAGGTTGCACGAACAGGCGGCACGGCCGCGGTTGTTTTCAACGCAGCGAACGAGGCGGCGGTGCAGGAGTTTATTGAGGGAAGCATTAAATTTGTTAATATAGTGGAGCTGATAGAGCATTGCCTGAATAAGCACGATGTCAGGAGCTGTTCGTCACTCGAGGAAGTGTTTGAGGCGGACGCGTGGGCCAGGCGAGAGGTTAGTGCTGAGGTACATAAGGGCGTAAGGGCATAAGAGCAGGAATCACGAGGCAAAATATAAGGTGTTGTAATGTCTGGAGCAAAAGGGTCATCGAAATATTCGCGGTTGGTGTTATTGGTTATCATTGTTGCCGCCGGGGTTTATCTTATCAGTGGCAATATTCGCATGTCGTGGCACATATTTCTTGCGGTGATGGGTTTCAGTGCGGTGGTGTTTATCCATGAGTGTGGGCATTTCCTCGTGGCGAAGCTTTCGGATATAAAGGTGGAGGTATTTTCGATTTTTCTGCCTCCTGTTTTGCTTGGTGCCAGGAGGACGGAGAAGGGTCTGCGATTTCGGATACTGCCGAAGTTTTTCCCCAAAGAGAACGACGAGTCGGGTGATGGCATGCTGAGTTTTACGGTCGGCAAAGGCGGCAAGGTGGGTGAGACTGAGTACCGTATCGGTCTTATTCCTGTTGCTGGTTATGTTAAGATGCTCGGGCAGGACGACACGGGTGCGGACAAGCAGGTAGATGATCCTCGGTCTTTCGGTAACAAGTCGACTGGTGCTCGTATGGCAGTGATAGCTGCTGGTGTTACTTTTAACGTAATCACGGCGGTAGTTCTTATGATGTTTGTCTATCTTATCGGGATAAACCGCCTGCCGGCAGTGATTGGCGGGGTGGTTCCGGATTCGCCTGCAGCTCGTGCAGGTTTGAAGGCTGGGGATGAGGTAATCGACATAGCCGGCAAGAGCGACGACCTGGACTATGGCAATATTCTGATGGCGGCGGCCTTGTCGGATAAGGGTGAAGCTGTTCCATTGAGGGTACGACACGAGGACGGGTCCGAAGAGAATTTTGCGCTTGTGGCGGAGCAGATGCCCGAGATGCCGGTGAGGGTTTTTGGCTTTTTGCAACCGATGACTTTGAAGATAGCGGATGTTTACGAGACTGATGCCTTGTTTGAGAAGACGGGACTGAAACCCGGTGACCGTATCAGGTCTGTCAACGGCACGGAGGTGCAGAGCTATTGGCAGATGGAGCAGGTAGTGGAGGAAGCTCTTGCTCCAACGGTGACGTTGACGGCCGAGCGCGACGTTAAAGGAGGAGGCACTGAACTAATTGAAGCGCAGGTTCCGCTTAATTTGAGCCATGCTGATGTTGATGTTAAATCCGAGTCGGACCTTAACCACATTTATTCGATGGTTCCGCGTTTGCGGATAACGGCTGTTGCAGACAGGCGGGCTTTTGATAAAGGTGAACCATCGTCTCTGTTGGGAAAAGTCAGGGGTAGATTGGACATACTGTTTGGCAAGGGGGATGTTGAGTCTGACAGTAATGATGCCGGGCCTTATTTAGAGGCGGGTGACATTGTTCTTGCGGTTGGTGAACTCGAGAACCCCACTTACAAAGAGATGCGAGACGTTGTTGAGGAATACGAAGACGAGGAATTGGCCATAAAGGTATTGCGTACAGCTAAAGACGGCAGCGAGGAGGTTGTGGCAGTTAATGTTGTGCCGAGGCGTTCGGCCGATGGAGGTAGAGTATTGATTGGGATTGCTCTTGCACTTGATGCAGAGCATGCTGTAGTAGCCAAGACGATAACTTCGGAAGGTGGTCCCCTGCCGCTGGAGATTCCGCGCGGGGCGAAGATAACTACGGTTGAAAAAGTTGAGGTATCGGACTTTTACGGGTGCGTGCGGGAAATCAGGCGGCATCCAGGGCAGCGAATCACAATTGGCTGGCGTCTCAATGATGATACGAAGGGGAAGGTTTCTCTGGATGTTGATGATTCTGGAGGAGTTGTGGCAGCGAGGTCTTATTTTGCTGAACATATTCCGTTTGAGTTTATGGAAAGGCTGTATAAAGCTGATGGATTGGGTGACGCCATAGTGATGGGCAGCAAGAAGAGTGTCTGGTTTATTGTTCAAACTTATATTACTTTGAAGCAGCTTTTTTCCAGGAGCGTTAGTCTTGATGCAATGAGCGGGCCGGTTGGTATTGCGACGGTGACTTATAAGGCTGTTGAGCATTCGTTTGTCAGCTTTCTATACCTTCTTGCTTTTATAAGTGCCAATTTAGCGGTGATAAATTTTCTCCCTATACCTGTAGTGGATGGCGGTGTGTTTGTATTGTTGATTGTTGAAAAGCTGAAAGGCGGGCCCGTGAGCATTCGTGTTCAGGAGGTAATATCTTATGCGGGGCTGGGGTTGATTGTAGCTCTTTTTCTGTATCTGACTTATAACGATATTCTGAGGTTAGTTCTGGGTTCATAGGAAGAAGACAGGATGTTGGTGGATAAGGATATCAGTGAAGTTCTCAAGGCAGCGGACGGTAAGGTATATGAGTTAGTTCAAAGCCGGGGACGAAAACAGCCGGATAGTGAAGGGTATCACAAAGGCGTATTCGATGCTCTGAGAGAAGCGGATGGGGAGGTTTATCAATTAATATCGAAGGAGCACGAGAGACTTCAAAATACGCTTCAGCTTATTGCGGCGGAGAACCAATGCTCGAAGGCTGTTTTAGCGGCTCTTGGCTCGGTGGTTCAGAACAAGACAGTCGAAGGTTTTGTTGGTGCCAGATATCACGGGGGTTGCGAGGTTGTTGACGAACTGGAGGAGTTAGCGGTCAGCAGGGCCAGGGAGGCCTTTGGCGCCAGGTATGCAAATGTACAACCTCATTGTGGCACAAGTGCCAACCAGATTATCATTACCGCTTTGCTGGAGAGAGGCGACAAAATACTTAGCCTTGGCCTTGACCAGGGCGGGCATCTGTCACACGGGGCAACGGTTTCCTTTACAGGTAAGTTCTTTGATGTGGAGAATTACTATGTTGACAAGGAGACCTTTCTTTTGGATTACGATGCAATCAGGGACAAGGCGGTCGAAGTAAAACCGAAACTTGTTATATGTGGTGCCAGCGCCTATTCCAGAATAATAGATTTTGAGAAGTTCAGAGAGATTGCGGAAAGCGTTGGGGCGTATCTTTTAGCGGACATATCGCATATAGCGGGGCTGGTGATGGCTGGGGCTCATCCTTCGCCTGTAAATTATGCACACTTTACGACGACAAGTACGTATAAGCCGGGAGGGCCTCGTGGCGGCCTGATAGTGATGGGCAAGGATTTTGGCCAGAAGATAAAGGTGGGGACAAAATCTTTAGCTTTGTGGGAACATATAAGGAAGGCGACATTTCCGGGGCTACAGGGGACACCTTATTTGAATAACATCGCGGCTAAGGCAGTTTTCTTTAAAGAGGCGCTCTCTGGGGAATACAAGGCCAGGCAATTCAAGATTATAGAGAACGCAAAGAACCTTGCGAGTGCCCTGCTTGATTTGGGACATGATGTGCTTACCGGCGGGACAGACAACCATATGATTCTAATAAACGTCGCGAATTTTCAAGACGGCCTGACCGGCGTGATAGCGCAGAGGTCTCTCGAGGACTGCGGCATAGTTGTCAATATGAACAGGCTGCCTTACGATAACAAAGGTCCTGCAGTTACCAGCGGCATAAGATTAGGCACGCCTATTGTTACGAGAAACGGGATGGGGCCCGAACAGATGCAGACCGTTGCAGAGCTGATAGATGCGGTGCTAAAAAGTGTAGAGATAGTTAGCGAGACCGAATATAAGATAGACAGTTCATTTGGAAGACAGATAAAGGCCAAAGTGGCTGAATTCTGCGAGAAGTTTCCGATGCATTAGCTTTTTTGCTTAAGACTACCGGGCTTTGGGCCGAATTCTTTAACATCTCTGTTAAGCTAATGTTATAGGTAGTGCTACGATGTCCAAAGATAAATTTATATCAATGGTTGTGACTATACCGGCCTTTAATGAAGCCGCTACAGTAGGCCAGGTAATCAAGGATATACCTAAAGATATTGACAAGGTAAAGAGAATCGATGTTGTTGTGATAGATGACGGCAGCACCGACGAGACTGCCAAGATGGCGACCAGTGCGGGGGCTAAGGTTGTCAGCTTCAGTCACAACAAGGGTCTTGGAGCTGCTTTTGGAGAAGGATTGCGTTCCGCGCTTAGTCTTGGGGCTGATATTATTGTTAACATTGATGCCGACGGTCAGTTCGACCCTCGAGATATTCCGAAGCTGATTGCTCCTATTATTCGGGGCGAGGCTGATATGGTTACCGCCAGTCGGTTCGCGGACCCTAAGTTGGTTCCCAATATGCCGTGGATCAAGAAATGGGGCAACAGGAGGGTGGCTAATATCGTGAACAGTCTGGCCGACCAGCAGCTACGTGATGTCTCCTGTGGGTTCAGGGCGTATAGTCGTGACGCGAGTCTGCGTGCGACACTATTGGGGAAGCACACCTATACACACGAGGTGATACTTGATCTGGCGTTTCGTGGCCTGCGGATTGTCGAGGTGCCGGTTGAGGTCATCGGCGTTCGCAAGGTCGGTGAAAGCAAAGTAGCGTCGAATCTCTGGCGATACGGCTGGAACAGTATGGTGATTATGCTGAGAGCCTTCAGGGACTACCGGCCGATGCATGTTTTCGGGGGAATAAGCGTTGTGTTTTTGGTATTGTTCTTGGCGTGTGGTATATTTGTGCTATGGCATTATTTTACAACCGGGGCATTTTCACCTTATATTTTTGTAGCTTTCCTTGCCAGCGGATTAGGATTCATTTCACTTATCTGTTACATAACCGCTCTTCTGGCGGGTATGATCAACCGTCTAAGGATTTTGCAGGATGAGCAGTTGTTTCTACTGCGAAAAAATGAATACAAGAGGGATTGATACTTCGTAAGATAATGAAAATCCTGATTGACATAACACATCCAGCTCAAGTCCATTTTTTCAAAAATCTCATATGGCGATTTCGCAAGAACAAAGACAAGGTAATCGTAACTGCCCGGCAAAAAGATGTTACGGTGGAATTATTGAAAAAATCTAATATCCCATATATTTCCTTAAGTCATGAAAAAGGAACTTTTCTTGGAACTGTTTGGGAGTTACTTGAAAGAGATGTGAGCCTGTTGAAAATTGCAAAACGCTTTCGTCCTGATGTAATGCTAGCTCAAACCGGCGTGTCTATAGGGATTGTTGGAGCTTTGTTGCGGATACCACGCATCGTTTTGGAAGAAGCCGAACACGCTCGTTTGCAAAGACTTATTGGTTTACCCTTTGCAAACATTATTATGACAGGCACAGGATACCTTAAAAATCATGGCTCACGTCAAAGAACTTTCCGTGGTATATGGGTTCAGGCCTATTTGGATTCTCGATATTTTCGGGCTGATCCTGAACCGCTCCGCAAAGTAGGGATTAATATCGACAGACCATACATACTGCTCAGAACGGTTTCATGGTCTGCTGCTCATGATGTCGGACTGAAAGGACTGTTAGAAAACGAGCTTATGTCAATTGTAGAAAAATTGTCAAGATTCGGACAGGTATTCATTAGTTCTGAAGGACCTTTGCCAGATTCTTTAAACAAATACAAAAGTCCGGTCCGCGCTGAATATATACATCACCTTCTTGCTTTTGCGTCGCTATACATTGGTGAAGGTGGTACGATGGCTGCGGAGGCTTCTGTTATGGGTATACCATCAATTTTTTGCAATCCTCTACGTTGCGGATATCTCCTTGCTTTAGAAAAAGATTACGGCCTTGTCTGTAATTGTAATAACATTCCTGAAGGTCTTGATATTGCCGAGGAGCTTTTTAAAGATCCTGATCTAAAGAGTATCTGGCAGAAAAAGAAAGAAAAACTTCTTGATGAAAGTGAAGATATTACTGAGTTTATGTTTGGCCTAGTCAATAAAACCGCATTAGAGTAAAGCTTCAAAAAATACAGTAGCTTGTAAAAGAAAAGTTTGGAAATATGGTGGAAGATCAGTATATCAAATATGCCTGGAGTTCGATAACTCAAGGTGCATGTAATTACGGCAATTGGCTTATAGAATGGTCGTTAGAACAGATTCTTAAATTGCCGAAGCCTTTATTAGTATTTGATTCTTTCAAGCCGTTGGATAGTTCTCTAATAGAACAAATAAACCGGAACAGTAGTTTCGTCATTTCTCCTGGCTGTACGACATTGCAGGTGGGCCAGAATAAATCTTATGAGGCCTTTGACAGAATAACTGTGCCGAAACCTTGTTTTGGGGGCTGTTTGTGGCAAACTGGTTCGACTGGCATTCTCACGATTTTGGCCAGAGCAATAGGGCCTGGAACTGTTTCAAAGAAAAGAGACAGGACTATTGAGCCGGATCTGAGTGTGGCTCGCAATCTTTCACAGCCTATTGGAAGTCGAGATACGTACACCCATGAAGTCTTAAAAAATGCGGGGATTGAATCATACCTGATTGGTTGTCCTACCTTGCTATCACAGGGACCGGTGACAAAATGGCGTAAGATTTCAGGCAATAAAATGGTGGTAAGTCTTTCTCGCTTTTCCCTACCTGCACAACTGTCACTCCTTGTAAAATTGCGAAGAAGATGGGATATTACTGTGATGATTCACGAGCCCTATGAAAAGAAGATAATGAGACTGATTTCCGGCATCAAAACGGTTGAATTTGAATCGCCGGAACAGTTTATTAACCAGTACAAAAATGCTGACATTGTTGTCACCGGTCGCTTGCATGGAGTTCTGCCAGCAATTCGGTTCGGCACACGTGTAGTATTTTACGGCAATCCTTCGGACACACGGCTCTCCTTGCTTGGTTTTCTGGGGGTTCCGATAAGAAAGCTGTCAATGGATTTGGTAGAGCTGAATGAGTTGCCTGAGATAAATACTCCGTCCCCTGTTGTTTTCGAAAAAGCTAACGAGCTTCGGAGGGCGTTTGTAGACTATTCAAAAAGCTATGGAATTGAAACCAACCTTTAGTTTTGCAGAAGTCTTTGAATTTGGTTAACGAGGAGA
>Ga0315553_10002414_pt1 | contig 15009 bp, 16 predicted proteins | sample SalMarSW160140MG_FD_203099 | JGI IMG/M metagenome (GOLD analysis project Ga0315553, IMG submission 203099) | Salt marsh sediment microbial communities from the Plum Island Ecosystem LTER, Massachusetts, United States - Salt Marsh Sediment SW1601-40 ... | reverse complement strand
CAGTGAAACTCGCCACGAATAACACCTAATCTAACGACACAATCATTTACCTCACAGAGGGAGAAGTTTTGCCAGTCTTTTTCGGATTCCTCAATCAGGTTCGGGATGTCAATCAGTTGCAATGGACCAAACTCTATGTCGGTACTGATGAAGTAGCGATTTTCGTGATTATGGTTGTTCATCAACTTCTCTCCGTGAAATCTTGTATACAACCTGGTGCAGATAATCAGGGCAACCTGTTGTCATAAAGTCACTTCCATCTCCCTCCTCAGTGAAACTACCACCTGACCCCATTACCATTATCCACGGAAAGAGGATATAGAACGAACTAGGGCACATTTTTCCTCTATCTTCAGGATAGTTGTAAGTATCACCCACTTTCTGTTCCATTGAGCAGTTGCCTTCTCCCAGAATATCAATTACTTCAATTGAAACCTTGTACTTCACCACACCAATCACCAACTCTAGTATGCTTGTCAATCTAGTATTAGAAGGAATTCACCAACGCAAAAAGCATAGACAAGTAATACTGAAAACGGATGATACCAAGGTCCAGACCATGCCCCCAGAAAGCAACGACCATGTCCCAATGACAGTTTGGTGCTCATTGATTCCACCTGGAGAGATGGAAAAATTGGTCGAGTTCGAAGAAGATTTGCTGATGGTCAATCAGACCTACGAAGACTGGTTGGTGTCTATGAGGGGTATGTCACTTATTGGTAGTGACTCAGGAGTCCTTCTTGACCGGATTAGAATTCTCATGATCAACATAGGTATCGCTTGCGCAATGAATCGTGACCTCGCAGAAGAGATTCAAGAAATCCTGTCTACAAACCTCAGGAAGAGAGCTTTGAACATAGTGTCTGAATTGCCAGAAGAACCTCCGGAGAAATTAGCAGTCAAGGAAACCCTATCTGCATTCTTTTCTGAACTCAGATTCACACGGGATATCTTCCCTGAAGAGGAGATTGGAAAAGTCACTCCTGAGAAAGTAAAAACGACTGGGAAGAGTGGAACAAAGAAAGGCAGGTTAGGAAAAATCCTTGGTCCAGGCAAAGGATCATCAGAAACCGTTGATAGACAGAGAACAGTTGAAACTGCAGTACTTCAGAGTGCCAATATTCTCAAGCGGATTTACATGCGGCTCTTGAGTCCGGATCCCTGGGGAGAATACTAGAAACGCAGGATTTTGTGTTCTTGTTTCTGAAATCGAAGAGTCGATTCTTTCACGACTTTCCAGTCAGTGAGGTATAGTTTCACCAATAACTCATTCTTACTCACTTCAAGCTCGATGAAACTCGCATCGGTCTTGCCGCCCCACCCACCAGTGGCTCCTGTGATTGTTCCAGGATTCAGAAACAATTGGTCTTTGTAAAGCTCAATGGAAGCTGTATGAGTATGTCCATGAATAGCTACATCCGCTCCAATCTTTTGAATAATCGCCCATAGTTGTTTGATGTTACCACGTGGTCGTAGTTGTGTCCCATGAAGAAGTAGTACGTTGAAATCATCTAATTGAATCTGTTCATGAAAGTTATATTGGCTACCATAATCCATGTTCCCGACAACGACAAAGCTTCTGGGTAGGGGAGGAAGAGCAGAACGCATCTCAGATTCACGTACTAAATCTCCTGTAATGAGAGCTAAGTCATAGGTGGTCTGTTGTATGTGATTATAGAATGCCTCAGGAATGCAGTCTCTTCGGGAAGGAATATGGGCGTCTCCAAAGACGAGAACTAATTGACTCATTTGGTCCGAACTCTGGTGAGATTGTCCAATATCTTAGTGTAGACTTCCTTCTTGGGACTTTTGGCTAGTTTTGAGAGTCTTTCAACAATGAGTTCAGGTGTGCTACGGGCATGTACACCAAATTTAGGAGTTCTGTCTACGATAAGCTCAAGATTCTCGTCAAGACCTTTCGCTTCGATGCCATCTACTCTGATGGGAGCGTCTGTCACTTCAGCTATCTCTCTAGCAAGGTGGCTACAGAGGACTGTTGAGGTGTTGGGATCACTTTGAAGAATCTCAATGAGACCAGCAATGACATTGGCGGCACTACCGGGTTCTGTGATTGCTTCAACTTCATCAAACAGTGCTAATTTCGCCTTTTCAGATACGACAATCTCAGCGAATTGTTTCAGAGTGGTTTCAAAAGCACCAGCACTGACCATACCTCTGCTCTTGTAGAAGAAGTAAAGCTCCTCAAAGACAGGAAGATACGCCTTCTCGGCTGGTACAGGAAATCCGGATTGAGCCAATATGACTATTTGCGCGAGGGTCTGTATCACGGTGGTCTTCCCACCACTATTTGCACCCGATAGGATAGCACAGTTCTCTCCATTTGTTCCCGCAGGTTGGAAAGGCGTTTTACCAATGGAATAGTCGATGGGTTCAACAACTCCGTGTTTTCCTTTGAGATAACTTTCAGTCAAGAATAGATTGGTGGCTTTCTGTACGCCGACTCCTGAGTATTCAAGTGAGATATCAGGTGTGTGCAATGAATAATCCACAGAGAATAGACCTACTGCAAGGAACAGATCAAACTCTAAAAGAGTCTGGACAGTCTCTGTTACAACTCCCTTAAGTTGATCAAGCTCGTTTGCGAGTTTCTTGATGAGTCGAAACTGCTTGTCAGCAAAAATGCGTCTGAGCTTATCCTCGAGGTCGTTGATTTGCGCAGTCATCATCTTTGCAGGTAAGGAGATCTCTTCGCTGATGATACCAGTCACCCAGTCAGATTCTCGTGCAGTGAGACCCAACATTTGAACAAGCTTGTCCTCCGCTTCCTGAAGGGTAGTTGTGAAAGTTTCAACAATCTCAGCTGGTAGCATGTTTCTCAGAGCGTTTCCATCGGCTCCTTCCATATCTGCTGACTGCAGAATACTGATGATTTGTTGACCACCCAGTGTGACCTGGCTCTTTGAAATTCGAGAGGTTATCTCCTCATTCAACCAAGCTTCAGTTTCAGCTATAGCGGTTGGGAACACCTTTACCGCATTTCGGTAGCGATCAAGTTCTGCATCGATTCCCTGAGCTAGGTCTCCATTCTCATCTAGATTCCTGAGAATCTCACCCACCTTGTTGAGTTTGTCGAAGTCTAGACCCGAAGTGAATGTAGAAACTGAGTCATTTGTAGGAATTTCGTTGAATGCTTCAACAATTTGACATGATGCATCAATCACTCGATAGTTACGAGCGTAGAAACTCACCGTTTTCTCTGGTAAAACATCCTCGAGTGACCAATCCTTCCCAAGAATTTCTACATTGTCAAGCATGTCTACTGACTCGTCATAAACTCCTAGGGGAGATATATAGAGAACTAAATCATAACCTTGAGCGTAGTCAGCCCCACTCTCGCCCTCGGACAGAACATACACGGGGCACCACCGGTCCACTCCTTCCTTGATTAAGCTATCAAACACTTTGTCATCGTTTGTGATAATCACACGACCCTCTAATCTACGAGGCTTGATCCTGCGATAGAGACCTCTAACCTGACTTAGTAGGTTTTTTAGATTCGCCCGTTGATCATTTGAAAGTCCTCTTGCCATCTCAGCAGCATCAGCAAAGTATTTCTGTCTCTCAAGGATGACATCTGTCTTACTTGGAGGTAGTGGGAAGTAGAGGAATAACTTGTCCTTTGCATAGGTAGTGTTTGCATACTCTCGAATGATATCAAGACTTGACTCGTATATTTTCCGAATATCTTGACTTCTTAGCAGCATATTCGAGCTAGCACCAAATTCCTTCTCAAATGCGCCTTTGACAAGGTTAACAGCCTGCCTTGAACCAATGCCTGGTACAGCAGCTACTAGGTCAACTCGCGAATCATGAATCACTTTGAGTGCTACTGTTTCACTCCCAAAGTGCTCAATCAGAGCTTGTTTTACTTTCTCGCCTACGCCAGGTATATCTGAAAGACTTTCTAGGGTCAATGTGTCGTCACCCGAATACTGCCTGTTTCTTCTGCGTGGATTGATGTCTTCCTTAAAGTCTTGACCCTCTGACTCACAGAGGTATAATGTACGCGCCATGAGACTATACTCCCTATTATAATCTGATGTGTCGGGGGGATTGAAGTTCTCCTACATTTTCTATCTGTAGAGGGTTAATAGCCTCGTTCGAGGTCAATGATGTTCATGGGAGTTTCACCACGAATGAATCTGAGTGTGTTTTCTGCTGCAAACAGGTATAATTCATGTTCAATATGCTCAGAGTATGCTGCCCTATGGGGTGAGATCACAATGTTATCGAGTTCGTGGAACGGTACATCAGCTGGTGGAACTGCTGTTCCGCGCCATTTTGTGGGATATCTCCACCACACATCAATTCCTGCACCATGAATCCGTTTCTCCTTTAGCACATCATAGAGTGCTAACTCATCAATTATCTGAGCACGAGATATGTTCACTAGGATGGAGGTTGGTTTCATCCAAGAGAGAAACTCTCTACTGACAAGCCCCACGGACTCATCTGTTAGTGGTAGTGATAGGATGACAAAATCTGCGTCCTTGACAAAGGGTTGAACTTCATCTATACTAGCGACGTGATTCACAAGACCATCATTCCTCGAAGTTCCACTACGAGTGGCAGCAGTAATCGTGACTTCAAATGACTTCAACCTCTTGGCAATATCAGCACCAATATGGCCCAACCCAATAATGAGCACATTCTTTCCTCGAATCTCAAGGTTTGGAACAGGGCCGCCCCATCTGTGAATCCAATTCCCAATCCTAAGTTCTCTATCACTTGGAATGAGATTCTTGGCAACCGCGAAAAGTAGCGAAATTGCATATTCAGCAACTTCTGCAGAGTTGACATGATTATTACAGAGAATGATATCGCCACGCGCTCTCACAGCATCAAGATCTACTCTATCGATTCCAGCTCCAAATGTCTGAATCATACGAAGACTCGATGCTCTCCGAATATATTCACCTGGAACACTAACAGATGCTATGATTTCCACATCCCTACCATGTTCAAGCATTGATTCTACCGACAGTTCTGATTGAACAATTTCAGCTTCGTCACCAATTATATCTTTGAAAATCTTGACAAGCTCATCAGGATAAGGAACAAGTATTTTCATCCGCTCAACTCCCAAAAAGGCCCTATGGTTGCTCATTGATGGTTCTTGGAAGCCCATTGACTTTTACTCTAGTAGGACCTTGCTATATAAACGACCTCTTTGGCTACTTTCCCACACCCAACACAGAGACCTTCGGGTTTTTCATCAATATCGATTCGAGTTCCACGAATCTCGCCTCTGGTATTCTTCTCGACCTGTTCAGCGCAAGAATATCCATCCATTTCTATGGAACAGAAGGGGACTCGTGCGATTTTCCCATGGTCTAAAGCATCATCTATTTCGCCAAAACGTTCTGCGTCGACGACGAGACCTTCGAATTTGGCTTCAGCCATTTTGAGAAGGTTATCATCAATCTCCTTTCCAAGCGTTGGTACTCGCTTCTTCAATTGATCCAGATTCAAAGTTTCACGCTTCAGTGTGTCACGACGGAACAAGACTACTTTGTTCTGCTTGATATCACGAGGACCAGCCTCTACTCTTATGGGAACTCCTTTCATCTCCCAGTAGTTGTACTTCCGTCCAGGGGTATCATCACTATCATCAAGATGGACCCGGATTCCTGCTTTCTTCAACGTTTTCTTGATGTCCAAACAGTAGTTCAACACTACATCAACATCTTTACCCTTGAAGATAGGTACAATCACAACTTGATAGGGAGCAACCTTGTAGGGTAGCCTTAGTCCTTTGTTGTCACCATGTACTGAAATCATCGCGCCATAGATTCTGGAGATTGCAGGTCCATAGCATGTCTGCCATGCATGAACTATCTCATTGTCCTTGTTTAGGTACGTAATGTCAAATGCCTTGGCAAAGTTGTCACCTAAGTCATGAGTTGAGGGTAATTGAATCACCTTACCATCGGGCATTAACGTGTCTGCTGCATACGTGTTTAGACCACCAGGGAATTTGTCCCACTGAGTCCTTCGAAACACCATAACAGGTAGTCTGAAGTTATCAGTACAGACTTCCTTTGTTGTTTCCAAATCTTCCATGACCTGTGCCTTGGTCTCTTCATGCGTGGCATAGACATTATGACTCTCAATCCAGAGAAATTCTCTTCCACGAAGAAATGGGCGAGTACTCTTGATCTCTGACCTGAAAACAGAGCATCGTTGATATCTCTCCATAGGCAGGTCTCGCCAACTACGTACCCAGAGTGAGTACATAGGATAGATAGCGGTTTCACTTGTAGGTCTTAACGCTAGCCGCTCTTCCAATTTCTCACCTGCACCAATCTCTTCAATCCAGAAGACTTGAGGCGTAAAGCCCTCAACATGTTTAGCCTCTCTTGTCAGATTAGCCTCAGGAATCACAGTAGGAAAATACATGGGCAGGTGGTCCTTACGCTGGAGAACATCTTCCAAGATCTCAAACATCAGGTTCATGCTCATGAAGCTCCAAGGTGGAAATGGAGTGAACCCTTTTACGCCATATCTGACATCAGCGAGTTCAGCTACTCGACAGATTTCAGTATACCAATCAGGGAAGTTGTTCTCTTTGTCCATGTCAAAGATGACTTGCTTTGTATCGTTTTTTTCACTGCTCATGATAGCATCCTCTGCATTATTTGTGACACATGGAACTGACTAGGACTGAGAATGAGTTGTTTAATGAAGTTTCGGAACGCATTCACCTAGCATCGACGTTCACCAAATCTCTTGCTTTGAGGCGGCTATTTAAAGAATTGGGCAAGAAAACTTACCTTTTCGTGCGATTCTCACCAACTTCTCGAATGCGCTCGTCTAGTTTATACTCTTTAATCAAGGCTACTGCGCCCTCAGGAACAAGAGATTCCCACTCATCATTCCCCCATCGTATCAGATCACGGATGTGACTCGCACTGTATTGGGAGCGCTCAAGTAGCTTCGTAGAGTCTGTCTTAATACCACCTTCCTCAAGGAGTCTTTTGACCAAGGGATTGTGGCTGTATGCCTTGTCAAAATAAGGTACAAAGGATCGCATATGGCTTACCCAGAGAGGATGAATATTAATGTCTGAAAGGGGGACTATCGTGATACGCTCAAGGGGGAGATTTTCATCAATCAATGCACGCTTCATGAGCATCAGTCTCTCACCGCCTGTGAATGGATTATCTGGAGTGTGAGAGTATTGGGAGCTGCCAACGACGATGATTATGTCTTCATTCTTGGCTAAGATTTGCTTTATTGTATGAATGTGTCCCTTGTGGATTGGCTGAAAACGCCCAATGAATAGTGACTTCATCGTAATCGCTCTAAGTGAGAACTTGCGGCGCAAATAAGGATTAGCACTGCGACAAAATGAGAGTCTTGATGATGAAGTTCATAACGGGGGCGATAATATTCTCTTTAGGTTCTACGAATGATTGAGATTGATGGTTCATATGGCGAAGGTGGGGGTCAAATCCTACGAACAGCCGTTTCACTTTCCGCGCTGACCATGAAACCAGTTCGCATAACAAGTATACGTGCAGGTCGACCAAAACCAGGTCTCAAAAGACAACATATTGCCGGAATCGAGGTCACTGGTAAGATTGTTGATGCTGAAATAAAAGGGCTAGAGGTAGGTAGTACAACAGTAGAATTTGTACCACATGAACGCTGCGGTGGTAAAATAAACTATGATGTTGGTACTGCAGGATCAATCTCACTCGTACTTCAAGCGGCCTTACCACCTGCGGTATTGTCTCCAGAACCAATCAGCTTTGAACTCCATGGGGGGACCGATGTGAATTGGAGTCCTCCAATCGACTATTTACATAATGTATTCGCCCACATGTTAGAAATCCTAGGGCCCAGAATTGAGATTCTCCAGAAGAAACGGGGGCACTATCCACGGGGTGGAGGGAAAGTCACTTGTGATGTCACGCCTATAGGTAGTATCAACTCCTTTGAGAAAGTCGAATCCGGGAATCTGAGAACTATAGGTGGAATATCTCATTGTGTAAGACTACCTGGTCATATAGCTGAAAGACAAGCAATGGCAGCAGAAGAGATGATTCTCAAACACCTAGATATGAAGTCGGACATAGTTCGCGAGTCTTATCGTAAAGATAACGACCCTCATTTGGGACCTGGAAGCGGTATTGTGATCTGGGCTGAATCAGAACAAGGGATTAGAGTAGGTGCGGATGCACTTGGTGAGCGTGGTAAGAGTGCAGAACGAGTGGGAAATGATGCAGTTTCACAACTGGTTGCTGAGGTTTCGACAGGAATGGCAGTAGACTCTCACCTTTGTGATATGCTCATTCCCTATCTAGCTGTAGCATCAGGAAATAGCAAATTTGGTGTGACTAGAATTACCTCCCATCTAATAACGAATATCTGGGCGGTAGAACATGTGTTAGGAACCCGAATTAAGCTACAAGGAAAAATAGGTGAACCGGGAATGGTTTTAGTTGAAGGTAGTGGATTATCACTTTGACAGGGATGCTAGATAATCATCAACAGTTTCTTGAAGTGGAGTTAGATCAACCTCTTCTACTGCGTCTTTCATCAATTTCTCAACCCCAATTCCCTCAATTGCAATAATCTCATGACTCCCAGGAAGTTTCTCTCTCGCTGCTACAAGTTTTTCGGGTTCAGTGAGATCCACCTTGTTGATAGCAATCAAGATAGGATTCGTGGGGAACATCTTCCGCACTTCGGTCAATAGATTCAGTTGTTGGTCAAAAGTCCACCCGCATGCTTCTGAGGGGTCAACCATGAAGATAATGACATGTGCAAGATACTTCAACGCGGCTATTGCTTCACGTTCAATCTCATTTCGTTGAGCCATTGGTCTGTCAAGAATTCCTGGAGTGTCTACTATCTGTACACTATGATTGTCCACCCTCAGGTGTCCTACGATTACACTTCGTGTAGTGAAAGGATAATATGCAATCTCTGGTTCGGCTGTTGATACAGCTTTCACAAGTGTTGATTTTCCGACATTTGGAAACCCTGCGCAGACTATTGTTGGAGAATTAGGTGAGATTCCTGGAAGTCTGGAAAGAGTCTTTTTTGCTTCAATTATGAAATCTAGATTTTTTGCGGTTGCTCTAAGTATCGATGAGATTCGCCCTTTGGCAGCGCTCCTTGACCTTTTCATCTGACGGAATTCGTCTGCTAGCTTGATAGCTTGGAGGTGTTTGTCTGTAATTTCATCAATTGAAGGAACGCAATTGTATACTGCCCCCAAGGATTGTTTCAGTTTATCATTACCGACAAGAATCTCAGATAACTCGGAATAGAATGGATGAAGTCGGTCTATGGATGGAAATTGTTCTACAGCCTCGGAGATTTTTATCTTGACCTGTTTAGTGAATTCCTGCAATCTAGTAATCTCTCTGATGCGAGTCCGTTCGAGTTTCTTCATTCGGAGCGAACTTTTCATACTGATTCTAGTAGACCGATTATGGGCATACTCGATAATCTCCTCTGCAGTCATAATAGTCGGAATGTTTGCAAAGGGATTGAGTTTACGCAATCTTGTCAAGCTCCACCTAGGTGAGATTGGACAGTTCGCAAACGTTTTAAAACGAGTGGATGTGACCAACACAGATTAACCCCCCTTTCGGAGGCTTATTGATAATGTCACTTCCAACCGGTGCAACTGTTGTCGGCATGAAATGTAGTGATGGCGTAGTAGTGGCTACTGATTCATTAATCACATGGGGCACATTCGTCTTGACTGATAAAGGTATCAAGGCGTTCAAGTTAACAGATACTATCGTCCTAGCATCTGCAGGTCTCACCTCAGATTATCAGATGCTGGTAAACAGGCTGAAGGCTCAGATCAAGCTCTATGAACTGAATCAGAAGAAGGACATAACTGTAAAGGCACTCTCTAAGATGATAGCTAACACACTCTATTCAAGACGTATGGCACCATTATACATCCAGACTGTTGTGGTTGGAGTGGATAATGATGGACCGCAGCTTTTTACCATGGACATGGGTGGGTCTCTAATTCCGGACGAGTTCACAGCAACAGGATCTGGAACTGCATCTGCTTATGGTGTTCTTGAGGACGGATACAAGCCAAGTTTGACCGTAAAGGAAGCTGAAGAGATTGCAATCAACGCAGTCAAGGCGGGTATCGCACGGGATGCTCAATCTGGTGGCGAAATCCGTGTGATGAGTGTGACCGATAAAGGAATTACCGAGCGACTTGTCAACTAGAGCGCGTGCAACAAGTGGATTCGCACACCGTTGTCCGAAACTTAGACAATCTTGGACATGACGTCCATAATCGATGTTCGGTTCCTGATTCATCGAGGCTGCATCACAGGTTCAAGACCTCTGATGTCTTACGGCCTCTCCAACAGGCGTTTTGTGTCTCCATGCAACTCGCGGCGACTGTTGAGTCAGTTCATCTACTTGGCTCTCGTAATGGATTGACTATACATCATACTGTCCAGTGTGAACTATATAAGCACCTGTCCAACTTCGTCCAAGGTTGGTGCCGCGGTTGACAACCCTCATCTTCAGAGCACATTCTTCATCAAGATACAGTCTAGCAGCTCTTGTAGGTACGATTGAAACTGATCATAGACTCTCCGAACTTGCTATAGAAGCACCTACTGAGTTATCCACCAATACGATTCGAAAGTGCATTGCACAGGGACACACAATACTTGCCCATTCGGTCATGAGTACACAGACTGATAGAGTCTACAAAGAGGTCAGAGAAGTAAGAGAGAAGTTCGGAAACTCTGTCACCATTATTGGTGGAGGCCCCCATGGTAGTGCACGACCTTTAGAACTACTTGAGAATGGTTTCGATTATGTAGTTGTTGGAGAAGGAGAGAAGACGTTCCCCGAGCTGCTTTGGTATTTGATGAATGATAAGGACCCTTTCGAGATCCCAGGAGTTGTTGGAGAAGCAAGTCAAGATTGTCCAGTACCGAGAGACCTTGAGCCAGTCAATCTTGACATTTATCCTCCATTTGCTCTTGGTATGAATATAGTAGGACCAATTGAGGTCACACGCGGCTGTCCATACTCTTGCAAATTCTGCTGTACTCCATTTCTCACAGGTGGGAGGGTCAGAAATCGGTCCATCGATTCGATTGTTCATTGGTTAAACCGAGCTGTGATAAATAGCGGGTTCGACCGTACATGGTTTCTCTCGCCAAATGCCCTTTCCTATGGTGGACATGGTCGTACAGTAGAAGAAGACAAGCTCGAGAGTCTATTGAAAGCAACATCCAAAGTGGAAGGATTGAAGGAAGTCTTCTTTGGTTCGTTCCCTTCAGAGGTCAGACCAGAGTTTGTCACTAGACCAATTCTTGAGATGATGAAAGGTTATGTGGCTAATAAGACACTACAGATAGGTCTTCAGTCCAGTAGTAATCGACTATTGAAATTGACCAATCGACACCACACCGTTGAAGATGGATTGGAAGCAATCAACACAGCCTTGAATTGTGGTTTCATCCCTCACGTAGACATGATATTCGGGCTGCCTGGTGAAACCAAAAAAGAATTGCGGGAAAGCATTGACCTTTGTTACACGCTCGCTGAGATTGGAGCAAAAACTCATGGACATGTCTTCATGCCGCTGCCTGGTAGTGCGTACGAAAATGAGGCTCCAGGAAGACTTGATAGTGAGAGCAGGAAACTCCTAGGCGAGTTATCAAGAAAGAAGCTCCTGACAGGTTCTTGGAGTACACAGGAAAGTATGGCAGAGAACCTTTCTTCGTACAAGTCCTAGACAAGCTTTGACCTTGCCAAAGCCTGATAAGACACACAGCAGACATGCCCTCGATTTAATTTGAACTCTGACATGCCAATTGAGCTGATCGAAAAGCTCGAAAAACAAGGGTATCATATACTTGGCAGAAGAGGCGCCTATAAAGCATGTCAGTGGCAAAAGAAGGCACTTCTACATGATGTTTCATGCTACAAACAGAAATTCTATGGTATCCAATCGCATCGATGTCTACAGATGACACCTGTAGTTGACAAATGCACACAAAGCTGTGAGTTCTGTTGGCGAGTGACTCCTGCTGATATTGGAGTGAGCTGGAACCAACTTGATGTTTCTGAAAAAGATGTACTACCTGTGAGTGAATTGATGGATGCTGTACTGATAGCAAATCTTAGATCTCTTGGAGGTTACAATCCGGAAGCGGGAGCTTCAGTTCCAGAGAAGAAGTACAATGAAGCAAGGGATCCCAAACACGTGGCCATTTCCTTAGCAGGAGAACCAACTCTTCATCCTCTGATTAGTGACCTCATCGATGAAATTCATCATAGAGGTATGACTTCATTCCTTGTGACTAACGGTACGCAACCAGATGTACTATCGACTATGTCTTTGCCGACGCAACTTTATGTTACATTGGCTGCGCCGGATGAATCCACCTACAAGGTTCTTTGCAAGCCTGGTATTAAAGATGGATGGAATCGCATTCTGAGGTCACAACAAACACTGCGGTCTCTTAACACTAGAACTGTCAACAGACTGACGATGGTGGCTAACCGAAATATGCATGATGTACGGGCATATTCGAAACTTATCGATATGGGAGAGCCTGATTTCATCGAAGTGAAAGGATACATGTTTTTGGGATCATCAAGAGGACGTCTAAACAAGAATAATGCACCTTCGCATAGGGAAATTCACGCATTTTCAGAGGACCTAGCTACATTAACAGGATACCATGTTCTCGATGAGCAGGTAGAGAGTAGAGTCGTGCTCTTGTCGCGCAGTAAACAAATTAAGAAGCTATGACAGACCCGAGGTTGAGTAAGATGAAACTTTCAGAAATCCTCACACCACTCAGAAAAGAGATTGATGATGATGATGCTGTTCGTGAGAAGACATTGCCACTAGGACGAAAGGCAGTACGAAAATGCAGTGAATCCATCAAAATGACTCATCGAGGGGAATTCGAAGAGGCAAAGGCTCAAGTTTCTGAAGCGCACCGAATAATCATTGAAGCTTCAGATGGAGTGTCAGATAGTGATTTTATGATACGATCAAAGGGTCTTGATGTAGCCTATCAAGAACTAGCGGAAGCTGTAAACCTTCTAGCCCTCATGGAACATGGCACATTCTCACCTCCCGAAGAATATGGTATTCCATCTAGACCGTATCTGAATGGATTAGCAGACACCGTAGGGGAGCTGAGAAGGGCGTCATTAGATCTTTTACGACATGATGATGTTGAAAAAGCAGAAACACTCCTCGGCTTCATGGAGGAGATTCTAGAAGAATTGCAGGCATTTGATTATCCCAATGCACTGGTTCCCGATTTGAGAAGAAAATGCGATGTGGGAAGGTCTCTGGTCGAACGGACCCGTGGAGACCTCACCAGAGCGGTTGGGCAGAGTAAACTAATGAAAAAGCTTGACGATGCTGGGGAACGTTTGAAGGACTGATTATGATGGTTATTCCGGATATCTGGTTTACACTGTATTCTTTGGCTAATAAGGGTGCAATATATAGTAAGGCGACAATCACAACAAGAGAGCTGGGAAAACTACTGAATGTCAGCCAGCAAACAGCATCAAGAAGAGTTGCGCAATGTGTTGAACAGGGTTATCTGAATAGAATACACACAGCTGATGGGATGCTCCTTCAGATATCTGACAAGGGACGCGAAGAGCTGCTAAATGTCCTATCTAACCTAGAGGTTGTTTTCACGCCTCCTGGGGATGAAATTGTGATTGAGGGTTCTATTGTCACAGGCTTGGGTGAAGGCGCGTATTATATCGATATCTACTCGACAAAACTGAAAGAAGTTCTTGGGTTCAAACCATATCTTGGGACTCTGAATGTGAAGATAAAGGATGATGAGTCTCGTAAGGCAATTGGAAGAATGAAAAACACGCCGCCTTTGGTATTAAGTGGTTTCACCCATGAAGGGCGTACATTTGGCGACGTGATCTGCTATCGTGTAAAGATAAATCAGAAAATAGAAGCTGCTATTGTCATTGCTCAACGTACTCATCATAGTGAAGAGATCTTAGAGGTTGTTGCTCCAATTCACATCAGGAAGGCGCTTAAAATTGGAGACAATGATAAGGTTACTTTGACTGTAATTCCATTGCATATGATTACTTGATTTAGTGTCCGTACGCTCCAGTAAGAGGAACAAACGCGACTCCTCCCCAGCGTTTCTGAACTATACGTCCTTCTTCATCCTTCTCGACCATCATGAGTTCTTGGAAAAATCCTTTCCCACCTACCGGAATTAACATGATTCCACCAGGGCTGAGTTGGTCAATTAGTGGTTCAGGGATAGAAGGGGCCGCTGCTGCAACAAGTATTCTATCAAATGGAGCATGTTCAGGTAACCCTATTCCACCATCCGTATGAATGACTGTTACACGATCGTCATATCCACTACGTGCTAGGTTGTCTTTCGCAAAATCAATCAATCCAGCAACTATCTCCGTAGTATAAACATGACCGGATATCGAACTAGTTCGGGGGGCGACCATCTCTGCGCATAACGCAGCATGGTAGCCAGAGCCAGCACCCACTTCTAAAATTTTGAGCCCCGGTTTCAGTTTAAGAGCCTCGCACATTATCACGCACATATGTGGTGCAGAAATAGTCTGACCTAATCCGATTGGGAGCGGAGAGTCACGATATGCATGATTTCGATTTTCGGGATGCACAAACTCTTCTCTTGGTACTGTCCTGAAAGCACGTTCCATCTCGTCGCTATTGATGTAACCATTGTTCCGTAGACGGCGAACTAAATCATCAAGCGTCTTCTTGAAACGTTCCTCTGGCATGTGAATCACTATAGAAATGGCATGCATTCATAAAAGGCTTGGGCGCAATACGATAATCATGCAGAAAGTCCAGTTCAAGGCTTACGGACATGAGAATATCATTGGAGAGCATAAGACGACAGTTGAACTCACCTCAGAAAATCACCTCACAAAGCGTGGAACATGTATCGTGGGTGTTGGTTCTGGTATTACTCTGAGCCAATT
>Ga0315553_10002413_pt1 | contig 15012 bp, 13 predicted proteins | sample SalMarSW160140MG_FD_203099 | JGI IMG/M metagenome (GOLD analysis project Ga0315553, IMG submission 203099) | Salt marsh sediment microbial communities from the Plum Island Ecosystem LTER, Massachusetts, United States - Salt Marsh Sediment SW1601-40 ... | reverse complement strand
GGTCCTAATCATGGGACTTACATGGAAACCCCTTGGCCAGAAAACTTATGTCCTCTCGCTCATCGGCTGGAGGCGTCAGATTAAACTCGAACATATCCGGTTCGTGTATGGCTGTTTGACACCAGTCAATGAAAGTCTTGTCACGCCATCTGTTCATTTCCGCATGGCCGTCAGCAAAGCCCAAAGTGGTCCGCTGACTGTGCCACATCGCCACGGGGTCAATGAAGCTTGGCGGCCCAAACGCTATTTACCAGGAACCGACATTGTATCCTCTTGGGTCGATGTCCTCTAGGAACACGTACTTGAGTGAAGGACTTTTTATCTCACTGTGTATCTGGGCAATCTCATGACTTCCCGGCCAGTTCGGTTCTCCGTTTGCACCGTTGGCTATGGAATAACTCCAAAACGCAAATTGTGCAGGGTCCTTGATCCTTTTATCCGCGGGACAACGATATACCTCTATAGTCTTATTGACATAAGGATAAAGTAGTCCAACCCTTATGCCTTCCAGCTTGTTCTCAACAGTGTCACCGGCTGGGTTCTCCACCCACGCCATTGGGTGTGTTTGATGGAGCATGGTCGGAACCAGCTTATCATTATTTTCGTCTTTGTACATCAGCCAGGCCAGCGAGAGTGTCTTGACATTGCTGGTGCAGTGGACACGCTTGGCCTGGTCTCTGGCTGCTCTCAAAGAAGGCATCAGAATTGCCATTAATACCGCAATGATTGCAATTACCACCAGCAACTCAATTAGCGTAAAAGCCTTTTTTTCATCGTTGTTTCTCTTTTCCGATCAGCAATGATCCGTGTGACTTCGAGAAAAAGGCCCGCGTAGGTTCCTTTTATGTTCATTATCTATGCAGTAAGATGTGTAAATGCAGTGTTGTGTTACATTAATTTTGTGTTTTTTGTTGTTTCTAACGTCTGATACGTGTTTTATTACATATGGGCCGATATGTAAATAGTTATCATCTTTTAACAAGGTGCCCCAGTGACGATTCACGGGTTACCCGCAGGAGCAGATTCGGGTATGGTTCAATCTAAATATGGCCGGCATAGACTTCTCAATGATGCTCAGCTTCCTCGTAATATTAACCTGCAAACGCAAATCCTGTGTAAAACTTTCGTACAAAAGGGTGCACAAAATAATGCACAAAGTAAGAACTTCTTGGCGATATGGTTAATAGTAGTGATAGCCCTGTTGCAAAGAGCTTTTATATGCTGGAAAAACTGTATGGTTGAATTTACAAAAGAACAACGCTTCCTTTACCTGTTTTGCTTTTTGCTTATCTTCTCCATCAGCCTAAGTCTCAAAGGCCAGGACGTTGCAGTCACTAATCGCCGCGATTCACTCACGTCGCCTGGCTCTGTTGCTCCGGCCCGGCAGGTTCTCATCTATCATGGGACAAGTGATGCATCCGCGGCAGCTGTTGTCGGCCTCGATATGTTTATTGTAGCCGATGATGAGAATAACGTATTGAGAGTTTACAAAACTAACAGAGGCGGACTGCCCCTGTTCTCTTACGACTTGACGGATTTCCTTGATATCGAGCCGGAATATCCGGAGGCGGACATTGAAGGCGCAACAATGATTGGCAATCGTATTTATTGGATAACCTCGCACGGCAGAAACAAAGATGGCGAAATCAGGCCGAACCGCTATCGCTTTTTCGCCACCTCAATTGACCTCAAAAATGGAAACATTTCAGTCCGTCCTGTCGGTATTCCATGTAAGACGCTTCTCCATAAGCTGCTCGAAACCGATAGTTCCGTTCAATCGATACTGGTAAAAGCAACCAGGCTTGATGATGTTGACCTTAAAAAACGCCGGCTCAAAACTTTGGCCCCGAAAAGGCAGGGCCTCAATATCGAAGCCCTCTGTGCATCGGCAGATGGCAGGATGCTCTACATCGGCTTCAGGAACCCCCGACCATCTAAAGGCCTGATAAATAGAACCGCCAGAGCGCTTGTCCTGCAGTTGAAGAATCCGGATGCGGTGGTTGAAAGAGCTGATACGCCGGCTTTCGGTCCGCCGATGTTGTGGAATTTGGCTGGCCGGGGAATAAGGAGCATGGAGTACTCCGATTTTCACAAGGTGTATTTTATTATTGCCGGACCCCATGATGAAACCTCAGACTTTGCCTTATATCGCTGGTCGGGAGAAGAAGATACGCAGCCTACCCTCGTCCACAAGTTGGATTCATACGAAAACAATCTAACCCCGGAAGCCCTGCTTGCCTTCAAGAACTCCCCCGGCCTTTTCCTCTTGAGCGACGACGGCTCCTTGCCTGTTCAAATATCCGACCGCTCCGACTGCATGGAAGGAGAACTAAATAAAGACGGAACATGCCCCAATAAATTCTTAACCGACCCTGCAAAAAAAACCTTCAGAGCAATTTGGCTATATCCCTGATTTTGATGGCCGAAGCCGCCCATCTGTTAGCTTCATTAACTCCTTTCTTATTTGTTCATACAGAGCATCAGTCCACCGAGGCAATGGATAAGTGAGTTCGGGCATTTCGGTCTTCCGAAAATCAACCGGACTCAGTATGACCGAAATATTGTCAATACCCGTTTCAGCAGCGAGGATAAACAAATCTTCCGCCGCTTCGTTGCCCATAGCAAGACAGCCAATTGAAGCTCTGCTTCCGTGGATCATGATGTCACCACCCGGATTTGTCCTCTCATCACGCCTCGCCTGGGCAAGGTCGGACTCATTGGGATAGTTTATTCTAAGCGAAAGGTGGAACGCACTGTTTGGATTGAGAGATTCAATTCTATAAATGCCCTCCGGAACCTGACCGTCACCTTCTTCCAGTTTTGGGCCGAGCCGTCCACTGGCAGCGAGAATTGGATATGTTCGAATGAATCGCAATTGTTTGTCCCGACCGCAGGCCCAGACTTCGAGCACATTTTCCTGTTTGAGACCGACAAAGACAATTCTTTCAGGTGGATACGACACCTCAGCGCCTTCGAAATACGGAACCAGCCTTTCCCTAACCGTTTGTCCGTATTCGACAAGCCGCTCTGATACGGTTTTCTTACCTTGGATTACTTGGATGGCCTCGACAATAGACCTCTGCAGATGTGTTCGAAAAACAAACGCCATCGCTGCAACACCGACAATGATTGGAGGAATATACAACTTTTTCATAATAATTACAGCTAATCGTAACGGAACTTTAGTGCCTGTCCAGATTGTGTTTTATCATTATCAAAGCTGGCCGGAATAAAACCTGTATTTTTGTGCTTGTCTGGCAAATCTGTTCCCTGCAAAATAATCTGGGCAAAGGTATTGACTGTCAAGCAATTTTGAGTAAATTTATATGTTTTCGATGGGTATAAGGCTGCCTGCTCACAAGCCGGAGTTGGTGGTCGTTTAGTGGAGATAGTTATGATAGAAGTCAGAGAACTTCGGCGTAGTTTCGGCCCGGTCTTGGCTGTCGATGGCATATCGTTCAGTGTTGAAGCGGGCCAGGTCCTGGGCCTTCTCGGGCCAAACGGGGCCGGCAAAACTACAGCAATGAGAATGTTGGCCTGTTTCGTCAGACCGGACAGCGGAACAGCTACCGTCTGTGGCTACGACATCTTGAAAAATCCCGTTGAGGTCAGGCGCTCCCTCGGATATCTGGCCGAGAATTCACCCGCTTACGGCGAGATGACGGTAGGGGGGCTTCTGAACTTTGTTTGCGACGCGAGATCTATTAACGGCAAACAACGCAAGAGCATCCTCGACCGTATTGTCCCGATGTGTTCCATTGACTCTGTCTATCATCAAACTATTGAAACATTATCGAAAGGCTATAAACGCCGTGTAGGACTCGCCCAGGCCTTAATACACGACCCCGATGTCCTTATTCTTGATGAACCTACTGATGGGCTTGATCCTAATCAGAAATATGAGGTCAGAAAACTTATAAGCAATATGGCGAAGGACAAGTGCATTGTTGTATCCACTCACATTCTTGAAGAGGTTGAGGCTATCTGTTCCAGAACGATAATAATCTCCAGAGGTCGTGTACTCGTGGATTCCACACCTGCAAAATTGAAAGAGCAGTACAACTGCAGTCTGGATGAAGTCTTCCGAAAAATTACCACGGCTAAAAGTTAAGAGGAGTTAAAAATGAACAGCTTTTGGGCTGTATTCAAAAGAGAGTTGAAGAGTTATTTCACGACACCTCTTGCGTATGTCTTTCTCGTCATCTTTTTGTTTTTCTCGGCGTATCTGACATTCAAGCAGGGCTTTTTCGAAGTCCGGCAGGCCGATATGCGTGCCTTTTTTCTGAATCTCCCTCTGCTGTTTGTCTTTATGGTGCCGTCGACCGCAATGCGCCTCTGGGCCGAAGAACGCAAGACCGGCTCCATTGAGCTGCTGCTTACTTTGCCGATTACAATAACACAGGCTGTCCTCGGCAAGTTCTTTGCTGCGTGGCTCTTCCTCACCATTGCACTGGCCTTGACCTTCCCTATGGTAATTACCGTTTGCTACCTTGGCGACCCCGATATAGGCTTGATTGTTACCGGTTACCTGGGCAGCTTTTTGATGGCAGGGGGCTTTCTCGCTATAGGCTGCTTCTTTTCAGCAATCAGCAAAAACCAGGTTATAAGTTTTGTCCTCTCGGTCGTTGTCTGTGCAATGCTTGTCTTTGCAGGTATGCCGACAACACTCAATTTCGTTTCCACATTCCTGCCTGCCGGTTTTGTCTCAGCGATAGAAAATATGAGTTTTCAGACTCACTTCGAGTCGATCCAGAAGGGGGTCCTGGAGTTCAAAGATATTTCGTATTTCGTTTTGTTGATTGTTGGTTGGGTTGCTGCCTGCACTATTGTTTTAAATGAAAGGAAGGCCAGCTGATGAACCGGACGATAAGAGCAGTTATCGGGGCCATTCTTGTTTTAGTGATTGCTTTCTCCGCTATAAGCATTTCTCAAAACCTTACAAATAGACTAAAGCTCGACCTTACTGGCCAGAAGCTTTACACGCTTTCGGACGGAACCAGGGCGATTTTGGCAAAGCTCCATCAGCCGGTCAAAGCCAAACTTTACTATGCGAAGACCGCCGCCCTCAAAGCACCTGACCAGATTCGGTATTTCAACAATTATTATGAGTTTGTCAAAGCGTTGCTGGAGGAATATACAACTGCGGCCAAGGGCATGGTCGAGTTGGAAATAATCGACCCCAGACCTTTTTCTAAAGAAGAAGAGCAGGCGCTTCAGTATGGTTTGAAACGCTTTCCCATAACTCGGGAAGAAAACTTTTTCTTCGGCCTGGTGGTGCAGACACAATTTGGAGTTGAAAAGACTATACCTTTCTTCTCGCCGGACCGGCAGAATTTTGTTGAGTATGATATAAGCTATCTCATAGACACCGCCGTTACTCGCCAGAAAAAAAGAATTGGCGTCATCAGTTCGCTGCCTGTAATGGGCCAGGATGTAACCCCTTATATGGCCCGGTTGATGCAAATTCAGAACCAGCGCCCCAAGCCGCCATGGACTATTATTACACAGTTGCGCAAACAATGTGAAGTCAAACAGGTCCCAATCGATGTAAACGACATAGAAGATGTTGATATCCTGATTGTTATTCACCCTAAGGACCTGCCGAAACAGACCCTCTTTGCAATAGACCAGTTTGTGCTCAAAGGCGGCAGAACGATTGTATGCGTCGACCCTCATTGTTTTGCCGACCGGCCCGACCGAATGGCGCTGCAGATGGGCTCTTTGCCTTCGCAGAGTTCCGATTTAAATGTGCTTTTGCGAACCTGGGGCCTTGAAATGCCGGCCGGTAAGTTTGCTGGAGACAGGAGCTTGGCACTGCCAGCTCCCCAGAGTCAGGAGAACATCATTGGTTTCCTTGACCTTACGCCGAAGTGCTTTAACCACGACAGTGTTGTCACAGCGCACCTCAATAAGGTCGTGGTTTTGTTTGCTGGTGTGCTTAATGAAGTGGACAAACCGGATGATGCCGAAGAAGGCAAGCTTGAGATTGAGCGAACCCCGCTTGTTATGACTACTAAAATGGGTAATACCTTCTCAGTAACCAGCCCCTACGAACTGATTATGCTCGATGCCAAAATTCTTATGGATAGATTTTTCGATGGTTCTGAGCCCGTGCCTGTGGCCTATCTGGTTACAGGTCGTTTCAAAAGCAGTTTCCCTGATGGCATTGAGATCGAAGTTGAGCAAGAGTCAGGAGACCCAAATGAGGATAAAAAAACTACAAAGCTCACAGGCCTAAAAGAAGCTGCCGAAGACTGTGCAGTGGTGGTCTTTGCAGATGTCGATTTTATAAGCGATGGAGTAGCGTATCGTGAGTTTCTCCCGTTTGGCATGATTGCTTTTGGTGATAATAGTACCTTACTGCTCAATACAATTGATGATTTGGGCGGCTCCAGTGACTTGATTTCAATCAGGTCACGGGGCAACTTCCAACGGCCGTTCACTGTTGTAGACGAAATTGAAAGACAGGCAGATTCTGAAACTGCTGCAGAAGTAGCCAAGATTAACATGCAGATTGAAGGCTTCAATAGGGAGTTACAATCTATCGTGGCTTCAGCGCAACAAGGCCAGGAAGATATCGTCGGAAGTACAATCATGCAGAAAAAACGCGAGCTCGAATTAAAGTTACACCAGGCTAACCGTGAGAAACGCTCAATCCAAATGAAAAGACGTGAGCGTATCGAACATCTGGGTAACGCGTTGCGCCAGGCTAACATGCTTGCTGCCCCGATTGTGATACTAATCATTGCAGTAGTCTTGTCTATTCGACGCAGCGCGCGAAAAAGGCATTATATTAGCCATGCAAGCGATGCCTGACTTGTAACTCAGGGAGTTTTTGTAATGAGCAATAGAAAACTTGCGATATTAGCTGTTGTTGCTGTTCTTATGATGGTCTGGGCCGTGCTTCAGTCGCGTATTTCGAACAGACCACGAACCGAACCGGGCGCACCGTCATATCTTATCCAGGGTCTTGACCCCGCTGATGTGGGCAGCATCGTTTTGGGAGCGGGCCAGGATACAGTGACCCTAAAGCGTCGGGGCAAAGGTTTTGTTGTTGTCGATAAAGACAATTATCCTGCCGACACAAAGCAGGTAAATGCTTTGCTCACAGCATCTCTGGATATTCGTACCGGGCAGTTGTATACGGATAACGCCGCCAATCATAGCGACCTTGGCGTCACAGAAGAAAATGCCCGCGACGTTGTCAGATTTCTCAAGCCTGATTCATCACTCCTTGTTGGTTTCGTTCTGGGACAGGACAGAGAACTTGGCCAGGGTACTTACGTCCGGTTGCTTTCAAGCAATAAGGTTTACATCGCTCAGGGGGTGCCCCGGATTAGAGAACAGGCAATGGAGTATATCAACCGGGACCTTATTTCCCTTCAGCGCGAAGATATTGACTCGGTAACAGTCGGTTCCTCGATCGCTGAATATACACTTAATGCAAAGCAGGATGGCCGGGGCTTAGTATTGGAAAATACTCCTGTTGGCAAAAAATTAAAGGATAGTGACTCTCAGAGTGTTTTCACTGCCTTAACAAGCCTCGGGTTTGATGATGTTAAGAAAGAATCGGCTCAAAGTGAGCAATTGACCTTCGATAGGCAATTTGTATGCGTGCTCAAGGATTCGACTGTTTACACACTAAAAATTGCCTCTAAAGATGACCAAACGTATGTAACTTGCCAGGCCCGGTTCACAGACACAGAGCCTGTCACAAAAGAAAGAGACGTTGTTGAGTCGGAAGAAGAATTGAAAAAGAAGGAAGCTGTACTAATTACCCGCGGCAAAGCAATGGAATTCACAGCAAGACATAAGGGATGGATTTATAAGATCCCACAGGGCAAAGCCGATGCCCTGACAAAGGAACTTTCAGATTTGCTTGAAGATGAGCCGGCCTCCGAAGAAATCGGACAGACCCCCGAACCTGCAAAGCCTTGACCATAGAGCCTCGCATTTCGCATTTGTTTCAATCAGCATCACTATTCACATGATAAATCCCCATCGTTGCTTATGAAACCTAAGTGTTACTGTGTTCCGTAAGGAATCCAATGATTATTATTAGCACAAGCCATAATCCCATGTTTTGACGGCTTTCTTCTTGACATTTTCCTGCCAATCAAGTAAACTTGTGTCTATTAAAAGGAAAGCGGCGGGAAGCTGTCTTTGCTTTGTACCAATCTGCCCATCTCAAGCAAGGATTGTTCTCTGTGCTGCTTTTATGTCTTCTAACAGGAGGATATATGTGATGAAACATATAACACCGGTGATATTAGTACTTTTCATGTTGATGACTCCCTCCCGCGGGTTTGGAGACGACTCATCCCTCAATCTTGGACCCGAAGAGCTCGTTCAGGCCGGAGGCGCTGACATCGATGTCGGCATCTACTCCGTGCCTTCCTTTGTGGATTGGAATAACGACTATTTGAAGGACTTGGTCATCGGCACTGGCGGCGGGAATGTGCGTGTATACCTTAATGTTGGAACCGAATCCGATCCGCAATTCTCGAGTTACTTTTACGCCCAGTCCGGCGGCTCCAATCTTTATTGTACACCTTCTGGCTGCATGGGTTGTTTCCCCAGAGTTGTCTATTGGGATGCGGATGCTCGTAAAGACCTGCTTGTGGGCCAGTCCGACGGAACCGTCAAAATCTTCCTGAATGTCGGCACCGACGAGGACCCGAGCTTCGACGCCGGCACATTACTACAGGTTGGTGAGCCTGGTTCAGAAACGAATATTGATGTTGGCTCTCGCGCTACCATCTCTATTGTGGACTGGAATAGCGACGACAGGAAAGACCTTGCAGTCGGTGCACTCGATGGGCAGATACGCATTTTTTTAAATGAAGGAACCGATACCAAGCCTGTCTTTTATAATCAGGTGTTTGCCCAGGAAGATGGAGGCTCTCTGACTGTGCCGAGTCTGCGTTCGAGTCCCATTGTTCTCGATATAGACGGCGACGGCAATAAAGACCTGCTTGCAGGCAACACCAATGGCCAGCTCTTATTCTATGCCAATGTCGGCAACGACTCGGATCCAAACTTCTCAGGTTATACTGCCGTAGAGGCCGATGGTGTTCCAATTGACCTTCCCAGCGCACCTCGTTCTAGGCCGTCCGTGTGCTACTGGACAGGAGATGGCTACTTCGGACCCATAGATGGTTACCTTGATGTCCTGATTGGAGCCTCTGATGGGAAGGTCCATCTCTACCGCGGCACTTCTGCTGTTGGAGATATAAACGCAGATGGCAACGTTGATTTCGTGGATTTCAGCCTGTTCGCTGGTTATTGGGCCCAGACCGACTGCGGCCAATGCGGCGGAGCTGACCTTAACGACGATACCAACGTGGACTTCAATGATGTGCAGCAGTTTGTCGAAAATTGGCTTATAGGCCTTCAGTAGCTGACTGTTCCACGTGCAAATCATTAAAAAAGCACAGATTCCGCTCTGGTAGCCTTTTCGCCTCTTTTCTTGTACTTGCCCATAGGTTACGATTATTTTCAGCTCTCGTATTTCTCAAACCTGTATTTTTTGTTAGCAATGAGCGGGTTTTTGCTTATAATCGCGCTTGCATTTTTATTCGAGAACCACAAAAAGGAAATTTGTATGGCAACAGACAAGATAACTATAGTCGGTGCCGGCAACGTTGGCGCAACAACTGCTTACATCGCTGCCACCAAACAGCTCGGCGATATAGTTCTTCTCGACATAGTACAGGGACTCCCCGAAGGCAAAGCTCTTGATATCGCTCAGGCCGGTCCCGTCCAGCTTTATAACTCTGATATAATTGGCACCACCGACTGGAAGAAAACTGCCGATAGCAATATTGTAATCATAACAAGCGGCCTGCCTCGAAAACCAGGAATGAGCCGCGATGACCTCCTGGCAAAGAACGTCCAAATCGTCAAAGATGTCAGCAAAAAAACCGCCGAGTTTTCCCCCAACAGCATTGTCATTGTTGTCTGCAATCCCCTCGATGCCATGGTTTATACCGCTGCTAACGTGACCGGTTTCGCCAAAAATAAAGTCATGGGAATGGCCGGTGCACTGGACTCGGCACGTTTTAGCTATTTTCTCGCCAAAGAGCTTGGCGTAAGTGTCGAGGACATAAGCACCGTTTTGATGGGTGGTCATGGTGATGATATGGTCCCTCTGCCGCGATTTACATCCGTCAGTGGAATACCTATTACCGAGTTGCTCGATGAGAGCAAAATCGCTGAACTTATCGACCGGACCCGAAAAGGCGGCATCGAAATAGTAAATCTGCTCGGCTACAGCGCTTATTATGCCCCCGCCGCCGGGACTGTTAAAATGGCTGAAGCAATCTTGAAAGATAAAAAAACCGTCATTTCCTGCTGCGCCTATTGTGACACAGAATATGGTGCCGGCGGATATTTTGTTGGTGTCCCCGCTATACTTGGCAAAGAAGGCGCTGAGAAGATTATACAACTCGATTTGAATGACTCGGAGCGGACTCAGTTTCAAAAGTCACTCGACCATGTAAAGCAGCTTGTTGCAAAGGTTGATAATATACTGTGAACAAAATATTTACTGGGGTTATTTGTTGTCATTTGTCGATTAATAAGATAGTCTACCTGATATAAAGCGGGCTTAGATAATGGGTTGCAAATGGAATTGATAAAGAAGATCAAGCAGGCTGAAACTCAGGCACTGCAAATTATCGAAAAGGCAAAAGCCGATACAGCCGCCCGGGCTGAAGAAAATCGCGACAATCGAATTCAAGCCTTGGCCCAGGCCGAGCAGGAAAGAAAAAAGGCCGTCGAGGCCGCTGTTTCAAAGGCGCGATCCCAGGGACTTGAGGAAACTGAGAAACTTAAAGCCCAGGCCCAGGGCCAGCGTCAGGAGCTACGTGATAAGACAGCCGGCAAAATGGCCGCAGCCGCAGCAAAAATAACGGATTATTTGAGAAGCTGACCATGGCCGTAGCCAGGATGGCGAAAGTGATTATTGTTACCCATCGCTCGCAGGCTTCAGACCTTCTTGAAGCCCTGCAGGCCGAAGGTATCTGCCAGATACTCAACGCCCAACAGGCGATGGTCAGCAAAGACCTACCGGAGCTTGGCACCACCGCAGAACAGCCAAATGCTAAAGATATCCGGGAGCGGATAAGTCGCCTCGAAAAGAGCATCGCCTTTCTTAAAAATTATGCCGAACCCCAAAAGGGTCTTGCCTCTGTTCTTTCGCCCCGTGCCGTTATCGACGAGAAATCGTATAACGAAGTTGTTGCGGATGCTCAAATTTCAAACATTACGGAACAGTGTAGCCGGCTCGAAGAGTCGATAGAAAAAGCAAAGACCAAGATAGAACACCTCAATGATACCTTGCAGATGCTCTATCCATGGAAATCCCTTGAAACCCCCGTGCAAGAAATTGCCCGGCTTCAATTGGCAACCTGCTGGGCGGGACTTGTGCCCACACAACATTTCGAGCAGCTAAAGCAAAAAATAATCGAGATCGGAGCTGAAATCCAGCAGATTGGTCCTCCTGCCGGCAAAAATGCCTGCTTGGTCGCCTCTCTAAAAGAAAATGCCGGAGATGTGCAAAAGATCTTGCGCTCGGCCGAGTTCGACCACGTTACATTCGAGGGCCCCCATCTTGTAGTAGATGGCAAAACGGAAACCCGCGAGCCGATGACCGGCACCGTCTCGGAATTGATTGACCAACACACCAAAAGGCTCGACCGGACGCAAAAACAGTTAAAGCAATGCACCGAAAAAGCTGCCGTTTTGTCCCGCAACCTGCTAAAGATCGAGATTCTTCTCGACCATTACAACAATCTGTTAAACAGAGAGCACACCAGGGACACCGCACCCGCCACCGAGCATACGGTTATTTTGGAGGGCTGGGTCAGGAAAAAAGATTTCTCCCGTTTGGAAAAGACAGTATCTGGCTTTGAGGCGTCGAGTCTGACAAAAATCAAACCGGCCAAAGACGAAGAAATACCCGTCGAAATAGAAAACAAAAATGTCATAAAACCCTTTGAAGTTATAACCCGCCTCTACGGCATGCCACAGCATTTTGAGGTCGACCCGACGAGCTTTCTGGCGCCGTTTTTCGCCTTGTTTTTCGCATTGTGCCTCACCGATGCCGGTTACGGAATCGTTATTGTCGTCCTGATGGCGTTTTTGATAAAGAAAATGCAGGGTGATAAAAAACTGATGTGGATGATCGGAATCTGCTCGGTTGTCACCGTAGGAGCAGGCGCACTTACCGGCGGATGGTTCGGCGACGCTGTCCAGCAGCTAAATATCGGCTGGCTCAGCGCAGCTCGCAGTCGTATGATTTGGTTCGACCCACTCGACAAACCGATGAATTTCTTCTATCTGTCCCTTGCCCTCGGTTACTTCCAGATTATGGTCGGCCTTGTTATCGCATTTGGCCACAATTTAAAACAGAAGAACTTCATTACAGCGATATGTGACCAGTTGACATGGCTTGTCATGCTAAACTCAATCGTAATATTCGGAGCGAGCAAATTTGGCCAGGTGCCCGCCCACGTTGGTTCCTTGTTTGGCAAGGTGGCGCTTGTCCCTGCGGCGATTATTTTTCTCTTCAGTCACCGAGAAGGTGGCTTGGGCGGCCGCTTGGGTATGGGAGCTTATAATCTCTTTAGTGCTATATTCTATATGGGCGATGTGCTTAGCTACCTCAGGTTAATGGCGCTCGGTATGGTTACCGCCGGTCTGGCGATGGCAATTAATGTCATTGCAGGAATTGCCGCCGAAATACCTTACGGTATAGGTTTTGTGTTGATGATAGTCGTTCTTGTTAGTGGCCATGGATTCAATATCGCAATGTCTGGGCTCAGCGCCTTTGTTCATACGCTCAGACTACAGTACGTCGAGTTTTTCCCGAAGTTCTTTGTTGGCGGCGGAAGGGCGTTTGACCCGCTGAGCAAGCAGTACAAGCACATTTACATCGGCAAAACCCGGAGATAGTTGTTGGACAATAAATAAGAAAGGCAGGTTAGCAATGGATTATGGAATGACGTTAGCTTTGGTTGGCGCAGGATTGGCGGCTTTTCTGGCCGGCATCGGCTCGGCCATTGGAATCGGTATCGCTGGCAGAAGCGCGACCGGTGTTCTCAGCGAAAAGCCTGAAAGGTATGGCCAAATGTTTATTATGGTCGTGCTGCCGGGTACGCAGGGATTCTATGGCTTCTTGGCGGCATTTCTTGTGATGCTCAATCTAAACTTCTTTGGAACGGGCGGTCCCATCGATGTCTCCGTCAAGCTCGGCTGGCAGGTCCTCGCTGCCTGTCTGCCCGTAGCTTTTGCAGGTCTGATGAGTGCGATTCATCAGGGCAAGGTCTGTTCCGGAGGTATTTTGATGGCCGCAAAGAGACCGGAAATGGCATTTAAGGCCGGCGTTGTCTATGCAGTTATGGTTGAGGTATATGCCGTTCTTGGTCTTCTGGTGACAATGTTCATTCTGCTAAAAGGTATCAGTTGGCCTACACCGGCTTAATAAACCAGGCTGAATTCAAAATTCGAGATATTAAACTATGGAAGCTAAACAGGTAGTAGAAAAAATACTGGCCGACGCCGAGGCTGAGGCTAAAAACATAATGAAACAGGCTGACGAGAAGCAAACCGTCCAACAGGCCGAACTTGCCGAACAATTGAAACAATACAAAAAGCAAACCGATGTTCTTGCGCACAAGGCCGGCGAAGACGAAAAATCCCATATACTTGCTGCGGCGAGAATGGATATTACAAAAGAATATCTGCGCGAAAAAAGAAAGATACTCGATGAGGTCTTTGACCAGGCACGCACCCAGCTGCAAAACTTGCCGGATGAGCAATATCGGGCTCTTTACACTAAACTGATGCTCGAAGCGGTTGAGACCGGTGACGAAGAGGTCGTGGTCGATAAAAACGAAAAGCGCATCGACAAGGACCTCATCGATAAGGTCAATCAGCAGCTAAGCTCACCTAAGAAAGGCAATTTGAAATTATCCGACGAAAAGCGGGACATCGGAGCAGGCTTTATCTTAAAACACGGAAAGATAAAGACCAATGTCTCTATCGAGGTCTTGCTCGACCGCACACGAAAGGACCTCGAAATCGAATTAGCAAAGGAACTGTTCGCGAACTAAATCATAATTTTCTGTAAAAGGAAATGACTGTGAATGCTCACTTCAGGTTATTATTTGTCGCAATACTGGGGCTTTGGGGCTTGAGCGGATGCGGTTCTTCTATGACTTCTTATTGGAAGTTTGACGAAGGCAAGGGAGCGACTGCACACGATTCAATCCGCTCTGAAGATGGACAAATCTATGGAGCAAAGTGGGAAGCTGGCGTTTTAGGGACTTCTTTGCGATTTGATGGCAGTGATGATTATGTCCAGACTACTCGAAATATTGACCAGGGTGGTTCAACTGACATCACAATCACAGCTTGGGTTTACCCGACAAGAACAGGCCCTGGCAGGCATCAGATAATCAGCACTGACGATGGAGGCTTTGACTGGAGCATCCTAAGACAAGGTAATCAATGGTGCGCATTTACCGGAGACGCCTCTTGGGGTTCCGGATTCAACGTAGACCTCAATGCGTGGCAGCACGTAGCGGTTGTTTTCAAGCCGGATGAAGACGTTGTATTTTACAAAAATGCTGTAAGTCGTTTCAGGGGATCCGCCCCGGCTACAGATGCCAACGACGGTAATGTCGCTATCGGTAATAACCCCGGACCGTGGGATGAATACTTCCAGGGCAAAATTGATGAAGTTGCTATCTACGATAGGGCTTTATCTGCCAAAGAAATCGAAAAGATTTATGAAAAGGGTGCTGCTCGATGCAGAGATCTCAGAACAGCCGACAGCCAAACAAACCAAAGAAAAAGAGCCGAAGCCCGGAAAATAAGAGTAGAAACTCGAAAATTAAGACGAGAAGCCGAAAGAGTTGATTTGGAAATACAAAAGTTAAGAGAAGAAATTGGCTTATTAAGAGCAGAAACCGAAAAATTGCAGGCCGAGGCAGAAAATCAGAGACA
>Ga0315553_10002412_pt1 | contig 15013 bp, 3 predicted proteins | sample SalMarSW160140MG_FD_203099 | JGI IMG/M metagenome (GOLD analysis project Ga0315553, IMG submission 203099) | Salt marsh sediment microbial communities from the Plum Island Ecosystem LTER, Massachusetts, United States - Salt Marsh Sediment SW1601-40 ... | reverse complement strand
CGGCTGGTCGGAGGTCGCCACCGGCGACTTCAACAATGACGGGCGCACCGACATTTTGTGGAAGAACGATGCTTCCGGCGCCACCGCCGCCTGGCTGATGGGGGCCAACGGGGCGCCGGCATCGACGCCGTTCTACTTCTCGCTCGCCGGCTGGGATCTCGTCGCCAGCGGCGACTTCGGCGGCAATGCCGCCACCGACCTCATGTGGCGCAACGACGCCGGCCAGACCGCGATCTGGCAGATGGCAAACGGTAACGTCGCCAGCAACTACTTCACATACGGCTCCCCCGGCTGGACCCCGCTCGGCCAGGGCGACTTCAACAATGACGGCTTCACCGACGTGCTGTGGCGGCAGGATGCCACCGGCAGCACCGCCAGTTGGCTGATGGCGGGCGGCGCGCCGGCCTCGACGCCGATCTACTTGTCGGCGGCCGGGTGGGACCTGGCGGCGATCGCCGACGTCAACGGCGACGGCACCAGCGACCTGATCTGGCAGCAGGGCAGTCAGATTGCCGAATGGCTGATGCAGCCGGGCTCAGGCACGGTCGGGACGGCCACGTTCCTCGGCGATGCCGGCAGCTGGTCGCTGATCGGCAGTGGCGACTTCAACGCCGACGGGACAGATGACCTTCTGTGGAAGAACACCGACGGCACGGTGGCGTCGTGGCTGATGGCGGGTGGGGCGATCGGCGCGTCGCCGTTCTACCAGTCTGCGGCCGGCTGGGACCTTGTCGCCACCGGCGACTTCAATCATGACGGAACCACGGACCTGTTCTGGCGCAACGCCAGCGGCAATACGGCGATGTGGCTGATGGAGCCCGTCACCGGCACGATCGGGGCAGGCGTCTTCTCCGACCCGGTGGGCGGGGCCCACGTCATCGCCACCGGCGACTTCAACGGCGACACCGTCGACGACATCCTCTGGGGTGCCGCCGGCACCACGGTCGACTGGCAGTTCTCCCACCTCAACCCCGGCGACTTCCTCTTCGCCTGACGCTGCTGCGGGTCCGAGCATCCGATCTTTGGACGACGGATGGGCCGCCGTCACGCCTTGCAGAAATCCAATTGCTCTTTAGCCAGACGATCCGTACTACATCGCAATTTCCGGAATCGCTGCGAGCATTCCAATTGCGTTGACTGCCCTAATGGGCAGCGGCAACGAATACGAATACGCTTCAAAGCATCCAGCTGTTGCTCCACAACGCTTTCGCATTCATTGGGGCGAGGCTCCGCGTTCGGATTGCGAAAGGCCGGTGAGGCAGGCGAATCCGGCTCGGCCGCAGCCAGCAATTTACGAAACGCCCCCGGGGGCCAGCCGAGCCGGCTCACCACAAATCTCACCCCACAAACCTCATGCGAGATGCTGAGCCCCGAAGGCGGCGGCGCAGTGTTGCGCCGCAATCGGCGTCCGCCATGCGTCGGCGGGCGCGATCGGCGTCAGCGACGGTGATCGCAATGAGCGGAGAGCGAGGCGCCTTAGTCTAAATGGAGTCTTACCGCTGTAACGTAGGGAACATACTCTCGGCCTCGGCAGTGCCAGCATGTCTCGTTGGAAACAGCGTCGCTGAGTTGCCCCGTTCGGCCGCTCGCGGCGGTCCCGCTCACGAAAAAGGGGGCACCGAATTGGGTGCCCTCAACGGGATGACTTGGCTGAAGCGGCACAGCAATTTTTCGCCGCACGACGTTAGGGGGAACACCCATGCCTGTGGGGGCCCGTAACAGCAGCATTGGCGCGGCGTGCTCGGCTTGGGGCCAACGCCACCGATGCGGACCTATTCGCCGACGCGGCGACCTCCACGCTGACGCGGCCCACTGCCGTCGACGCACTGGGCCAGGCGTTCTCCAACCTCTTCACGGCAACGGTTCCAAATCACGGAAGGTGCATCATGCCCGTTTCGCTCATTAACAGAGACAACGTCACCGACAACCCCACGCTGCATCTCGATCTTGCGCGATCCGTCACGACGGCCGTGGTCGGCGGCACCACTTATCTGTTCGCGGCGGGCTGGAACGACGACGGCATCAGCGTGTTCTCGGTGGCCGAAGACGGCACGCTCGCCAATGTCGACAACGTCACCGACAACGCCACGCTGGAGCTCGATGGCGCGTACTCGCTCACCACGGCGGTGGTCGGCGGCACCACCTACCTGTTCGCAGCGGGCGAATTTGACGATGGCATCAGCGTCTTCTCGGTGGCCGCCAACGGCACGCTCACCAATGTGGAAAACGTGACCGATGCCGGAGCGCTGATGCTCAATGGGGTATCTTCCCTAACCACGACGGTGATCGGCGGCAACACCTATCTGATCGCGGCGGGCCGCGCAGATAATGGCTTCAGCACGTTCTCGGTCGCCGCCAACGGCACGCTCACCAATATCCAAAACATCTACGACGCCGGTGTATACGAGCTCTTTGGCGCGCATTCTGTGACCACGGCGGTGGTCGGCGGCACCACGTACCTGTTCGTGGCGGGCCTTGACGATGATGGCATCAGCGTGTTCTCGATGCGCGCCGACGGGGTGCTCACCGCCAATGTCGACAACGTTCCCGACGACGCGACGCTGCAGCTCGATGGTGTATGGGCTGTCACCACGGCCGTGGTCGGCGGCACGACCTATCTGTTCGCGGCTGGCGATCTCGACGACGGGATCAGCGTGTTCTCGGTGGGGACCGACGGCAAGCTCACGAATGTCTACAACCTCACCGACACTCCCGCGCTGGCGCTCGACCAGGCGCAAACGATCACCACTGCCGTGATCGACGGAACGACCTATCTGTTCGTGCCGGGAACCCTCGATAACGGCGTCAGCGCGTTCTCGGTGGCCGCCAACGGCACGCTCACTCATGTGGACACCGTCTTCGACAACGCAACGCTTCAGCTCGATGGCGCAACCTCGCTGACCACGGCGGAGATCGGCGGCCTCACGTACCTGTTCGCGTCGAGCGTAGACGACGATGGCGTCAGCGTGTTCGCGGTAACCGACGCCATACTAGGGACGAGCGGAAACGACGTTCTCATAGGCACAGGCGGGGGCGACACGTTTTACGGATTTGCCGGCAGCGACACCATCGCTGGATCCGGGGGCGCCGACACGCTCTACGGTGGCGATGGCAATGACTTCCTGAACGGTGGCACCGGCGGCGACATGCTGATCGGTGGCACCGGCGACGACACCTATTACGTGGATAGCACCCTTGACAGCATCACAGAAAATTTCAACGAAGGCGTTGATACCGTAAGGAGCTCAATCACCTACTCGCTGCAGTCCAATAGCAACTTGGAAAACCTCACGCTCGAAGGTGCGAGTGCCATCAACGGAACCGGCAACAAATTCAGCAATGTCATTTACGGCAGTGCTGCGAGCAACACCCTCTCAGGCCTTGACAGCAACGATGAGATCCACGGCGGCGGCAGCAACGACTTCCTGTTCGGCGGCAATGGGAGCGATACGCTCTACGGTGACGCCGGCAACGACTACCTGGACGGCGGCGCCAGCTTCGATACGATGTATGGCGGCTCCGGCGACGACGAATACCTCGTCGATAGTTTCTTTGACTCCGTCGTAGAACTCGCCGGCGAAGGCGTCGATAAGGTATTGAGCTCAGCCACCTACTCGCTTCAGTCCAAAGCCAACGTTGAGAACCTGACCCTAATTGGCGCTCTTGCCATCAACGGCACCGGCAACGATCTCGCCAATTCGATCACCGGCAACGGTGCCAACAACATTCTGATCGGCAACGGGGGCAATGACATCCTGACCGGCGGGATGGGGGCCGATACCCAGACGGGCGGCACGGGCGCCGACTGGTTCAGCTATGTCGTGCCGGCCGAGTTCGGCGATACCGTCGTCGACTTCAACAATTTCGAGGGCGACAAGTTCACCCTTGGCGGGTCCAACCACACGCTGAGTGAGGCGGGTGTCGATTTCGTGCTCGGGCTTACCCCGCGCTCAGGCCAGTCGACGGTGATGGTGCAGGGCAACGAGCTGTGGTGGGATCAGGACGGCACCGGCGCCGGCGCCGCGCTGCAGGTCGCCGATGTCTTCGGGCTCGGCACCGGGCACACCGATATCGCCGGCCTCGGCGCCGCAGGGTGGTCGGAGGTCGCCACAGGCGACTTCAACAGTGACGGTCGCACCGACATTTTGTGGAAGAACGATGCCTCCGGCGCCACCGCCGCCTGGTTGATGGGGCCCGACGGCACGCCGGGGACGACGCCGTTCTACTTCTCGGTCGAGGGCTGGGATCTCGCCGCCAGCGGCGACCTCGGCGGCTATCCCGCCAACGACCTCCTGTGGCGCAACGACGCCGGCCAGACCGCGGTCTGGCAGATGGCGGGGGGAGCCGTCGTCAGCAACTACTTCTCGCTCGACTCCACCGGTTGGACCCCGCTCGGCCAGGGCGACTTTAATAACGACGGCATCACCGACGTGCTGTGGCGGCAGGACGCCACCGGAACCACCGCCAGTTGGCTGATGAGGGAGGGTACTCCGACGGCGACGCCGATCTACTTGTCGGCGGCCGGATGGGACCTGGCGGCGATCGCCGACGTCAACGGCGACGGCACCAGCGACATGATCTGGCAGCAGGGCAACCAGGTCGCCGAATGGCTGATGCAGCCGGGCTCGGGCACGGTCCAGTCGGCCACGTTCGTCGGCGATGCCGGCACCTGGACGCTCATCGGCAACGGCGACTTCAACGGCGATGGGATCGAGGACCTCCTATGGAAAAACACCGACGGCACGGTGGCGTCCTGGCTGATGGACAATGCGGGGGAGATCGTCGCGACGCCATTTTACCAGTCGGCGGCCGGCTGGGATCTTGTCGCCACCGGCGACTACAATCATGACAGCACCACGGACCTGTTCTGGAAGGACGGGGCCGGCAACACGGCGCTGTGGCTGATGGAGCCCGGCACCGGCGAGCTCGCGCTCGGCGTCTTGTCCGACCCGGTGGGCGGAGCCCATGTCATCGCCACCGGCGACTTCAACGGCGACACCGTTGACGACATCCTCTGGGGTGACGACCTCGGCAACACGGTCGTCTGGCAGTTCTCCCACCTCAACCCCGGCGACTTCCTCTTCGCCTAACGCTGCGGGCATCCAATCCTTCGTCTAAGGATTGGATACCCTCATACCTTGCAGACTGAGATGCGGACCAGCTCGATCGCAGAAGCGAGCAGGTGGCAGACGATCTCCTCCTTGGTGACGACGCGCGGGGCATGCGGGCCTGTTCTCGGCGCCACCTTGCAGGCTAGCGCAAGCGTCCGACGGTCCAGTTGCTCTTTAGCCCGCGCGCTGCTCCGCACTGCATTGGAATTGCCGGAGTCGCTGCGAGCATTCCAATTGCGTTGACTGCCCCAATGGGCAGGCGCAACAGATACAAATACACTTCAAAGCATCCAGCTGCTGCTCAACATTGCTTTGCATTGAAAGGCCAAAGAGCCGGGGGATTCCGGCCTGGGCTGGGCTGACAATGTTCGAAAGGCCGCACCCGGCGTTCGGTTGGCGCTGGCTGCCCCAAATCCCCCCCAGACCTCAAGCGAAACGCTTAAGCCCCGAAGAGGCGCAGCGGTGGATCGCGTTTGGCGTTCGCTATTCGTCGGCGTCCATATCGGCGACCCGATAGCCCTCGTTTAGACGGATCAAACCTTCACGCGCTCACGCACGTCGGCCGATGATCTTAGTCACGGTCAACCCGCCTTGCGGGCGCGAGTTGTTGCGCATGAGTGACGCGGAGAAGAGATGACTATGACATTGGAAGCCCGCGGTACTGCGCGACAGATACGGAGTTGCGCCGTCCCGTTCGGGGCTATAAAAAAGATTTGTAGCAAGAGCTTCTCAAATACAAGCGTTCGCACCAAAGCGGATCGCATCGGAGCGTGAGACTCCGGCCCTTGCTCTAGTGGAGGAGCGTCATGACAACCACACCGACATTCTGGAGCGATGAATTCATTGCCAATACGACGTTGACCGATGCGCAGCGTCGCGGCCAAATAACGGCCATCGACAACGACCGCTTTGTCGCCACATGGGCAGATGACAGCGGAGCGAGCGCCGACGCCGACCGCGCAATCCGTGCCCAGGTGTTCGATGCCGACGGCACTCCAATCGGTAACGAGCTGCTGGTCAATACGACCCTCACGGGCGACCAGGACTTGCCAACCGTCGCGGGCCTTGACGGTGGCGGCTTTGTCGTCGCCTGGGAGGACGACAACACCAACGAGATACGCGGTCTGCGTTTTGACAACGATGGAAATGTGGTCAGCACCAACGCATCGACCGATGACTTTCAAATCAATTCAACTGCAGGCACGCCGCTGGATCCGCATGTGAGCGCCCTCGTTGGCGGCGGCTTTGTCGCCATCTGGCAAGAGGACGAGATCCGTGCCCGCATTTTCGACGCCGACGGCATCCCGCTGGACGATGATTTCGTCGTGAATACGACGACTGCCGGTTTTCAGGTCACCCCTGCAGTCGCCGTGTTGGCGAATGGTGGCTTCGTCGCTACATGGGACGATAACAATGCCAACGACATAAAAGCCCGGATATTCAATGCCGAAGGTGACGCGGTTGCGAACGACTTCATCGTCACCCTGGAATCGGGTGCCCATGATCCCCGGGTCACTGCGCTTGCCAATGGCAATTTCGTCGTGACCTGGATTAGCGGAAATGCATTCGATTCATTGGGCGTTACCGCAAAGATCTTCGACTCGTTGGGCACCCAGATTGGCGGAGAAATCTTCGTCAATACGATCACCAGCGGTCCTCAGGGAACAGGCCAGATCCCCTTGGACATCACCGCGCTGAATGACGGCGGGTTTTACGTCGTTTGGATAGACAACAGTGGACTTGGAGGCGATCCCGACAATTCCATCCGCGGGCAGCGCTTTGACTCCGATGGCCATCGCGTTGGCGACGAGCTCCTCATCAATCAGACTACGACCGGCATACAAGAACATCCCACAGTGACCGAGTTGTCGGATGGGCGGATCGCCGTCCAGTATGACGATCAGAGCTCGGGCAATAGTGATGTGCGGATTCGTATCCTGGACCCCCGTGACAATTCCATTTCAGGGACAAATGGCAACGACACCATCCTCGGGACGCACGATGACACGACGATCCACGCCAACCTCGGCAACGATACCGTAACCGGCCTCGACGGCGACGACACCATCTATGGCGAGGCCGGCAACGATACGCTTAACGGCGGGGCCGGCGATGATCAGCTGTTTGGCGGCTCGGGCGACGACGAGCTTACCGGCGGCACGGGCTATGACACGCTCAATGGCGGCTCCGGCAACGATACGCTCAATGGCAACGACGGCAATGACATCCTCATCGGCGGCTCGGGCAACGACATCCTGATGGGAGGCGCCGGCGACAACAGCCTAGCGGGCGGCCTGGGCGACGACACCTATTATGTAGACTTTGCCACGGACACCATCACCGAGCTTGCCGACCAAGGCAGCGATACGATCGTGACGGACGTTAGCTTCTCGCTGCAGACGATCGCAAATTTCGAGAACCTGACGCTTTCGGGAACCGACCCGATCAACGGCACCGGCAACGATCTCGCCAATTCGATCACCGGCAACACTGCCAACAACACTCTGATCGGCAACGGGGGCGACGACATCCTGACCGGCGGGTTGGGGGCCGACTCCATGACGGGCGGGACGGGCGCCGACTGGTTCAATTACGCCTTACCGGCCGAGTTCGGCGATACCGTCTTCGACTTCTCCAATTTCGAGGGCGACAAGTTCACGCTTGGCGGCTCGGCGCAAATGCTAATGGACGCCCATGTTGAATTCGTGCTCGGCCTCACACCCCGCTCCGGCATGGCGACGCTGCTGGTCAATGGCAACGCGCTGTGGTGGGACCAGGACGGCACCGGCGCCGGGGCCGCGGTGAAGATCGCCGACGTGTTCGGCCTCGGCACCGGGCACACCGACATTGCCGGCCTCGGCACCGCCGGGTGGTCGGAGGTCGCCACCGGCGACTTCAACAATGACGGGCGCACCGACATTTTGTGGAAGAATGATGCTTCCGGCGCCACCGCCGCCTGGCTGATGGGGGCCGACGGGACGCCGGAGTCGACGCCGTTCTACTTCTCGCTCGCCGGGTGGGATCTCGTCGCCAGCGGCGATTTCGGCGGCGACCCCGCCACCGACCTCCTGTGGCGCAACGATGCGGGCCAGACCGCGATCTGGCAGATGGCGGGCGGAACCGTCGCCAGCAACTACTTCTCCTACGACACTGCCGGCTGGACCCCGCTCGGCCAGGGCGACTTCAATAACGACGGCCTCACCGACGTGCTGTGGCGGCAGGACGCCACCGGGACCACCGCCAGCTGGCTGATGGCAGGCGGCGTGCCGGCGTCGACGCCGATCTACACGTCGACAACAGGCCTGACCCTGGCGGCGACGGCCGACATCAACGGCGACGGCACCACCGACCTGATCTGGCAGCAGGGCAGCCAGATTTCCGAATGGCTGATGCAGCCGGGCTCGGGTGCGATCGAGACGGCTGCGCCCCTCGGCAATGCCGGCAGCTGGTCGCTGATCGGCAGCGGCGACTTCAACGCCGACGGGACCGAGGACCTCCTTTGGAAGAACACCGACGGCACGGTGGCGTCCTGGCTGATGGAGAATGGGGCGATCGCCTCGACGCCGATCTACATGTCGGCGGCCGGCTGGGACCTTGCCGCCACCGGCGACTATAACCACGACGGCACCACGGACCTGTTCTGGGAGAACGGGGCCGGCAACACGGCACTCTGGCTGATGGAGCCCGGCACCGGCGCCCTCGCGCTCGGCGTCTTGTCCGACCCGGTGGGCGGTAGCCATGTCATTGCCACCGGCGACTTCAACGGCGACACCGTCGCCGACATCCTCTTGGGTGACCCCTCCGGCACCACGGTCGACTGGCAGTTCTCCCACCTCAACCCCGGCGACTTCCTCTTCGCCTAACGCTTCAGCGGGTTCGGGCATCCGATCCTTGGACGACGGATGGGCCGCCAACACGGCAGCACTGGAGCGAGCGATTTGCCGCAGTGTTATTCCGGCGAAGCCGGGGATGAGTGGGAGGAGCCCCGGCCATGACACCGGACAGGACTGTCCGTCGGCGCCACAAGGGGAGAACGGCGCCGCAGTCCACCGCGCGGCGTCAAGGAAGAGGCATCTCCGCGGGCTTCCGGCGCCGGCGGGACAGGCGCGCAGCCGACCTTGATCGTCCGCTGCATCCTCGGTTAGATGCAGATTGACGTTGATCGGGCGGGTCTTATTCGGGCTGGTGATGCGCAAATCTCGGTATTTGTTTGATGAATTCGGCGGTCACCTCGTATTTGTTTTCATCATCACTGCTGTCGTTTGTACTCTGATCGTCTCCAGGGACGGTTGGGTCCATCCCGAGCTGGTTCCCATCGGCGAGAGGGTGGCAACATTTGATGGCGGCCTAGGGTCGCTCTTCCGTCAACTGTTCGATTGGCGCCTGTTCGATTTCAACCTGCAACGCCTGCGCATCGTCAGCGATTTTTTCGAATTAGTCGACGCGGCGGTGCGGCCGCTGGTTGCGCGGCTCTACGCCAATCCGTCGCTGAATGTCTCGACGATCCTGTTCGCCACCCTGGTTCCGTTCCTCGCCTACCGCTCGACCCGCTGGTTCGGCTTCAGGGTCGGCGAGGCCTTGCTGGCGGTCGTGCTGCTGGTCGCCTCGCCGGGGTATCTGTCGGACCTCTTCGCTTACATTCGGCCGGCGAAGCCGGTGTCCTTTATTCTTCTCGCCGCGCTGGTGCTGTGGATCGCCCGCGTTCCCGAGAAGCCGGGATTGCGCTCGCTTGCCGTTCTCGCTGCGATCCTGCTGACCGGCCTCTTCACCGACGAGCTCCTTTATTGGAGCCCGTTCTTCGTCATCATCGCCGTCGCCGCGATCGGCCGCTTTTCGGCGCTGCTGCGCACTGCAGCCACAGTGGTCGTGGTGATCGTCGCCGCCGCGCTGCTTCTGTTCTGGGTTCTGCCGTTCCTTTACGACTGGCTGGGGCACGACGGTCCCCGCACGATATACCTGCGCGCCAACTCCGGAGAATACCCGGCTGCCCGGATAGCCGGCTATCTGGTGTCGCCGACCTTCTACTGGGAAGCGATCGGCATGGCCGGTCGGAGCCTTGCCGCACATTTCGGGGCGCTCATCTCAGGCTGGCCGACCAAGGCGGTGGGCACCTTGGCCCTCGTGATCATCGTCGCCGCGCTCGCCTTGACCGCCCACATGTGGCGCAGCCCGCTGTGGCGCTTCACCCTGCTTTCCGCCCTCGGGTTTGCCAGTTTCACCGCCTTTGGCATGTGGCTGCAGTGGATCGTGGTCGAAGGCAACGCCTATGAGGTGACGTCGCTGAACTACTATTACAACTCGCCGGTGTCGCTGTTTGCCGTCCTGCTCATCGTCAGCGGCTTGCGCGGTGCCCGGTTGTGGGCGGAAGCCCGCGGCATTACTTTTGCCGGCTCGGTCCAGGCGGCGGTAGCGGGCCTGATTGCGCTCTCCAGCTTCGTCCTGTTCCTGCAGTTCAACGAACTGGTCCGCGATTGGCATCTCGGCGAGATCGATGCAGACGGCCTGTTCGACACGCTCAATGCCCCCGGTCCGGTCAGGGAACCGCTCCCGGTTCTGGTCGTCAACGATCGCGCGCGACTGACCCGCATCGAAGACCAGTTCAATCGGCTCGGAGATGGCTTGTTCGGACACTTCTGGGGGCCCAGCCACGCGTTGTATAAGGACCTCCAGGACAAGGGCGCCTTTGATCAGGCCTACCTCGCCCAGTTGTGCGCGGCCTTTGTCGGAGCCCATCCCTGCCCGGTCACGCTCGAAATCGCACCCTCGGCCTCCGAGACACCGGCGCCGCAATGAGCGCGGGCGCCTACCCTGCATCGGAAATTACGGTCGACAGTGAAATCCTGGTCAACATCACGATTTGGGGCACCGTCCGGCGCTGCAATCCGCCGGAAAACGATTCGTCACCCGCAGGCAGGCTAGTCAGCTCGAATGATCGCTGCGGTGCGGTCCGATTACTCGGCGCTTCGCGGCGCTAGCAGAGAGATTTTCAGGCGCCATGGGCATATAGCGCACTGTTCCCCAGGGAACAGTACCAGCTTTGAATCATGAATATTCATTCAGCATATTCGGGGCCTCGGCGATGCTCGCAGGGTGGTCCCGGCCCGCCTGGAAGGTTGTCATGACCCAAGAGCCCAATGGTTTGACTGAATTTGGCGCGACAACGGCCGCCTCTTTCTTGGATGGCACCGGCGGCAGCACGACGGCAAATGGATGGCCGGACGAACTCCCACCAAGTGCGGCATTCACCGGAGCTTCGGCGAGCGCCGGATCGGCACCAGCGATAGCCACGGAATTCGCATTGAATCCGGCGCTCGCGGACTATTGATCAGTTTAGGAAACAACCATGGCTAATGACGGCGTCAACGACTCCATTCTCGGTCAGAGCTCCTATGGGCCATTTGCCGTAGACGATGTCTGGAATGCAGCGCAAGTCAATGCATTGATCACCAGCGATTCTAACAACCTTGCCCAACGTTGGAACGACGGCAACGGCGGCGCGCTCACAATCACTTATAGCTTCTATGTTAATGGCGTCAGCGTCTTCGATACGGGGGAGTATTCAGTCCCAGGCGCGAACAATGATGAGCTTGACGGGACCCTGTCCGAGCTAGACTCCGTAACCGCGGGTCAAATCAACAATATCATTAAGGCGCTGGCGGTCTGGGAGACCAACTCGAACGTCGATTTCGTGCAAGTTGCGGACACCGGAACGACTGCGGGTGATATCCGGTTCACCATCGGGTCCTCATCATTCATCGGATACGCCCACAGCCTTCCACCAAGTGGCAGTGACAATGCTCGCACTGGCGATATCTGGTTGCAGGCAAGCAGCTGGCTCAATGCATCAATCGATCCCGGCACTCACGAATTCCGCAGCATCATGCATGAGGTTGGCCACGCCGTATTCGACTTTGCCGATGTGTCCACGTACGCGTACGGAGGCGGCGGAACGTACACCGGGCTAGGAGGAAATAAACTCGACGGCACGGTGTGGGATACGACCCACTTCACAATGATGAGTTATATTTTGGCTTCCGTGCCTGTCACAGGCCCGATGTACTTGGACATCCTCGCGGCACGGGCCATTTACGGCGATCCCCAACCCGGCTCATTCGGTGACAGTACCGGCAACGACTCCTATTATTTCAATGGCGACTCCCTTCAAACGGTCTGGGATGACGGTGGCAACGACACGCTGATTTGGAGTGATTCTCGGGACGCCAACATCAATCTGACGACCGCGCCTTTGACCGACGTCGGCAGCGGCTTGGAGCTTTCGGCAGCGAACCGGCACATCGGTTGGTCGGGTGTTAGAAACGGCGCATTCGATCAGGCTGACTGGCGGCTCTTCATCGCGCCACGCACTGTAATCGAGAATGCTGAGGGCGGTTCCGGCAACGACATTATCACCGGCAATGCTGTCGACAACACGCTCTCTGGCGGAGCCGGCGACGATATCATCTACGGCATGGATGGCAGCGACACGATTTATGGCGGTATCGGCAATGACCAGCTGCACGCCGATTACCCCACCGGATCGCAGCCGAGCTTTGTCGGCGACCTCCTCTTCGGCGAAGAAGGCGACGACATCCTGTATGGCGACGTGGGCGGCGACACACTTGTCGGCGGAGATGGCAACGATCTTCTCATCGGGTCAAGCGGCAATGACTATCTCACCGGCGGTGCAGGAGATGACTATATCGATGGCGGGCTGGACAACGATTGGGTTCGCTACTCCGATGCCCCCGGCTCGGTGAACGTCAATCTGGCGGCTAGCAGTGCTTCGGGTGCCGCTGGTACAGACGAAATCTACCTCGTTGAAAATATCGAGGGCTCGGATTTCAGTGACATCCTGCGCGGCGACAACAATGCAAACCAAATTCTCGCCCTGGACGGAAATGACCAGCTTCACGGGGAGGGCGGCGACGACTACCTATTCGGCGGGAACGACGAGGACGAGCTTCACGGCGAGGACGGCAACGACTATTTGTACGGCGGGCTTGACGATGACCGTCTGCATGGGGGGGCGGGCCACGACACGCTCTATGGCGAAGGGGGCTCTGGCGACTGGGCGCTCTATTTTGATGCGCTATTGCAACTTGGTTACGGCGTCAAAGTCGACCTCGGGGCGGGGCATAGCTATTACGGCCTTATAGGGATCCTGGGTTTCGCCTGGGCTGTCGAGGACGACCTCTTCACAATCGAGAACATTCAGGGCTCCGAATTCCGCGATCTCTTAATTGGTGACCGTTTCTCAAACTCTATCGAGGGACTGGGCGGCGACGACACCATCGTCGACTCGCCCCTCAATCTCATTTTCGACGGCGATACTTATGATGGCGGCACGAATGACGCCAACGGCGATACCATTGATTACTCCCTGTCAAGCTACCGAGTGGAGATCGATCTGGCGCAGGGGTTCGCCAACAAGGAGGCGCCTGACGTCGGACTTCCCGAGCTCCCTCCGCCCGGCACGTACAGTGTGATCGAGACGGATACGCTCCTAAACTTCGAGAATGCAATAGGCTCGGACTACGACGACCGGATAACCGGGACAAGCGCCAACAACCGCCTTGAGGGTGGCATTGGCGATGACACGCTCACGGGCGGTGCGGGCGACGACACAATTGAGGGAAGCTCGGGAACGGATACGGCTGCGTATAGCGGGTCGAGCTCTGCCTACCAACTCACGTCGCTCGCGGACGGGTCTGCACGGATTGTTGATCAGCGAGCGGGCTCGCCTGATGGCATCGACACTCTTATCACAGTTGATTTGTTGCAGTTCGCTGACGGAACATTCACGCTGGAGGAACTGCTTTCTCCAGCAGCGTCCGAGATCGTGGTGTCATTCAATGAAACCAACATTGTCGACGACGATACTAGTCCTAGCACAAGCGAAGGAACCGACTTCGGAACGGTGACGCAGAGCACCGTGGTGGACCGGATGTTCACGGTGACCAACACCGGCTCGGGCACCCTGACGCTTGGAACGCCGAGCCTGCCAGCGGGTTTCAGCCTAATGGAGTCGCTATCGTCCTCCATCTTGCCTGGCGATTCGGACACGTTCACGGTTCGCATGGACACCTCGACCACTGGCTTGAAGAGCGGTCAGATCAGCTTCACCACCAACGACAGCGACGAAAGCCCATTCAACTTTTCGATCACCGGCACAGTGAATGCCCCGGCTCTCTTTACCGAAGGGCAAGATGTCGTGACTCTCACCCAGCCGAACGGCACTTGGCATGCTCTCGGCGGTGACGACGACGTTGCGGGAACTTCTGCCCGCGACGTCATTTTTGGTGACGATGGCAATGACATCCTGTCCGCAAGCAGCGGCAATGATGACCTCTACGGAGGAGCGAACAACGACATCCTGACCGGCGGGTTGGGGGCCGACTCCATGACGGGCGGGACGGGCGCCGACTGGTTCAATTACGCCTTACCGGCCGAGTTCGGCGATACCGTCTTCGACTTCTCCAATTTCGAGGGCGACAAGTTCACGCTTGGCGGCTCAGCGCAAATGCTGACGGATGCCCACGTTGAATTCGCGCTCGGTCTCACGCCACGCTCCGGCATGGCGACGCTGATGGTCAATGGCAACGAGCTGTGGTGGGATCAGGACGGCACCGGCGCCGGAGCCGCGGTGAAGATCGCCGACGTGTTCGGCCTCGGCACCGGGCACACCGACATTGCCGGGCTCGGCACCACCGGGTGGTCGGAGGTCGCCACCGGCGACTTCAACGATGACGGCCTCACCGACATTTTGTGGAAGAATGATGCCTCCGGCGCCACCGCCACCTGGCTGATGGGGCCCGACGGGGCGCCGGCGTCGACGCCGTTCTACTTCTCGCTTGCCGGCTGGGATCTCGCCGCCAGCGGCGATTTCGGCGGTGATTCCGCCA
>Ga0315553_10002406_pt1 | contig 15025 bp, 13 predicted proteins | sample SalMarSW160140MG_FD_203099 | JGI IMG/M metagenome (GOLD analysis project Ga0315553, IMG submission 203099) | Salt marsh sediment microbial communities from the Plum Island Ecosystem LTER, Massachusetts, United States - Salt Marsh Sediment SW1601-40 ... | reverse complement strand
TCCCATTCTGGTAACTACAGTTTATTGACGCATATCGGGATTATTAATGTCCGTCACATCAGTCATTATTTCTGTCATTTCGTTGTCATATCCGTCAGTTCCCATTCTATGCTAGTAACATCAAGGCATCACCGAGGTCACTAGCCATGCTGACCTCATCACTAAAGCACCTTAGACAATATACTTTCCCAACCATCAAACGAACATGCTTCGAGCGTGGGTACAGTGGGTCATTGGACCACTTATTGGATAAATGCTTAGATGAACCAGATGCGAATGAACGGGTTAGGATATATCAACTTGAGTGTAGTCAAAGAAAAACTTGCAATGCCAATCCTATTAACGACTATGATATTAACAATGTTCAGCAGGTGCTTAGTATGACAAGTAGTTTTAGATCTTCAGTGCTAGTGGTTTCTCATTCACAGGTACCGCTGCGTCATGAAATACCTTTCACGACTCCTTCCTGTTCTCTTCGATACCGTCAATTGATTGCCTAAGATCTGTGAGACAGATATATGTATAATAAATAATTGATTCTTGCAGGTTAAATGTTGGCCAAGACAGGTAACGAGGGCCAAGCAGCTGAAGTGGCAGATAGGATCTTTCTAGTCATAGATGGCCTGCGTTCAAAGCATACCAAAACTAGCAAGTACTGATGGTCTCCCATCAGTAAATCATCCTCAACCAGAGCAAATGTGTATACCAACAAGAATCTAGTGGAGATAAACCTCACCTGTCTGATCCCTTAGAAACTATCAACCAGAATGTTCCTCTCTTTGAGTACTTCTTTTAATAATCCTAAGCCGTAGATATCCGTTAAATCAGGTTTATTTCCTCTTCCTATCAAATTTAGATCATAGGCGTCATCTGCGATTCTAAGAAGTGACTGTTCAATTGGATCATAGGTAAAATCGAGCCTTTGCAGTGCATCCCTCAATTCATCTTCAGGTACCGTATTACCTGATATGCGCTCGAGGCCATCATTAAATGCATGTATGAAAGCCTCGACTCCATTATTGTCAATATCATGATTTGCTTGGTTCTCGCCATTCCCCGAAGTTCCACTGACATTGCCGTTCCGTAAACCCTTTAGAGTATCATTTATCCATATTGTCTCATCGACATGGGCGTTAATCAGCTTTTTTATAATCTCAGGATTATCTTTCAGATAATCTGTCCTAACTATAATGTTAGTGGTTACGAACTTGCCATCTGGCGGCCACAGATCCCTCTCATCTACAAATATTTTCGCGTTGGATTCTTTGATGATACGTGCTCCCCACGGCTCAGGCACCCAGGCGCCGTCGATTTCCTTCTTGAGCATCAGGGTGAGAATGTCTGATGGTTTTACTGGCACCACTGTTACATTGCCACCATTCTCCACTGTATCGTATCCGTTCTGAATCAGATATTTTCTTAAAGCTACATCCTGAGAATTCCCCAATTGGGGGGAGGCAAATTTTTTTCCACCAATGTCGGTTGTAGACTGTATGCCTGAATCGTTTCTCACTACAAACACCGCCCCTCCGCTCGCAGCTCCAGAGATTATTCTAATACCCTCACCATTAGAGGCCAGGTAGCCATTTATTGCAGGATTAGGGCCAACGTATGCTGCATCAATTTGGCCAGCATATAATGCCTCAATTGCTGAAGGACCAGCACTAAACACGTATTCCTTTATCCTTGTACCCTCATCCCCTTCTTCACCGCTATCGGTGTTGTTTCCTAACAGTGCTTTTTGGAAATGCCCATTCGCTAACCCTATGATTATCTGGGCATGATTCAGATTGGGAAAATACCCCAACCGCAAGACATTTGAACGGGAATCTGAATCCTGATCACCACCAGTTAATGGGTTAGTCATGCTCAACAAGAGTCCTGAATTGAACTGCGAGCTGAAGGCAACTACTAAGATAATTGCGCCCGACAGTAGGAATTTAGTCCTTACCTTCATAGTTGCCTATCAATTCCCCCTCGAAATATTTTGTCTCTCCAATATTAGTGATGCATTTAGATTCGATGAAGCAATATTATCTGTTTGAATTGTGCAAAACAACCAAAATATGCGCGTTAAAATCCTCATTCAAATGATGAGCCAGAGATAAGAGCTTCGAAATTTATTACAATAGCTTTTAACTCAAATATAGCTATTACAGTAAATAACTCAAATATAGCTATTATTAAACACATGAGGACATTGTGGGATTCAGAAAGAACGTTTTATGTCTATTCGAACACACGTATCAGCGTTAGATCAGTTTTATTGAACAATGTATATGCAATGAGTTCATAAAACAATTCAATTTGTCACATTTGAAGGCAATTATATATATCATGATTCTGATTTGTCTTTAAGTAATGTCATCGATTAAAACCGAATTTTTCCATATTCCAAGTTCTGACGCTTTGCACGCTGGCAATTCTGAAGAATGCCCCTTGAAAACCTATGATTTTCCAAGTTTGGTCCGTTGTGCTCATGTCAACACGGGCCTATTGGAACCTCTTGAGTTAAAGGAACTGATTCTGAAGTCAAGGCCTAATTCATAGAATTTAAGCTACCCGATAGGTTTCAGAAGCGTGATTTTAGTGGAAAAGGCGAAACAATCCTGATACATGCTTCAGGTACATCAACATTTAAGCAAAAAAGAAAAGTTAGGGTAGATATTGAGGATCTTGCTAATGTAACCCTGTTTATTGCGGCCTTCTTAGGAATATGGCAGCTAGTGTTTATGCTCGGGATATGGCCCGAAGTGTCGTTGCCATCTCCGGCTATGGTTGCAGGATCTTTTTTTGATCTGGTTAAAAATTTGACCTTGATCGTGAGTATCGCAGTAACCATTTACCGTCTTATTATTGGTTTTACCTTGTCAATCATCATCGGGGTTTCAGTTGGATTGGCTATGGTAAAATTCCCTGGCTTTGGCAAAACTATGAGCTCTTTTGCGGTCGGCTTACAATCATTTCCTAGCGTGGCATGGGTACCATTTGCTATACTATTAATCGGCCTCAACGACGCAGGAATCCTCTTCGTCGTGATTATGAGTTCTGTCTTTTCTGTCATGATGTCTACCTATGGAGGGATAAGAAACATATCACCGATCTATATCCGTGCCGCCAAAAATATGGGTGCCAAAGGCTTTTCCCTATTCAGATACGTCATGATCCCTGCAGCTACACCGTCGCTGATTGTTGGAATAAAGCAAGCGTGGTCATTTGCATGGCACGCACTCATAGGCGCAGAAATATTGATCGCTGCCTCAGTCGGGTTAGGTCATATTCTGCTGGTGGGCAGAGAGTTCCAACTCATGGATCAAATAATCGCGTCTATGATCACCATATTCGCCATAGGACTCGTGTTTGACCGTGTCCTTTTTTCGAAATTAGAGGACAGCGTAAGAGATAGGTGGGGCTTGAATCAATAGGAAGGAAACTAAAATGAATACACTATAAATTGCTGGTCACTTAGTCTTAGTAGAGTCCTGTCTACTGTCGTAACCCCGGCCGTGCTAGGTACAAGTGACAAAGCTCTTGTCCTCCTATTTCCATTATACTTTACATCGACGAGAGGTCCGTCTTAATGCAGAAAGACGTTTCCAAGAGTAGTTATTCTGTCGCTGAGCGAGGATAACTCCTATTTATGATCGGTACACTTTGAGCGGAAGATCCTTCTTATCGATAGGTTCAACGCTCTCTAGTGTTGCTAATTAGTAAAATGACATTTGTCATTTAATTTCCATGGTTTTAGTTATCCTTTCTCTTCAACTCTACAAATCCATCGATTTGAAGTTCGAACACCTATTCCTGTTATAGAATTTTCGATTTCCATGCTCGAAATTGAAAAGGGCAGCTTTTGTCACATTTGGAAAGGAATCGAGCAAGATCCTATTCACACAATCTGGTTTTCATTCTATGAATCTAGCTTGCTTTGAAGAATTATCTACTATTCGAAGATATCAGGCAAAACCACGGGATTATTTGTATACAATTATTGTATTGGTATGTTCACTTTTAAATAAATATATGAATAATGACTTGAATGTTTGTGCTTACTCTTTATTATAATCTATCGACAATAGCACGAGTAAGAAACAAAAATGTATAGATCAGTGTACACCAAAAGATCTCAGATCACAGGTGTCTGGAAAGCAATAACTGCTCTTGCACTATTTATAGTCATGAGCTCAGTATCATTTGACAATTTTAAAAATGTGTACGCAGAAAAGGACCTAAGTGTTAAAGTCAATGTAGATGATGATGATATTGAAAGAGGAAACACACAGAAGATCACTGTTACTGTAATAGAAGATGGCAATTCCAATGATGGAACTTCTGGGGCTAATGTCAAACTTACGGTGTATCCACCAGAAACCGATTCGACCACCGCCAAAGATAAGACAGATGAAGATGGAAAGGCTAATTTCAATGTAAAGATATCGGATGACGCAGAATACGGAACGTACGAAGTAGAGGTGAAGGTTTCCAAGGATGGTTTCAATACGAATACTAAAGATTCATCATTTAAAGTAACCGGCCCAGGAAATAGTGATAATGATGATGGGGGTCATGGAAATGACAATATTGGGAATGATGATGGCAACAATGAAGGACCTGACGGCGGAGGGAGCGACGGAGGAGAAAGGAACAATCAAGCGCTTTCGCAAGGGAATGTCTGTGGTAACGGTGTTCTTTCAACCAATATCCTTTGTCAGAATGTAGTGAACCAATTACATGGTGATGGAAATGCGATTAACATTATAGCAGTACAAAATGGAGGAAAAGACGAAGCCGAAAATAGCGCGAGCAGTCCTTTACTAGAATCCTCATCATCATCGTCAGTCCCGCCGACTCAGCCAGGCATTCAACAACTTCAGGCGTCAACCAGCGGGTCGACGGATGGAGATTCGATTGAATCCATTATGGAGCAGTATGTGCAGGCTAGACTTGATCACGCAATAGAAACTAGGTTAAACTATCTGAAATAGAATCATAAATCTTAGCAGATGTCCTTGGATCTATCATCCAATCGTTAATGCAAAAATTAAGTTAACATTGTATGAGTCGGAATTGCTACATCATTTCAGTTTCTACTTTAATTTGTTTCCTATTGCTTTTCAGTGCCCTTGCGATCCACATAAGCGTTGATAGAGTATATACAGGGATGTAATCTCCAACAAAAGGAATGAATTCAATCATATTCACAGCTGTAGACGTCTTACTTTTTGTAATATTGTATAGTAGACTAATAATTATTGCATCAGGTATATCTCCCAAGACTGGAATTCCAAAGAGAGGAGCTGCAAAATAATCTAGGGCATCAGCTACAACGGATATGATGAGAGCAGAAGTTGCCCTAAGTTTGAATGAGGAGCCGTCTCCAGTACCTTCTTCCCCGATTATTTCTAGGGTTCTCATGTTTACGATAGGCTATCATCGTATATATAGATATCACTAGCGATATAGTAATTTACGCTTGGACCACTAATGCGCGTGAAGGACCCCCGTCGGAGAGGGACATTACCGGAAAAAAAGTCGAGTATTAAAAAGGGTACAATAAAATATCGATTTGGACTGGTTAAATTGGAGCAAGACAATTTTGACCCATCATTTGATTATTTCTAATTCTATAGTTGCGATTAGGCATAACGTAGGTAAGTTGGATCTAGATAATGCTGGCATGGATTTTGAATTTCCAAATGGTATTGCGGTAGCTATCAGCTAGCTTCGACATGTCTTCAGCTTCATATAACCCTAAGGATTACTGGCTAGAGCAAGGAAAGGTTTACAAGAATAATTTTAGGTACAATAACAAATTTGAATTACAAGAGCGCTTACTGATTGAATACTTAACAAGTAACATATTTACTTCAAATTCTGACGCCAACCCCAAAGAAATGTCCATTCTAGAGGTGGGCTGCGGATTCGGTCGAATCACTCGATTGCTTCTTGTAAACTTCGGAAAATCAATAAAAAAATATCGTGCAGTTGATATGTCTCCTGACCAAATTAGAAACGCTAAGCAGTTCGTTAATTACCCCTATTTAGAAGGAGAAGGTGTGGCAACTGTTGACAGCAATGAAAGCATCAGAGATGCTCGTTTGGAATTTGCGGTATCGGATATACAATCACTGAATTCTACTAATTTCTCCAATCAGAGATATGACTTGGTGCTTGCCTGCGAGGTTCTCCTACACGTGCTTCCCTCTGAAATCCACCAAGTCGTTTACCAGCTAACAGAAATGTCCAATAAACATATCATAAACGTAGATTGGTATGAAGAGAAGGCGCCCAAAAATGTTGCCCCGCACAATTTTATTCATCGCTATGAGGAGATCTATGCAACTATTCCATCTGTGAAACGGGTTCGGAGAATACCGATTGTAAAAAATGGGATACTATCAAAATTGGATACAAAACAATCGATATTTCATGCTTCAAAGCACAACAAGGCAGATTAAATGGGATCGTTAGCTCACACATTTACAGGCCTTTTTCTAAACAACGGTTGAAATATGGCACGAAAGAAAAAGTTCATTGTTCATGGATTTTAGAAGGAAAACCAAGACGTTACTTCGTGAAGTACTGATACACATTGCCCAATCCTGGCGAAGATTTAATACCTTTGAAGCTGTGCGGTGCAAGCATCCCCGCGTGTAAACCAGTTGGACAAGGTATACGATGTTTATTGCAAACATAACTTCAACACACATACTAGTCAAATATTCGATCCTGCTTCGATCTTGGAATTATTTCCCTGATATCAAAAGTAAGATTCTATGCCAGGTCATCCACATACAAGAATACCTTACACATCATAGTATACATAGAACTGCTGCAGTTTCGATTCTCTTTTTCCCTCAAACCCTTGTACCAAGGAAATTTCATCCTCCTTAAGGTCGATATAGGTTTCAAGGCATTCGTCATTGAAACATGTATTAGTCAAATAGAAGTGATCACTTTTTAGTGAGGCAATGGATTCTTCAAGACTCCCTGGAACTGATTTGATCCCTAAGTCACTTCTTCGTGAATCAGACATCTTGTAAATGTTGTCATCAACAGGGTCCCCAGGATCTATTTTTTTCTTCATGCCATCCAAACCAGCAGCCACTATAGCGGAGAATGCCAAATACGGATTACAAGAAGGATCCGGTGCTCTAAACTCCATCCGTTTTGAATCTCTGCTAAGTTTGTCGTTAATAGGTATTCTCACTATCGCTGACCGATTCCCTCTAGACCAGGCAATGTAAACTGGCGCTTCAAACCCCGGAACCATTCGGTAATACGAATTGACGGTAGGGGACGTTATAGCGACAAGAGATCTAGAGTGATCCAGGACGCCTCCAATAAAATATCTGCCTGACTGGCTGATGTTAGCATATGGATCCTCTCCATCAAAGAAAATATTTTGGCTTGATAAGGTCTTGCTAGAGGAGTGGTTGGAAGATCCGGAGGATGAAGATTTTTCCCATAGACTTACGCTCACATGCATTCCTGAACCATTATCCGCTTTAGCACCTGCAGGGTCAGTCTCATCGAACAAGGGTTTCGGCATGAAGTTTGCAATTTTATTGTGTCCTTTAGCTACATTCCTTACAACGTCCTTGTAGATCTGAACATTATCCGCAGCGTCAGTGAGCTTGCTATGCATAAAATTGATCTCTATTTGTCCCGTGCTTGCCACTTCGTGGTTCAAGTTTGTAACCTTTATCCCATAATACTTCTTTAAGAGGTTGGCAACTTCGAACCTAAACTCTACTAGGGAGTCTTGGAACGGAGGTGCATCATAGCCCCCTTTTCGATTAATCGGATACTTTCCTACGCCGTATTGCTCTTCAGATATAATCATATTAAATGTTGAAGGTTGTAAATAGGTGACTGATTCGCTATCCTTATCGTTGGAATATCTCTGTGCGTCTACATTATCCCGAAAAGAAATATCATCAAACACGAAGCATTCTACCTCCGGCCCAATCTGACATGTCAAATTTGACTCCGCTAGATATTCTTCCATGTTTTCGGAGACATACCTTGGGTCTTTGGATAGTCTTCCGAATCCAAAGCCTTTGTAAACGTCAGCAATAACCGAACCAAGGGTAAAGTTGGTAAAAAATGGATTTAATCGCAACGTATGCCTGTCAGGAACCAGAACTAGATCTGATTCGTTTATTTCTGTGAATCCTTTTACTGAGGAGCCATCTAGTCCTATACCCTTCTTAAGGAATCCATAGAGCTCATCATAGTCGCTCATCACATATTTGGCCAGAAATTTTCCAAGTAGGTCTGTGTACCTAAACTGAAGAAACTCAATGCGTTGTAATTCTTCTGAAAACCCTATGCTTCGATTGGCGTCTGTGACGTAGGTATCATAATCACTTCCTTTAGGATGGTATGACAATTTACTATTTATTTTATAGACGGTCGTAAAATATATAATCTTTAGCTTCCGAATTGCTTACATTTTCGAGAGGTTCAGTATAATATTCTTTCATTTGTAAAACATGTTCTTTTTATTGCGCTGCGATGATGCACGATGTAACGTTCGCCGCTGGTCTCAGCGTTGGCATTGTTCAGCTAATGCCAATAATTATAATATTTTGAGAGCCTTCCTATTTGATTGGCAGTAATGACATACGCACATATATGAGAGGCAAGGCAAGTTCTGCGTAAAGTTAAAAAGACGAACTATTTATGAGATATGCCATATCTCCACTTATTCTTATTCATATCATTTAGAAATGAAACCAGAATAGCTTCAAGTGTCTCCACAATTTCATTTCCTTTCTTGACAGTTGCTTTCCTTGGGGCTCCAGTGGCGCCAGTATTCGACAGTTCGTTAAATTTCCAATAAATCCTCACCTTTGTAGGAAGCTTCGGTATCACAGCTTTTGGAGCGTTACTCATTCTCACCAAGTCCGGTCTCACAGCAAGCATGGCAGAAGTCTCTGCCTCTCCGCCATGACCCAACCCGTCCCAGACGTCGAAAAGATTGCTTCTAGATTGGCCAACCAGTGTCCACCATGCTTCCAGACAGGCAATTACTACTCCCGGGTACCTACTCTTAACGTGCCTTGATGCGATCTCTATTGGTGCAATATTTCCATCATGACCATTTATGATCAGAATCCTTTGAACACCATTCTTTATTAGACTTTGACAAATATCCTGTATTATTCGCACTACGGTTCCAGATTGAAGACTGATAGTCATTTGATAATCAGTGTGATGTGAGCTTAGACCATATGGTATGTAAGGAAGAATTATTACGTTCTTTAATTTAACTACGATTCTCTTAAGTAATTCAGTAGGAAAAATGAAATCCGCTCCAAATGGCATATGATCACCGTGATTTTCACACGCCCCGATAACAATAATTGCAGCAGTGTTCCTATTGATGCAACTTTTAACTTGTAGCGCATTCATAGTCGAAAGCTCACCATTCTTGTCAGTTTCAACTTTCATGTGACTTATTATGTGGTCCATAAGTGTATTGGATTTGAATTCTATATAAAAGTGAGATATGACAATTTAGGAGAAAAAACGAGATCTTATTTCCATAAAAAAAGTTACAGATAGACCTTTTTTAGGCTCTAAACATTGTACTAAATCTTAGGCTTATGAGAGGCTAACTAGTTGTTTCTTCCATACTTGAACTCTTTAGAACACCAGAAAGATCCTTGGATATAGTATCAATCACCCTTCTTACTTCGTCCTTGTTCTCTGCTTGATAAATAGCGATGGCCAACACTTCTATTTCTTTCTGCAGAGCATTTATCATTTTTGATTCCAGCTCAAAAAACCGATAAAAGTTGCTAAGTTCTCCAGCAAGGGCTATGCACAGAGAGATTATTACTTCACTTGATGCTTCCTTTCCTACTAAGCCCTTCAACTGTTCAACTAGGCTATTGACTGCCTGACGTCTCTGTGTGAAAATTTGCGCTAATGCCTCCTGAGTGGGTTCTGTATGACTCATATCCGTATTCCTTAAATTCTAATAAAGAAGAGTAAGCTTACTTAAGGTTTCTTGTGTTTGTGACTACTCACTGAGCTGCCACCTTTCGTTTCTATCAATTTTATATAACACGTTTCTGTCAACCTTTTCCTCTTCTAAAATTCCATTTCTAAACTCTGCTATTTGAATTGGAGACCATAATCAGTGGTTATTGTTAACCAAACTTGTAATTCTCCTCTTACCGGCTTCAATGGTGTGTTTCAAGACCTCTAGCTGGTTCCGGTCAGAGATAAGGTGACTCTAAATCATACGCATCAGATAAGTCAAGTCAGTCATGCGGACGCTATCTCCTTAATCCAACGATGGTTATTCTTTATTCTTTGGATAGCTTTGCTCTCACAATAGGCAGTATCTTATCCAGTATGATGTTCCGAACCAGTGTCGAATGATGCCATTAGAATTGGACAATCAATATTTCCAACGAATATAGTAGCACGTTTAATCTGGTCAAGCTCATTGCGTTATTCCAGAAGATGCCATGCTGTTAAATCGCTGATGGCTATTAGATGGCAAATATTACGGAAACGGAATGCCTGCTGTAGAGGGGATCTTTGCTTCAATGTCTCCAGCTTTCTTGTCATCTTTCTGATCCCGCTTGTTGTTGTCATTATCACCATCGTTATTATCTCTTTCATCATTGTCATCCGCGGAAGAACCATCAGACGCTGAGGGAGAACAGTCCCCTAGCGAATCAATACAAGATGACGATCTTTGGGCATGAACTTCGAGAGCTCTGTTATCGAAGTGGCCTAACCCTGCAATAGCGAATACAAGTAATAATACGATTATGAATAGTGAAGAGAAACGGTCTTTATCCTTCATGTGTATCTCGCGCAACCGGTTTTACAACCTTATTTTCAGAACCATTGTTATTTGGCTTTAGTACTTATCTACGCTAACTTTATAATATAATATAATTCTGTCTGACGACTGGCTTCCAATTCTATCTGACGACACAGACAGACAGACTAGCGATTTTCTTCGGGAGCAGGTATTAACATATTGACATTCATAATAGTACCAATCCCCGCCTGAAGAGTATAAAATCAAGAGGCGACATTATGTCAAACTTCGTCCTGTTAAGCGCCATTCAATTATGGATACCATTTTGCCTTAGTGAAATCTACAAAGGTACAGCAAAACCGACGACTTAGTACTATTCTCACTGCGTGGATTAATTACATTCTTATATGTACTAATATCACAAATGGAATATGGAGAACAAGTCAAGACTTGCGGTTGAAACTTTCTCGGCCAATATTGATCATTCTGCTCAAAACCTTGCAGAGGAGAATGACTTTAGAAATAGATACATGAAGGAATTGATGAAGAAGCGACAACATGGCATCGACAACTATTTTGGTATTGATGAGCTTCTGGAGGAAAGACGACAAGTAAACCAACAACAAATGAAAACTCCAGGCCGCCGAGGTGAGATAATAAAGCATGAAGAGATTGACAAGGAAATATTAAGACGATTAAAAAACCAAACACAAAGTTAGTCTGATGACTTTCTGTGACTCCTTTGCCTCCCGCTGCTTAAAGAAATTGGACTTCTCAAAGTTTTTACAGATAGGAGTTCGAGTGTATGCACTTTGCAGCCTGATTTAATAGGACAAACTGTATTATTGTACTGCCAGTTGCAATTGATTTGATTTCTGTCCTAGGACTCGACGAGCAGAATATTGTATCATTATGAAAGCTTAAACTTACGAACTACTTATATTACAATCAGTTGCGGGAGTTGATGACGCGACAGACTTCGCTCTATTTTAATCCTTTAATTGTGACAGTCGAAAAAAAGGTATTAGATCGCTGGTTCTTTAATGCCTCGATATACTACTTAAATTCCTCAACAAATTTCAAAATTCTGTGTTCGAAAGCGGGATCCAAAATCTTCCCTCTCCCTTGGAAGAAATGGCATGTACTCCGGGTATTGACAAGGAGGAGGATATTGTGGGAGAGTCGCAGAAATCTTTCGACGCAGAATTCATGTCATGAATTACTGAATCCGTTTATGTTTTTTCTACTGCTAAAACATCACTAGGATTACCATGCTAGCAGTTGAACGTCCTTATGTGCTAGAAGAGCCTTCGAGTATGCGGATATATTACTGGTAGTAGATCCATCACTCCTTCGCCTTGATATGTTATGGCTTGACGTATACCTTTATGATAGGCAGGCTATGTAGAAATCATCTACAGAGCCTGATAGGCATTAAAATTTATAAGTAAGCTTAGCGCTGTGTATATGATTCGCATGAAATGTCTTTTATGTGATCAAGGTTTTGAAGGCGGTGGCCAGGCAGAAATCGATAATTTGTTCAATCACTATCGTTCCATACATTATCATGACATGAATGAACACCTGGCTAGGTGCATCGTCGAGTTACAAAATAAACAGTACAAACTTGAGATAGCTGTTGATGAATTGAGGAATCGTACCTCATCGAAGTCAACCAAATAGCGAGTCGTTTAGCTCGGCGGATTTCCAATTAGAGGATAATTAATTTGACAAAAGCGTTCTCTAATCTTTGCCCTGTTCAGCTGATTAACATTGGTCGTTGATGACTAATTAGCAGATGTCCAGTCATCCCGTCGATTGATCATCCGAAGATTATTGTGATATAGATTTGATGGCTGAAGATCTTGTGACTATCCCACCTTGCTAAAGATATTATTAAGTTAAATTACCCAATCTACACCTCTGCAGTGCTAGCATGCCTACAATTCATTTACGTTTTACTAGCATAGCGTCGTCAGTGTCCATGCTCTGCCAAATTACATCATAGCCTAACATTGAAATAAGTTCGGCGTGACAAACCTCAGGGATAGAATTTTCAGATAAGATACCACACGCCTCAGTAAATTTCGTTGTGCTGACCAAGAGCTCGGCCAACTCATTTACCTTTGACTTGGACAAAAACCAAGAATCTATTTTCAAATAGTTTGCGTTATTATCTCTGGTAGCAAGAGCAGTAGCAATTTCAATTGGGACTTTATATTTTTCCGAAATTTCCTCAATAGAAATAGCAATTTTTCTGTCGTCAAGTTTTATTTTTAGGTCTGAATCCAACATCTTTGATTCAATTTGCAGCTTGTCAATTGATTTTAAATGCTCCTGTAACTTCTTCACTGGAACTGAAGTATTCCTAAAAAATATGATCTTGTTATTCGACAGGTCACGAATGAGTGGGTTAAAAAGCTTGGAACATGAAAGCTCTTCGTCAACCGCAACGAAAAGATCGACGTCACTGTTACGGAGAATATAACTAACTTTCTGGAATTTTTTCTCCAGGTACTCTTTTGTCCAAAATCCTACAATCTCTAAATAGACCTTTCGACCATACTTTTCAAATACAAAATCAGGAATAAATGCAACTCCATTGCCTGCGATTAGGGGATCAGGTTCTCTTTTTATTTTCCATCTGTTAGCAAGGTGTTCGAACTTAATCGCAAACTTTTCTTCTAGAGAACTATCAAAGTACAAAGAAGTTAGCCGACTATTGATGCTATTATTCTGGTAATTGCGAGATGGTTCCATCAATCTTCGTTGCTGAAAATCTGCAGACGATGCTCTAAACTCATAAATCTTCTTGCCAGATATTGTCTTTCTAACTACAAACGCGCTCATGTACCACCAAGATGATGAAATGATGAACGGAATAAGTTTCGCTATGGATGTTCCATATCTGTCGGTCAATTTGAATAGACTGACTGGTCCATCAATTGAACACACCAATTTGCTGTCATGATCGTTTTTATCTTTCATATTGGCATGAATTATGCCCTCACTACTGTTTATGATATGAACATTTTCGGCATCTGAGCTCTCTCCCGCAGTCATCTGCTGCTTCAAATTGTACATTAGGCCTAGACGTTTTACTTTTCTAAGGACATTCTTCCAGTCTGCCCCTCCTCTTACGCTGAACTCTAGCTTGGTGCAAGAGAAAAGCAAAGTCTGCAATTGCGCTAGATCATACCATCCTAGTAATTCTTCAGCACTGACAGAATCGAAGAATTCCAGGATCTTGTTTTCATCAAGGTCATTCCATATTGATTGCATTAGAGAAGTCGGTGAAACCTTGATCCTTGAGGCGATGGCATTTAGTATCTCATGACGGCGAGATTCAGTAAGCGCAAAGCCACGGCTTGACGATTCCTCCCATAAGAGCCTCCGAATGTCAACAGGGCTTGCTAGATTCTCACCTCGTTGGTGCATGTTTGTATTGAACTGACATCTTCTTTCAAGTAAGGTTGATAGTCCTCTTACAAGTCTATAGTCGTCGAAGTTACTTTCCACCAATGATATCCTTTCGTTTAATGACTTTTTCTTTTCCCTCTTTGAAGCTGATTCCTCGAATTCATTAATAATTATTTTCGCAAGTTTCAAATGTCTAGACTTATCCTCTCCGCCACTAAAGAGGGGAATTATCTCTCCCTTTCTTGTTCTAACCCTGAGTAATTGGCTAGGCAGCATCTCTTATCTGTATAAACAAGCCTTCGCCAGTCTCATTTTTGGGCCCTCTTAATATGCTCGTCCACACCAATTTACTTCCTACTATCAATTAGAATATGACACGGGAATATTGAAGATACTCGATACCTTAAAGTTTTTCTTATTGTCCTTCTCCAGGTACAACGAGTTTAACATTTCACAGATGGACTGTAACTTTTCATAACATAACGTTTATCCACGGGCGATTGTTGTAATTCATAGCTTCCCCTTCATGGATGATGAAAATGAACAGGTGTATTCTTACCCAAGATCAGCATAAGAATTTGCAGAAACAAGCTATCTATATACATCTTAATCTATTTGGAGTGGATGTATTCAAAAATGGATATAGATAATTAGTAAGTAGTTTGTGATGTAATCGGAAAAAAGGTTTGGTAGCTTTGGTACTGAGCCTCGCTTACGCTCAAATCATCGAACAAGCAACAACTAACGATCATAAATTACTCCATGATGGACGGTTCATCAGGTACATTAACAAGAATTGAAAACCTTTGAAAT
>Ga0315553_10002405_pt1 | contig 15030 bp, 17 predicted proteins | sample SalMarSW160140MG_FD_203099 | JGI IMG/M metagenome (GOLD analysis project Ga0315553, IMG submission 203099) | Salt marsh sediment microbial communities from the Plum Island Ecosystem LTER, Massachusetts, United States - Salt Marsh Sediment SW1601-40 ... | reverse complement strand
TAACGCTTCCATAATCTGAATCGGTCCGACTTGACCCGTGCATTGAACTCTAATTATTCTAATTGCAGCATCGTACGACATTCGAGCGACACCCGCAGTATTTGCGCTTCCTTGACCACATTCGTTGCACATGAATACAACAACATTTTGAATCCTTTCTTGAACATATTCATCAGGAGTTTCGCAATCACTCATTCGCACACGGCACCTCCGCCCGATACGGCAATTATTTCATCATGCATTTGATCCTCTGTAAAATTAATCAGTTGAATCGCCATTGTCGGACAACTTGGCATACACATTCCACATGATCTACACGCTATCTCATTGACTGATGGTCTTCCATTATCATCAATATCGATTGCGGCTGGTGCGCAAATGGTCTTACAAATTCCACAATTAACGCATAAATCATAATCTATAACTGGTACCAACATTTCCTTTTCTATATAACCTTTAACTAGAGGTGCAGCAGCTAAAGCAGCAGCACTCCCCGCGTGCGCTACGGTTTCAGAAATGTCTTTTGGTCCTTGTATCGCACCCGCTAAGAAAATTCCTCCTTTACTACTCAATGTAGGGTTCATCTTAATATGAAATTCTTTTAAAAAACCTTCCTTGGAACGTAAAACTTTAAGCTTAGAACCAAGTGGTCCTATTCCTTCGGGTGGCACCATCGCTGCTGACAACACAACCAAATCAGCTTTTAATTGTAAAGGTGTCATGCTTAAGGTGTCCTCTACTATAACTTTTAATTCTCCATTTATAGGGTCTTTAATAATTTCCGAAGGTCTACCTCGGATGAATCTGACTCCAACTTCTTGAGCAGATTTATATAACTCTTCGAAATTTAATCCTGGAGTTCGTATATCTATATAACAAATCGTCACATCGGTATCAGGATACATTTCTTTTACAATTCGAGCGTTTTTTATCGCAAATTTGCAGCATACACCAGTACAATACTGATTGCCAACTTGATCGTTTCTACTACCCACGCATTGAATCATTACAATACTCTTTGGTAGTTTTCCGTCAGATGGTCGCAACACTTCAGAATTAGTAAGAGATGTTGGTGATAACATTCGTTCTAATTTTAATTGAGTAATAACATCTTCATATCCCTCTTTTCCATAATGATATGGTTCTATTTCCGTAGGATCGTATTCATCATATCCCACAGCAACTACAATCGAACCAACTTTCACCGTTTTAGTCTCAGTTTCCATCGAAAAATCAATCGCTTGGACTGGACATATGTTAATACATGTATTACACTCAATACAAGATTTTTTGTCCCTTACGAATGTTGCGGGAATTGCTTGCGGATATGCTTTGTAAATAGCGTTTCGCATAGACATTCCTTTGTCCCATTCACTAGGCACTTCTACTGGACAGTGTAAAGAACATTCGCCACAAGAAGTACAGTTATCTTTAACATAGCGAGGCTTTATTTCAATCTCAACTTCAAAATTTCCTAATGAACCCTCAACGCTCTTAATTTGGGCGTTTGTATAAAGTTCAATTAAAGGATGATTCGCTACTCCATTAGTTAAAGGTGAAATCGAGCATTGGGGACATTCTAAAGTTGGAAATGTTTTATTTAATTGTGTCATGTGCCCTCCAATTGTAGAATTTTTTTCTACCAAAAACACGGGTATTCCTAATTCTGCCAAATCATGAGCGGATCTAAGGCCAGCGATACCCCCACCAATAACTAAAGCTGCTTTAGTCGTCGATACTCGTCTAGTTTCTACATCTTCAAGTTTTCGAGCTCGATTTACTCCAGCTTCGACCAATCGAAGTGCTTTTGCAGTTGCTTTTTCCTCGTCTTTTTTATGAACCCAACTACAATACTCTCTTATGTTTACTTGTTGGTGTTTGTGTTTATTAATACCCTCTTCAGCAATAGCTTTCGCAAAAGTCAAACCATGTTGATTTTTTGAACAGCTTGCTACAACAGTTCTATTAACCCCTAATTCTCTAATCGAATCTTTGACCATCTGAACGCCTGGTTTTGAACACATAAACATATAATGCTCCGCTTTTACAACATTTGGTAACTCTTTTGCGTAATTTGCCACTTTTGCGACATCCACAGTTCCAGCAATGTTATGACCACAATGACATACAAAAACGCCAATTCTGGGTTCTTCAAAGTCTCCCGATTCAGTTTTGCTTTTTTCCATTTTATCTTCTTTAACGGCCATCTAAATCGACCCCTCTTCTTTTTTTACTTCTTCTCCACCAAAAATGTAATCCTTTCCCATCATTTGATATTGAAGACCAACAAATTCTTGGTCCATACCCATACAATAAGCAACGAGTTGGGAAAGATGAATAACTGGATAATCGTAATTACAACCCTTATTTTTATTTAGATAATCTTGTCCCGTCTCAAATTGTAAATGACAGAAAGGACATATATCCAAAATAAAATCTGGCTCAACTTCGTCAATATTTTTCATTTTTTCTCCAAAAATCGTCATACTGGTATCACCAGAATACGCTTTTACACCTCCACCAGCACCACAACAAGTTAACTGCTCCTTAAATCTAACAGATTCTACTCCTAATACCTCAATAAAATCTTCGATGATGGTAGGTCCTTCTGAGCTTTCAATCTCTCGAATTCTTGTAGGTTTTAGAAAATGACACCCATAATGTACAGCAGCATGCGCGTTTACTTTTCGTGTAATTAGATCTTCTATGCCCCATGGGCCTACTTCGTACCCTAATACTTCAGCAATGTGCCGGACATCAATCGTACCTTTAAACTCGTAATCTCCGAGCAGTTTTAATTTTTCATTTACTAATTCTCTGTGATCTTCGTTTTCTTTCAAGTGTTTGTTAATCTCTTGTAATGTTCCAAAACATCCATTACAAACCGTAAGAATGTCTGCATCGAGTTTTTCAGCAATGCAGAGATTTCTAGCACCTGCTACCATCCAATCAAATTTATTAAATGATCGAAATACTCCTGGAGCCGGACAGCAACTAGCACGTTCCATGTCCAAAAGCTCGTATCCAAGTTTCCCCATTACAAACTTTGTTGCTTTTTCAATTGCGGGATATCTATTTGGCATGAGACAGCCGAGAAAAAATGAAAATGTATGTTCTTTTACCATTTCTTACTTCTCCTCTTCCTTCTTTTTTTCCTCCTTAACTGGAGGAAGATCAAACAAATGTTCTTCAAATTTCTTTAAATCTTTATCATCTCCCTCTTGTTTATATTTAAACGCAGTTGGAGGGAGTTCTTCTAATCCTAATTCGACCCTTCGTTTTCTAATCTCGTCATTTATAGGTACGGCATGTCCAAAATTCTTTAAATAGCCAACAACCGCTCGGTGAGATGGCGAAATATTTCCTAATTTAGTAGCGTAATTTCTTAATTCCATTATTACATCAGTTGGCCTTACATCACGAGGACAGCGTTCATAACATTGATAACAAGTTGTACAAAGCCAAATATCGGGGTCTTTAAGAACACTAAGATCTCCTAAACATACTTTTCTAATGATTAATCTTGTTTTAAGTGCAGTCCAACGTCCAGACTCACAGCTGGCCGTGCACGTTCCACACTGAATACATTGCCAAATATTTGACTTTCTTTCAATATTTTTAAAATAATCTTTATCGAAATCTTCATCTGTCTTAAATTCTCGGTGTTCTTCTTTTGTTTCTGACATTTTTTCCACTATTTCATTAATTTGAATTAAAAAAAAAATTTTTAAAAATTTATTTATAGTGAGACCATTTTTCCGCCTTCACACATTTCTAAGAATGTTGCGGCACCTACAGGATCTTCAACAAAATCAAGCATATCTTCTCGCTTAATTCCCATTAAATCCATTGTCATTTGGCATGGAAATAATTTCATATTACCATTTTCGACAGCGTCTTTAATCATACCCCATGGATCTTCAATTCCAAACTTTGCCATCCTTTTTCTAAAAATCTTTGCACCCATACCCTTCATAGGTGTAGGCATTCCAGCAACTTTAGGTTTAAACTTTTTGGTTAATAAGTTCAAACCCCAAAAGGTGAAGAAAAAGTTGGATTTTGTTTCCATAGCGTCTGCTGTGGTACCTAGGAGCATCATCATTGCGAACTTTTCGAATGATTTGTCCTTTACTATATAGTTTATTGTTTCTCCCATATTTTTTCACTTCTATTTTTTATTTTATTTTTAATTTTTTTGTTGTTCTTAATTATTGACGTCAAATCTATGACCGTTATTTTTGATTTATTAATTATTAAAAAATTTTTAATTTTTGATTATTTTACATCCATGAAATTATTTTTTGAGTATTATCTAATATTTCTACTAACTCATCATATTCAATTGGTTTTATTTTATCATGCAAGCTCTCAATGGGTATTCCTCGTGCTTTCATATCTGGAACCATGGCTTTTAATGTAATATTAGAGTTTAATAATTCTTCCAATTTGCTTGGAATTGATCCATTGGTGTTTAATCCAATCACTCCATCGTGTATAAAGACTAAACCGACATTTGCTCCTTTCTGAATTTGCACTTTTAATAAGGGCAATAGCCTTTCTAAATGGTTCCCTGTCCTTTCACTAAATCCGAATAAGTATACTATTTCCATCTTTTTCCCTCCATTAGAATCTAAAGCATGTATCTGCTTGATCTATTAAATCAGATAATTCCTCAATAGATATTATCTTTAAACTCTCATATTCAATTAGATCATCTTCTGTCATGCCAGCATTCTTCAAGTCTGTATCTATTATGTACAACTCTAAATCTGATAAATCTGCGATTTCAAGTACCTCATCATTAGAATCCATGTCAATAGCATTAGGAACTGCATTTTTATTCAACAAGTATAACGCATCACCCATAAATACCACTTGACAATTGATATATTCTCCTAACGCCACAAAACCAGATCCAATCCTAATTGCTTCTGCTGCAGAATTCTTACCTACGGGTGATTGGTCTGTTATAATTACTACTGATTCCACCATTATTATCCCCCCGTTCCAAAAACTATTATTTTATCAGATTCTACTGACCAATTTGAAAAGTCACCTAACCCTTCTTCAGTAGCACCTTCAATAAATTCCTCTTCCTTTAGACCAGTTAAACTTACCCATGTACTACAACCCGATACAGGAATATTGTTCTCAAGAGCAAAATCTTGTAACTTTTTAGGTAAATTGCGTATCGTTGCTCCAGCACTAATGTCTCCCTTTAAGTTGTAGACACCCGATCCAAAAAAGAATAATCCCTTGATGGAGTTTCCCTTTTTTATGATAGCCTTACAAAGTTCAATTAGCGAATCTGTAACCTCAAATTTATAAGGTTCTGTACTAATAAAGAATGTATATGTCGTCATCGCTCGTCCCTCAAATAAATTATCAAGTTCATGCTTTTTTAATCAAGAAAACTACTTGATCATCAGATTCATTAGTTTCGAGTAATTCATCCCCAGTTTTCCCTAATAAGGCTGGAATGTCTTTTAAAGCTCCTTTATCATCGACAATAAGCTCTAAGACCTGCCCTGAAGTCATTCCTTTCAGTTCCTTCTTCGTTTTTAAAACTGGCATGGGACATTTTAAACCGATTGCATTTAATGTTTTATCAGCCATTTTTTTTCACTTTAGTTTTTTTTTTTGTTTTTCTTGTTTTAATACCATAAAAAAACTATTCTGGTATTCTTTACTAAATAAAAATATAACTTGTTATTTAAATCATAGTTTTTTAATTTAAAAGAATCGTATTTAAGTTATTAAAAAAACTAACAGAATTAGAATTATTAGTGAAAAAATTTTTATAAAAGTTAAACTAATTTAAGTATTAGAGAACAAGATTAAGAACAGATTTAAAGTGAAAATTAAATGGTATCAGTAAGCTTGACAAATGGTAACATAGATAATGTTGATAAACGAATTTTAGAATTATTACAAGAAGATGGTAAAATGACCATTCGGGAAGTAGCTGAAAAGACAGATATGAGTCAAACAGCTATTCGAACTAGAATTCAAAAATTAGAAGAAACTCTAATTAAAAAATACATGGCTATCATTGATTGTCGAAAATTAGGATATCGTGAAATGGTGATGGCATCGCTCAGAGTTAATTCAAGGCGACCTCTTGAGCAAATTAAAGAAGAAATCGAACGAATGAATCAAATTAAATACGCTTATATTATTACGGGAGACTATCCTATCTTTATTATGGCTAAATGCTTAGACCATAATGATTCAATGAATCTTATAGAAAATCTTCGCAATCTTCCAGAAGTAGAAGAAGTAAAGACTCAACTTGTCTTGGATAGAATTAAAGAAGACCACACTATAATCATTCCTGAGCAAAAATCATAAATCACATCTAAATTTTAATAGATAATTTGCAGTCTTGATTGTCAAAGTAAGATTAGTTACTATTTATATACAATACTTTCTTAATTTCATTTAGATTTTTTGACAAAAATCAAACAATTAACTGGTGCTAAAAATTAAACTAATTAATCTCTTAAGGAAGAAATATGCAAAAACATTTCTGATCTGTCTTTTTTTAACATTTACATTACCCGTAATGAATTTTGATTTCCTCAAGAAGTTAAATAGTATGTAAGAATAATTCTTCTCAAGAATTAGAAAATTAAACAACAATGGAAAAATGAGATGAAAAAATGAAAAAAATGAAAATCATTTTACTCGGTGGATTAATCTTTTTCGGTTTACTTACCTTCATCTGGGACTTTGGGAATGATATTACAAGAGAAACTATAGATACTTACTCCTTGCCTTTTAATCGCAATCTGAAAATCAGTGGTCTTACCCACGCTCCCATACTAATCTCGAGCAATTCTGGATTTACCACTGAAAACGGTGTTGTAGGGGGAGATGGATCGGAGAATGATCCGTATATCATCGCCAACTGGACGATTGACGCGGAAGGGATGGGATCGTGTTTATATATTTCTGGAACAACGGTATATTTTGTAATTAAAAACTGCACGCTTTTCAACTCTGGAACGGATATTTATGATGCGGGAATTCATCTACAAAATAGTAGAAATGCTATAATCTATAATAATACCATTCATGATAATCAAGATGGGATTTACTTGCAAGCTTCGACTAATATAGTGATCTCGGGAAATAACTGCTCATCGAATTACTTAGGAATTTATCTGAGGAATTCAAGCTATGATAATACGATCTCAGAGAACACATGCACTTCAAATAGTGTTGGGATTTTATTACAATCTTCGAGCAATAACACGATCTCAGAGAACAAATGCACTTCGAATGATAGTCATGCAATTTATGTATATACCTCGAATAAAATATACATATTGGGGAACAACTGCTCCTTGAATTTGAATTGGGGAATCGTGGTATCTGGATCCAGCAATAACACGATCTCAAGGAACATATTCTCCTTGAATGGACATACTGGGATTGCAGTAGATGGGTCGACCAATAACGAGATCTCAATGAACACTTGCTCATCAAATAGTGAAAATGGTATTCTCTTTCAAAGCGCGAGCGATAACGAAGTCTCGAGAAATAACTGCTCTTCGAATTACAGGGGAATTTACCCCCTGTCGAGTAATAATAACATGATCTCGGAGAATAACTGCTCCTCGAATTATCAGGGAATTTATGTTCATTCCTCGAGTAATAACACGATCTCAGAGAACATATGCACTTCGAATGATGAAGGAATTTACTTAGATTCTTCGAACAATAACACGGTTTCGGGAAACGATTGTACTTCAAACGAAATTTGTGGGATTCATATGTATTCCTCGAGTAATTATAATACGGTTTCGAAAAATGACTGTACTTCGAATAATAATGTCGGGATTAGATTAATTCTCTCGGACAACAATAAGATTTCGGGGAACAACTGTTCTTCAAAAGATCACGGGATTTCCGCATACTCATCTAACAATAATACGATCTCAAGGAATAATTGCTCCTCAATTGGATGTTACGGGATTTGTTTCTATTCGTCGAGTAATTATAACATGTTCTCGAATAATGACTGCACTTCGAATGGAGAGCATGGCATTTACTTATATACTTCAGAATATAACACGGTTTTGGAGAATAATTGCAGTTCGAATGGGGATAAAGGTATTTTCTTGGAATACAGCAATTATAGTACCATAACTAGAAATATTTTAGCCAATAATCAAATTGCTGTGGATTTTCAAGATTCAGAACATAATATTCTCTATAGAAATTGGATATGGGATAATGATAAAGAATTTGAAGGTAATACAACTGATAACTACATTTTTGAAAACTTTTTTATTTCTCCCGAAGACTTTGATTGGGACGGGGATGGATTACTGGATAGCATTGAATTATTATTGGGCACTAATCCTTTTTCAGTAGATACTGATGGTGATAATTTCTTAGATGGCTATGAACTTGAGTATGGCAGCAGTGCGACAAATTCCGATGATTTTCCGAAGATTTGGAAGAACGATTTTGATGCTCTCATGCTATATCTAGAAGGCAACTGGACGCTTCTCCAAAAAGTAATAGATTGGACCAATGGAAATGCAAGTCTCATCGATACCATTATATATCAGTTAGAGCAAAATGCCACTTTACTTCAACAAGTGATCGGTTGGCTTGGAGATGCCAATGACGAGATTGACCTACTCTTCACATACCTTGAAGGAAATGCGACGATCCTCATGGATGTGGTAACAGACTTGGCTGGGAACTGGACTTTAATCCAAAACTTGATTGAATGGACAGAAGGAAATACCACTCTACTTGATAACATCATTTTTCAGTTAAAGCAGAATGCCACGCTACTACAGCAAGTGATCGGGTGGCTTGGAGAGGCTAATAGCGAAATCAATCTCCTCTTCACCTATATCAAAGGAAATGCCACCCAGTTAATGGATATCATTTCCTACGTGGAAGGAAATGCCACTCTCATTCAGACCGTTCTTGCGTTGGCCCAGCAAAATGAGGTTTATTTAAGTCAAATTAATGACACCCTTACAGGTGATATTGATGCCATCCAAGCGGTCATTGATTTATTAGGTATAACCATTGGAGATTGCGATTATGACGGGCTTGATGATCTCGATGAACTCAGCCATGGAACCGACCCAACGATGATTGATACCGATTTAGATAACCTGAATGATGCGTTTGAAATCAAGTACGGCACGGATCCACTCGATGACGATTCGGACGATGATGGGCACTATGATGGTATTGAGCTGGCATCAGGAACCGATCCCCTGAATCCGAACGATTATCCCGGAAAAATACCGCAAGATGGTGCTTTAGATCCTGTCTTTATGCTCGGCTTGATAATCAGTTTGGTTAGCGTGGTTTCCCTGATCATTATCGCAGTAATAATGTTCTTTTTAAAAAAAAGGACGGAATAAACTTTGATTCTTCATGGAGCAACAACTCAGTCCATAATAACTTCTTTATTTTTTTTTTCATTTTATGATGACTTTTATATCTTCATTCCTAAATCAGGGGGATAAAAATCTATAGTACTGTTAACATTAACAACTTTAACTATCTTTTTTACTCACGGGAGATTATCCCATATTTATAATGGCTAAATGTTTAGATCACAATGATTGAATGAATCTTATCGAGAACCTTCGTAATCTTCCAGAAGTAGAGGAGGTAAAAACTCAATTGGTCTTGGATAGCATAAAAGAAGATCACACGATTATAATTCCAGAGCAAAAATCCTAATATAGTTTGGTAATTTGTAGAGTTTGAGTTCAATTTAATGAACCTATTCAGCTTTAGAGAAATTATAAAAGGGAAAATAGTTATTTAGATAGTGAGAAACTATGACTTCTAATCTTAAGGAAGAGATTATAGAATTGATAAAAAAATTGCCAGAAAATGCTAAAATTGATGATATTATGTATCATCTTTATGTAAAAAAAAAGATCATCTCCGGTATTGAAGATATTGAGCAAAGTAGAGTACTTCCTCACGAACAAGTCATGGAAAATGCTAAAAAGAGATTGGAACAATGGCTGAAATAGAATGGTCATTAAAAGCAGAAAATGATTTGATTGAGATTATTGATAATATTGTTCAAGACTCACTTGAATATGCTCTTTCGTTTTATGAACAAGTACGTGAGAAAGTTGAAAATTTAATTTAGTTTCCGAAAATGGGAAAAATAATGCCCGAGCTCGATGAACCTAATATTCGAAAATTAATCTTAAGAAATTATCGTATCATTTATAGAATTTTAGGAAAAAAAATTCAAATAGTAAGATTATTTCACGGCTCGAGAATTATAGACTTTAAAACTTAATTCCGATCATATCAATAGATATTCAAAGGATTGAATAAAATTAATTAATATTATGATATTTTTATATTTGAAATTACAATTTCGTATTAGGTCAGTAAAATGATAAATTTTAGAAAAGAACAGCAAGTGTTAGATATAGACGGAATTAAACTTGGAGGAACAGTTGGAGAAAATCCCACCGTATTGATTGGGAGTATATTTCATCAAGGAGATAAAAAGGTAAAAGATGAGAAGAAAGGTTTATTTGATAAGAAAAAAACTGAAGAGTTAATATATATGCAAAAGGAACTCTCCGATCAATCTGGAAATCCATGTATGCTCGATATAGCCGGAACAAGTGAACTCGCTCTCCAGAAATATGTCCAATTTGTTGCAGAAATATCAACGGACCCATTTTTATTGAATGCTGTTTCTTCGGAAATAAGAATAAACCTAATGAAATTTATTAGGGAAATTGGTTTAAATAATAGAGCGATCTACACCTCAATTAATTACACACTTACAGAAGAAGAACTTAATGGCATCTTAGAATGTAATGTTGAATCCGCGATAATTCAATCATTTAATCCAAGAAATCCCCGAATTGCAGGTTTAATCGATATACTTAAAGGAAAGGATAAAGAGGAGGGTTTAATCGAAAAAGCTCAAAGAGCTGGCTTAAAAAAATTGCTACTCTTCACTAGTGTGTTTGAAATTCCCACTATAGGGGTCGCTTCAAGAAATATTTATAGATTAAAGGAAGAATTTGGGTTACCTACGGGAACAGCTCCAGTGGGAGTAATAGGGAGATGGTGTATTAAAAATGAGATTTTCAAGGGAAATTTTAAAGGAGCTTGTGAAGCGGCTGGGGTTTCTTTAGCATTAGCTATGGGTACTGATTTCATTATTTATGGCACTTTAGAAAAAGCAGAGTATATATTTCCTTCAACTGCGATAGTGGACGCAATGATACGTAGAAACTCAAAAATGAACTTTAAAAACAAATTCGATTCTGAGGATCATCCATTATCTAAACTTTATTTTCCATTGTAAGGTAAAATTACCTTATATGGCTAAGAAAATTTCTTAAAGAAGGAGTCTTTTTGTTGAAATTAGTAATATAGGTGAATCATTTTAATCAATAAAACCAAATGTTTAACACTCGATATATTTTTTTTAAAATTATCGTATCTTTATAATATCCAATATTCTCTATGGCAAAATATCTAAATCATCATGATTCTATGAATCTTATTGAAAAACGCCGTAATATGCCTGGAGTTGAGGAGGCTAAGACTAAGATCTTTCTATATTATATCAAAGAAGATCATTCAATACATATCCCTGATTAAAACCAAAAGTTAATTCCAATAGAATTCTTTCATTTAAAACTTTCTGGAAATTTAAACTTTATATATTAGTTTATCTAATTTTTAACTAAAAAATATTTTAAATATTTAAAAAGTGAACTATATGTCAGATGATTTACCAGATACACGATTTGGAGAAATATCAATTAAAAAAGTCATTGGTTTTTCGCTGCAAGCACCTGTAACGACTCTATTATTCATGATGTGGGGAAATCTGCAGTTTTATGCGACTTCTGTGCTATTTATTCCTCAAATTATCGTAACTCTCATTTTTTTGGTTTATTCTCTCGTAGATGCTTTTAATGACCCAATTATTGGATATTTTGCTGATAGATCAAAAAAATTTACTGCCAGATTTGGTAAGCGTTTTTTATGGATACTAGTTGGAGGACTGATAGGACCAATATTCTTAATCTTATCCTTTGTTCAAGTTGCAGATATATCAGCCGTAGTAACGAATGCTATATGGTTAATAATTATGATGGTAATTTACGAAAGTTTCCTAACACTCCTCGAAGTAAATCACGTTTCACTATATCCTGATTTATTCCGAGAAGACTCTTCTCGAAGAAAAGCTAGTGCTTATGGAGCTGTGATTGGGGGTTTAGTAACAATTAGTTTTTCAGTCATTTCCCCGATATTACTAGCGATTTTTGGAGGTGCTTTAAACCAACCGGCATACTTAATAAGAACTATTATCTTCGTCATTATAGCATATTTGATATTTATTCCATACATAAGAAGCATACGTGAAAGTAAAGCAAGGAAAGAATTCAGAGCAGAATTAGACCGAACAGGAAGAACCTCTTCTCCATTTAAGGAAGTTCTAAAAAAAATGTTTAAAGATAAAGTATGGGTCGGTTTAATATTCTCATTTCTATTATGGGGGACTGCAGGAGCTTGCATGCTTTATGGCATGAATTATTTTATCATATATTATTTGAATTTGCCAATTGAATATGGTGCATTACCAAGTTTAGGATATGGTGTGTTAACCGTTATATTTGCTCCGATATGGACTACGTTTGCAAAGAAAATTGGCATCAGAAAAACATATCTGATAAGTTTAACCTTACACACATTCATTTATGTAATGTTTTTCTTTGTTACCAGTTTTGAGGGGTTATTCCTCGTAACTTCAATTGCTGGGATTCCTACGGCTGCAAATTTTGGCGTTATTGCAACTCTCGCAAGAGCAGAAGCGATTGACAATACTGTTGTCAATACAAATAAGCGTGAAGAAGGATCTTTCTTAGGAATATTACGCGTTTTTACTGCTTTTACATATTTCTTCCAAGTAGCATTATTTACCATTGTAGGAGCGATTACTGGTTTTGATGCCAGTATTATTCCTGCTACTGATCCTGTCGTGAAACAAGGGCTCAATCTTCAAATGTCTTTAATTCCTTTGGTGATAAATATTTTTGCCACATTAATTATTTACTTTACTTACAAGATAACTAAAGAACAAGCCTTAACCAATAAAAATCGGTTGAAAGAATTAGGGCTCTAATCTTTCCTTTTTTTTTTATTTTTTTTAAGATTTAATAGAGTTCATAGCTAAAAATATTCCAGGCTAATAACAGACTTTTGTTAAATACTTCAAAATCATTCCAAAGGGTTTTATATTAGTTAGCAAACGCTATAGAATTAATCTCAAAATAAAATAATGAGTGATATGAATGAGTTTTGAAGAAGATTTAGATGATGAATATGAACCCGTTAAATCAAAAACTCCTGCTTCCAAGACACCGTCTACAGGTAAAAAGTCGACCCTTTACTTCATGTCAACTATAGGACCGGGAGAAAAGAAGGAAAAGTTGACCGTGAATGACTCTAATCGGGTGAGTGATGTAAAAAGAACCCTTGGAAATCTATTCGGGCTTGATCCCGACGAATTTCACCTCAGTTCTGGTGGTGTTACGATGGACGAGGCTGACCAATTAAGTGATTATCATCTTCATAATGGCGACGACATTCTTTTGATTCCTTCAAGTTCGGCTGGAATCTATTAAGAACAATTTAATTTTTTATCCAATCTTTTTTTTTTTAAAATATTCTTAAATTCTAAAAATCGGACTCCTTTAGTGTTAATAATTAGGTGTAGTTAAAAGTTATTATAAAATTTCTAACAAAATTTCTAATGAAAAATTAATGATGTAAAGGATGAATGATCTCAAATTTCAGAGTGCTGAGCAAGAAGAACTATCCTCTTCAAGAGGATTTGAAGAACGAACCCCTTTCTTTCAGATTGATTTTCTAAAAGCGGTAATGATATTTCTGGTCATTTTTGATCACATGGTTTCTTGGAACATCAAAAGTGATATTGGGGTCGCTCTCTGGGAAAGAATTTCCATACCCGTTTTTTTAGTAATACTTGGATTTAATATGGGGCATTCTTTTAGAGGACAAGGTGATTTATCATTAAAACAATTATATTCTTGGAGTTATTTTAAGAAGAAAATCTTACGCTATATTGTCCCTTTTCTTATTCTGTATGCCGCATCAACATTTATTGGTTTATTTATGTATGGATTCGATTTTATAGCAATGTATGATACTCAATATTCCCCAGAACACGGAATTATTAACCTGTTTTATTTGATACTGCCTTTTTGGGGACCGGGTAATTGGTTCATCCCCGTTTTATTGCAATCAATTCTCGTCGTACCATTACTATATTGGGGTTTTACTAAAAAACCAGTAATAACGTTAATTTTAACCTTTGTCGTGGAAATTGTACTGCAAATTACTGTTTTTTTCATTATAGGTGATATAACAACTTGGGAAGAAGCACATTACTTAAGCTTGTTCATGAATAGCGTCTTATTTTATCTTTCTGCAGTAGGTTTGGGAATGTGGTTTTCTTTTGGTCATAAGCTTACTGAAAAAAGAAATTGCTTCATGTGGATATTATTTCCAATTAGCTTGGTATACCTAATTGCTTATCAATTTTTTGACTTTCGATTCAGGCTTAATGGCACACCTCTCCTAAGAGGAGACTATCATTTTTTGGTCTTTCCGTACTCCGCATTCCTAGTCTTGCTTGCACTTAACTATTTACGCAATACATCTAATGCAAAAATCTCGAGAACAATTTCTTTAATCGGAAAATCGACATATCACATTTTGCTCACCCAGATATTGGGATATGCGATGATCACGGCTTACTGGGGGACTCACTATGGAATGGATGTTCCATTCGATCCTTTTGATCTAATCGATTTAGTAACTGCATGGATTCTATTTATTTGGTTAGGAATAATCTGGTATAAAATTGATCATCAAGAAGATTTAACAAGAAGGATATTATATTACCTCAATTTTTTCATTCTATTTCCTTGCGGGTTGTTTTTAACCTTCTGGTTACAAGGA
>Ga0315553_10002404_pt1 | contig 15032 bp, 12 predicted proteins | sample SalMarSW160140MG_FD_203099 | JGI IMG/M metagenome (GOLD analysis project Ga0315553, IMG submission 203099) | Salt marsh sediment microbial communities from the Plum Island Ecosystem LTER, Massachusetts, United States - Salt Marsh Sediment SW1601-40 ... | reverse complement strand
TCAACTGACTCATGACAACTGATAAAATTCTTTAATGATTTGGAAGCAGTCGTGCGATCTGTTTGATATTTGTTGTATCCAGGGTCGTTGCTTTCCGTAAGTTTCGTTTTCTTTTTCGTGATTTTTTCGTTAGAATGTGGCTTGCAAAGGCCTTGTTTCTGAGTAATTTCCCTGTTGCTGTTCTTTTAAAGCGTTTTAACGCTCCTTTATTTGTCTTTATCTTGGGCATGAAAAACCTTCCTTATTTTGGCACAATGAGCATTGACATATCTTTTCCTTCCATCTTGGGGACGACCTCGACAATGCCTATGTCCTCAACCTTTTTGCCAATCTCTTCAAGGAGAGTGAGACCCAAATCAGTATGGGATCTCTCCCTTCCCCTGAATACCATATGAACCTTTACCTTATCTCCCTGAAGTAAAAATCGTCGTATATTCTTTATCTTTACCCCCACATCATGTTCTGCAGTAAGGGGTCTGAGCTTGATCTCTTTTAAGTGGCTTGCCCGTGTCTTGGTTTTCCCTTTTTTGGTCTTCTCGTACCTGATTTTCCCATAATCCATAATGCGGCATACAGGATGCTCTGCATGTGGGGATACCTCAACCAGATCAAGGTCCTTTTCTTTTGCTGCGAGCAAGGCCTCAGTAATAGGGACAATTCCTATCTGCTTTCCATCCACAGAAATTAATCGTACTTTTGTGGCCTTGATGTGCTCGTTAACCCTTACGGCCGGTTTTTTGCTTATTGGTAGCTCCTCGTTTCTGATTCACCTTTTATTCTGTCTATTAATTCATCTGGCAACATAGGGGGTAAGTTATGCCCATCCCTTAAACGGGCGGTAACATTACCTGTTTCCATTTCTTTGTCCCCGATTATTATCATATAGGGTATCTTTTTTGTCTGGGCTTCCCTCACCTTAAAACTTAGTTTTTCATTCCGAAAGTCTTTCTCGGCCCTCACTCCCGCTGCGAATAGTATTTTTAATAAATCTTCACTGTATGGGATATTTCGATCAGTTATTGTAAGAATAATTGCCTGCACTGGCGCAAGCCAGACCGGGAAGGCTCCTCCATAATGCTCGATAAGTACGCCAAAGAAGCGCTCCAGAGAACCAAGGAGAGCACGATGCACCATGTAAGGCCTGTGCTCCTGCCCATCCTTTCCGACGAATGATATATCAAAACGCTCCGGCAGGGTAAAGTCGAACTGAACAGTAGTACACTGCCAGGCACGACCCAAGGCATCCTTAATTTTTATATCAATCTTTGGCCCATAGAAGACCGCTTCACCCTCCTCACGTTTGTAAGATAGCTCCCTGCGTTCAAGAGCATTTATTAGTGATCCCTCGGCCATCTCCCACATATCATCGTTGCCGATGTACTTCTGCTTGCGCTCCGGATCACGAACCGACAGCATTACCTCATATTCATGAAATCCAAAGGAGCGCAGAAGATGGAGTGTGAGGTCAAGGCAATTCAGGACCTCATCCTCGATCTGGTCGGGGCGACAGAAAATGTGGGCGTCGTCCTGGGTAAAACCTCGTACTCGCAGCAGGCCGTGTAAGACACCAGACCGTTCAAACCGGTAGACCGTACCCATTTCTGCCCAGCGGAGGGGTAATTCACGGTAGCTTCTGATCCGGCTGCGATATATCATGATGTGAAAGGGGCAATTCATCGGCTTGATGAAAAATTCCTGACCCTCGATATCCATAGGTGAGTACATGTTTTCCTGGTAATAGTCCAGATGGCCGCTGGTTTGCCACAGCTTTGCCCTGCCAATGTGAGGTGAGTAAACTATCTCATAGCCAGCCTTGTAATGCTCCTGGCGCCAGAAATCCTCGATGATGGTGCGTATCGTTCCACCCTTGGGATGCCACAGGATAAGGCCTGGTCCTATGTCATCCTGAATACTAAAGAGATCCAGCTCCCGGCCCAACTTACGGTGGTCTCTTTTTTTTGCCTCCTCGAGTTTTTCCAGATGCGCATCAAGTGATTTCTGATCAGCAAATGCAATGCCATAAATCCTGCTCAACATGGTCTTTGTCTCATCTCCCCTCCAGTAAGCACCGGCAACATGAGTGAGATGAAAGGCCCTTATTTTTCCTGTTGAGGGCAGATGAGGACCTCGACATAAATCCATAAAGTTTCCCTGTTTATATATGCTCACCGTTTCTTCTGAAAGATCCTCGATCAGTTCAACCTTATAAGATTCTCCCTGGGATTTAAATAATTCAATTGCCTCATCGCTGAGAGCCTCACTTCTGATAAAGGGTAGATCCTTGCTTATTATTTCTGCCATTTTCGACTCGATCTTCGGGAGATCATTGGAATCAAATGGCCTCTCATAGTCAAAATCGTAATAGAATCCGTCTTGAATGGCCGGACCTATGGTGACTTTTACTCCAGGAAAGAGATCCCTTACTGCTTCGGCCATAACATGGGCAGCGCTATGCCGCAATATTTGCAAACCCTCTTGAGAGTCGATGTAAACAGGCTCAAGTTCTGCTGATGAGTCAATCTCTGTTGAAATATCTATTATCTCACCATTTATCTTGATAGCTATCACATTCTCGAGGTTTGCTATCCCCAAGGCCTGTAAAGCGTTAAGGCCGTTGAGGCCTTGTGCATTGGTCTCAACAGAGGGAAGGCCTTTCAAATTTACTTCCACTTTTTTCTCCATAGATTTTTCCCTGGAAAATAAGGCACCTAAGATAATAAATTACTTAGATGCCTCATTAGGTCTAAGCATAATGATTATGGTCATCTATATCATCTTTGCCCATTTTGTTGCAAGTCTTTATTTTCAGACATAAATCAAGAATATTTATTTTACTGATACATTTATATAATTATTCCTTAATCATTTATCAAGGCATTAATAAAGACAAATTCTTCGACTATATTGGGAGTAATACTGCCAAAATAATTTTCTTTTAAAAGTAGCAACTATTTTGTTGTTAACGCCTGAAAAAAAACAAAAAAATTACTTCTGCCCACTATTTGATTATTGTGTAAAAATTATACTCAAAACAGAAAATGGATCTGATTATTTTACGAACCATAGAGGTGCTCAAAGAAGGTATTGCAAATTGTGTATTTTAGTGTAATAAAGCCCTAAATCGAGATACTTATTAAAATGTATGATGAAATGCGTGATTGAAACTCCGTAAGTTTCAATAACAATCTGAAGGTGTTATATATGATATATATCCAAGTAACCTTTACACGTTTTTCATAACAATCTTAGGAGGTAGTAATGAAGAAAACAATCCTTCATGAGTGGCATACGGAACATGCCGGTGATATGGTAGAATTCGGCGGATGGGACATGCCTATACGGTACGAAACAGGAATAATCCAAGAGCATTTAGCAACAAGGAAATATGGTGGTTTGTTTGATATTTCCCACATGGGCAGATTCCTTATAAACGGAGAACAAGCAACAGATTTCTTACAATATGTTCTTACGAATAATGCAGCTGCTCTAGAAGCAGGGCAATCGCACTACACAGTAATACCTAATGAAAAAGGGGGAGCAATAGATGATTCGTACCTCTATAAGATAAATCATACAGATTATATATTAGTAGTGAACGCCTCGAATATAGGGAAAGACTGGATGTGGTTTCAAAAACAGATAAAAAAATTCCCAGAAGCAAATTTGGAAGATAAATCAGAAGAAATTTCCATGTTAGCATTACAGGGACCGAAGACAAAAAGGGTATTAGAGACTATTTTACACAATATAACGGAACTCCCAGACGTTGGAAGAAATAATTTGAGTGTAACAGAATTTGAAAATGAACAGGTAATAATTGCAAGAACAGGCTACACAGGAGAACCATTGTGTTTTGAGATATTTGTTCCTCGAGAGAAAACAATAGCTCTGTGGGAAAGAATTCTTAGCGTCGGGAATAAGTATAACATAATCCAAGCAGGTTTAGGGGCACGAGATAGTTTAAGGCTTGAGGCCGGCCTGCCTTTATATGGCCACGAATTTGGAGAAGATAAAGAAGGCAAAGAAATTCCCATCCTCGCAGTCCCTATAGCAAAGTATGCAGTGAGCTTTTCAAAACTTAAGGGAAAGTTTATTGGCAAAGAGGCCTTAAAGAAGCAGTTTATGGAGTTGAAACAGTTAGAGAACAGGAAACAATGTCAAAAACAGTATTTACCAAAACGGATTATGCCAATCGCTATCTCGAGCATCGGCGCAGCAAGACAAGGTGATGAAGTATATATAAATAATATGCTTGTGGGCGAAGTCAGGAGTGGATCTATGGTTTCATACTGGAAGTTTGACAAGGAAGGAGTGGCCTCACACATTACTGAAGAAAAAGGAAAAAGGTCAATTTGCCTTGCTTATATTGATTCTGAATTAGAAGAAAATCAAGAGGTCCAGATACATGCAAAGGGCAGAATCCTTGAAGGAGTGGTTGTTGAAAGGCACCTGAGCAGCGTAGCACCTCCTTACTCGAGGACTCTATTGGTCAGAATAAAAGAAAAGCACATAGAGGAAAGCAAAGTGCTGCCTCTTCTGATGGAAAAGCTGGCAGAAGAGGCTATAGAAAATCATGTATGGCGACAGAAAAAAGCCATCAATTTGATCCCTTCAGAACAGACTCCTTCAAAACTTGTGAGATTCCTTGCCTCCATGGATCCTTCAGGAAGGTATGCTGAACATAAGATGATCGAAGCATTAGGAGAATCGGAAATACCTTACTATCAAGGAACTGAATTCATAATTGAAAAAGAGGGCCTGGTAATTGAGGAAATAAAGCAATTTTTAGGATGTTCGCAGGCAGAAGTAAGGATTATTAGTGGGCAACAAGCGAACAAGACAGTTTTCAGTGCTCTAGTAGATTACAAAAACAGGCTCGATAAAAAAAGTGAACCTCAGAGGTTGCGAAAGGTTATGAATAATCATTTAGGCAAGGGTGGACATCTTAGCGCACAGCCTCTTGGTGCTTTAAGGCATTATGTGATGACTGATCCCGTAACAGAAAAACCTGCGGTCATTAATTTCCCAATACAAAAAGATAATCCTTATAAGATAGATTTAGAAGGGACGGAACAATTAATAGATGAACATAAACCGGAATTAATAATATTGGGCAAAAGCATGGTTTTGCATCCAGAACCGGTAGCTGAGATACGGAAAAAAATAGATACCATGGAAGATAAACCAGTATTGATGTATGATATGGCCCATGTACTGGGCCTTGTTGGGCCATATTTTCAAGAGCCCTTTAAAGAAGGGGCAGATATAGTCACAGGATCTACTCACAAAACATTCTTTGGGCCACAGAGAGGGGTGGTGGCAGGCAATATGGAGGAAGAAACAAAGGATTATGAACTATGGGAGACAATACAGCGCGAAGCATTTCCGGGAAGTACGAGTAACCATCATTTAGGAACATTGTTAGGGTTGCTCATGGCTGCCTATGAAATGAATATGTACGGTAAAGAGTATCAAAAACAGGTGATCTCAAATGCAAAGGCGTTTGCCAAGGCATTGAGAGATAATGGATTTAATGTTGAAGGTGATCCTGATGTTAGTTATACGGAAACCCATCAAGTCATTTTGAATGTGGGGTATGCAAATGGTGCTGAGATCGCTGAAAAATTGGAAAAAAGTAACATCATTGTAAACTACCAATCGATACCCTATGATGAAGGGTTTAGCTCAAGCAGTGCCTTACGAATGGGTGTTCAAGAAATGACAAGATTTGGCATGAAAGAGAAAGACTTAGAAAAACTGGCAGAATATATGAAAGAAATAATCCAGGATAACAAAGATATAGGGAACCATATTTCTCATTTTAGGGGTAATTTTACAGAGATGATGTACTGCATGCCACAGGAGAAGTCAGAATCTCTGCTTGCAAGACTTGTAAAATATTCGATTTAACATGAGAGAGTGAAAGGGGGGTATGATGTCAAAAGAATATGAAGTGTTGGATGATAGGGTGTATACTGAGACACATGAATGGGTCAAGAAGGTCGGGGAAAACAGATTACACGTAGGTATTACTGACTATGCTCAGGATAACTTAAAAGATATCTATGCTGTCGAATTACCAAAGATAGGAGAAAATGTAGAACAATTCCATGCATGGGGTCAGATAGAATCAGAAAAAGGTGCATCTGAATTGATTTCACCGGTTAGTGGAAAAGTCGTGGCAGTAAACGAAGATGGTTTAGGAGATGTTTTTGATACCGGAGAGACGGCAAAAACCAATATTTATGGAGGAGATCTTTTTAATATCAACAAAACACCATATGAAGCATGGCTTATAGAGGTAGAAACAGATGATGAGGATCAATTAAAGAATCTCGTCAACCCAGAAGACTATAAAGCAAAAATCAACATAGGCTAACATGAAATGTACCATTCTTAATTTAGAAGTAGAGATTGAGTACTCAATTGGGTTGGTGCTACAAAAATCGGTGTTGGAAAATATAAAAAAAAATGATGCACATGATACCCTTATTTTATTACAACATAAACCAACAATAACCTTGGGATCTTTTGCAAGAAATAGAAACATCTTAGCACCGAACAATTTTTTAGTGAAACGGGGAATAGGAGTACACAAAACAGACAGAGGAGGAGATGTAACATATCATGGACCTGGCCAGTTAATCTGCTACCCAATAATTGACGTCTACAGAAAACAATTACAAGAATACAAATCCAAACTATGCCAGAGTCTCATAGACCTTTTACAAAAGTATGATATTAAGGCAGAAGAGAGACACAAAAGGCTATCCGGGTTATGGGTTCGAGATAAAAAAATTGCAGCAATTGGTTACAGTCTTAAAAAAATACAAGCTCAGGGAAGAACAAGAGTAATAACAATGCATGGAATTGCACTCTATGTGTTAGATGAGATGGAAAATTTCAGCTACATTAATCCTTGTGGAATGCCAGGAATAAGACTTACGAATATGGAACGGATTTTAGGAACAAGGATAGACTTCAAAGAATTGAAAGATAAGTATGTAGAAGCATTTATTAAGACCTTCAATTATGAGATTGATGAATAAACCTGAATGGTTCAGAAAGGTAATACGGCCAAATGACCTCATTGAAATGAGAAATCTCATCAGGGAGAATAAGCTCAATACTGTCTGTGAAGAAGCTGCTTGCCCTAATAGAGGAGAATGTTATAAAAATAAAACACTCACGGTGATGATTTTAGGGAGGACCTGCACCAGAAACTGTAGATTTTGCAATGTCGAAACAAAACAGCCTGATGACATTGATAGTGACGAACCTAATAGAGTAGCACGGGCTCTGTCCCTGCTTCATCTTGATTATGTGGTAATAACCTCTGTAACGCGAGACGACTTAGAAGATGGGGGAGCAGAGCATTTCGTTAAAACAATAAAAAAATTCAAGGAAAAAAATCCCACGACTATCCTCGAAGTGTTAGTGCCAGATTTTGTTCACTCAATACACAGGGTGGTTAGAGCTGCACCTGAAGTAATAAGTCATAATGTAGAAACAATCTCACGGTTATATGCATCAGTGAGGCCTCAGGCTAATTATGAAAGATCGTTGTCTCTTTTAGCGTTGGTGAAACAAATAAATTCTGAGACTTATACTAAATCAGGAATAATGGTAGGCTTGGGAGAAACATGGGACGAAGTGTTAGGCGTGATGAGAGACCTACGAGATGTTGGGTGTGACATATTTACAATTGGTCAATATGCGAGACCCTCAAGAAGACATATAGAGGTTTCTGAATGGATACACCCCCATACCTTTGAAGCATACAGAAATCAAGCAGAAGAACTGGGTTTTCTACATGTAGAATCTGGACCATATGTCAGAAGCTCATTTCATGCTGCTGAAATCCTGAAAAAGATACGCTATTAAAAAATATGAAAGAAAAAAACATTATCATCATAGGTATGGGTACTGCTTCTTCTGGGGCTGCTGCAGCAGTGAATCATGCAAACCCAAGAGCGAATGTGAGCATAATAGAAAAGAGAGACTACGAAATGTATTCGCTCTGCGGAATGCCTTTTGCATTTGAGGGAAGGGTGGGCTTTAAATCACTCATACATGGTTTCCCGGCAAGAGGGCCAAAAACTACAGTGTATTTAAAAACGGAAGTGGTAACAATAGATCCATATAAAAAAGAGGTGGTAATAAAAAACCTAGAAGGGCAAAAAACCATCCAGTATGATTCCCTCATTATCGCTACAGGAGCGCGACCTGTAATTCCCCCAATAAAAAACATTGAAAAGTTTCTAGGGCGTTCAGCTCACACTCTGTATAGCTTAGAGGAGGTTTCAAGACTTTACGATACAAAGAGTCAGGCCAGCAAGGCAACAATAATTGGGGCTGGTGCTATCGGAGTTGAGTTCGCAGTTGCAATGAAAAAACAAGGCTTAGAGGTCATGATTGCAGAAATGATGAGCCAGGTATTTCCGAATATTTTAGATAAGGATATGGCGAGACTAGTTCAGGAATACTTAGAGCGAAGTAAGATCACCGTGCTGACAAATTCCAGGGTGAAAGAGGTAGCAGGAAAAGACAAAGCTGAAAATATAATTATAGATGAAAGAACATATAAGACAGACAGTGTCCTCTTAGCATGTGGGGTTATTCCTAACGTAGATTGGATAAAAGGTTTCGGTATTTCTTACAACAAAAATGGTATTATAACCAACGATAGAATGATGACAAACATGAAAGGGATTTACGCGGCTGGTGATTGTGTTGAAACCTATAACGCTATAACGAAAAAGAGATGCGGCTCAGCATTAGCAGTGCCAGCAATAAAACAGGGAAGAGTTGCAGGAATAAACGCAGCAGGAGAAAGAGCAATCTATAGTGGAACATTAAACACCTTTATTTCAGTATTTGGTGATTATGCCATTGGTTCTACAGGAATCACATCAGAGATAGCAAAAGAAGAGGGCCATGAACTCATCGCACAAAAAATAAAAGGTCACAATAAGCCAGACTGGTACCCCGGGCATAAGGACTTGATCGTAAAACTCATTGCAGATAAAAAAGGAAAACTACTGGGAGGCCAGGCATTTGGCGAGAAAGTAGCAGTAAAAAACAGGATAGATATCATTTCTTCTTATCTATCTATAAAAGGCACTTTAAAGAATATGATAAAGGGAGAACTCGCTTATTGCCCTGATATTACAAGTATACCAGATCCTTTAACAACAGCGATAGATTTTATGCTAAGGAGGATGAAATAACAAAATGAAAGACAGTACTCCATACATTTCAACAACAAACAATGATCTTTCAAAAATGTTTTTAGAAATCGGTGTAAACAAAATAGACGATCTTTACAGCACAATACCTGAAAAATTGCGGTTAAATAGGGACCTCCTCCTACCATCACCTCTAAAAACTGAGCTTCCTCTTTCAGAAATCGAGTTGAGCGTTTACATGCATGAGATCAGCGCAAAAAATAACAGTGACTATAAATTTTTTCTGGGCGCAGGATGTTACAATCATTACATCCCGAGCATTGTCAATCTTTTTTTAAAACTACCAAAATTTTATTCACCCTATACGCCTTACAAGCCAGAAACAAATCAAGGAACATTGCAGGTTATGTATGAATATCAAACAATGATGTGCAGGCTCACAGGCCTGGAAGTTTCAAATGCCTCGCTTTATGATGGAGCAACAGCAATGGTAGAAGCTGCAAAAATGGCCTCAAGACTCACGGGGAGAAATGAGATAATCATTTCAAAAAGTATACATCCAGAATACAGACACGTTTTTAACACCTATTTCAGATATGGGGATTGGAAGGTAGTTGAGATTGGCATTAATAATGGAACAACAAATTTAAAAGAATTGGAACAAAGCATAAGTGAGCAGACTGCAGCAGTAATAATACAGTGCCCCAACTTTTTTGGAATAATTGAAGAATTAACGGAAGTTGCGCAAATTGCACACAAGCACGCATCTCTTTATATAAATCTTGTGGTAGAAGCCCTATCACTGGCGTTGATAAAACCCACTGACTTTGATGCAGATATAGTTGCCGGGGAGGCGCAGAGCTTTGGAACCCATATGAGTTTCGGAGGACCACACTTAGGATTTATTAACTGTTATAACAAGCACAAATCAAAGCTGCCCGGTAGGGCAGTCACAAAAACAGAGGATGCTGTAGGAAAAACTGCATATATGCTGTGGGGTGCAGCACGAGAGCAACATATCAGCAGAAGCAGGGCAACATCAAACATTTGTTCAAATCATGCCTTAAACGCATTGGCAGCATCTATCTATCTGTCATGGTATGGAAATAAAGGATTAGAAGAGCTTGCAGACGTATTTAATATGCAAACGGCATATTACGCGTATGAAGAAATAACTAAAATACCCGGGTATGCAGCAGCATTCACCGGAAGTAGTTTCTTCAATGAGTTTGTAGTCAATTGCCCTCATGATGTAAGCGCGTTGAATAAAAAACTATTAGAGCACTCCATAGTAGGTGGTTTTGATCTAGGTCGATTTTATCCTGAATATAAAAACAAGATCCTCTTTTGCGTAACAGAGAAAACAAGCCACGATGATATTGATAAGCTTGCAGATATACTTACATACCTCAACGAGAAGGGGTTAAGATAATGGAAAAAGAAAATGTTACATTGATTTTCAAAGAAAGCCAGGATGGAAGGGCAGCATACACCCTGCCGAAAACCGCTATCAAGAAAAAGGATCTGCTAGGGAAATACAAGAGGGAAACCATTGGCCTTCCAGAGGTGAGTGAAAGACAAATTGCTGGTCATTATCAAAACCTTGCAGATTTAAATTTTTGCCCATACTCGGAAATGGATCCCTTAGGGTCATGTACTATGAAATATAATCCACCTCTCATGGAGGCGCTCGCATCTCTGCCTGGCTTTCTTGATATGCATCCTTATCAGGATGAGTCAACCATACAGGGTGCCTTAGAGGTTATGTATTTTTTGGATCTTTATCTGCGTGAAATTGCGGGGATGGCTCAGTTTACCCTCCAACCTTCAGCTGGTGCTCATGGAGAAAGCACGGGTATCATGATAGGAGGGGCGTATTTTACACACAAAAAAGAAAAGAGGATGAAGATATTGGCGCCTGATTCATCACATGGTACCAATCCTGCAAGCGTCACAAATTTGGGATTTGAATATGAACAAGTCAGCTCTAATGAACAAGGATGGGTTGATTTAGGAGATTTAGAAAAAAGAATGACAGAAGATGTGGCACTATTTATGCTCACAAATCCAAACACATATGGTTTATTTGATCCTAATATAGATACAATTGCTGAAATCATCCATAGGAAGGGCGGCCTTTTATATTATGATGGTGCAAACCTTAATGCCATAATGGGAAAATGCAGGCCCGGTGATCTGGGCTTTGATATTGTTCATATAAACCTTCATAAGACATTTGGAACCCCGCATGCTATGGGCGGTCCAGGGGCAGGACCAACAGGGGTTGTAGAAAAATTGAAAGATTTCCTGCCAATACCAACAGTAGAAAAGAAAGGGACAAAATATACTCTTAACTATTCTATTGAACACACGATAGGAAAGGTCAAAGCCTTTTACGGTAATTATTCTGTTTTAGTCAAGGCACTTGCATACATACTAATGTTAGGCCCTGAAGGTCTGAAAAAGGTGAGCGAAACAGCTGTTGTACATGCAAACTATATGCAGGAAAGATTGAAAAAAATGGGCTTCTCATTTCCTTATGGTAGCCAGCATTGTATGCATGAATGTGTAATGAAGCACGAGAATATCGATACCCTTGGGCATTTGTTGTCAGAGTACTTTAAAAAACTACAGGCAACCATTCATTTCCCAGAAGCCAGCTGTTACATGATAGAGCCTACAGAAACAGAAACAAAAGAGAGCATAGATGAATACATAGAGGCAATGGTAGAGGCTGATAAGGCCATAAAAGACCCGACAGTTATGGAAGAATTGGAGAAAAGACAACCTTTTCCTCCAATAAGGAAGATTAATGCAAAGAAAGGTATGGCGAGGCCTTGTTTAATAGAAAAGGAAGAATGATGTTCTCGCAAAAAATCCTTGTACTCGGTCACACAGTGTAGCGGTTGTAACACTCAGCCTTATATGAATTGTTTTCCAAAAGTGGCCAAAATCGCTCGCAAAAAACTTTTCACGAGTTAATCAAGAACAGAGCAAATATACTAATAAACAAACAATCATAATATAATAAGATGTAATTTATCAGAAAGTTACAGTTGGAGGAACAGCATGTCCATGAAAGCGTTAGAAAGGGTCTTGAACGAAAGCCTGAATGATCTAAAGAGAAAGGGCACCTTTAAAGGCAAAGAAACGTTAATTACAGGTATAAAATCTGCTGAACCTGGTAGGGGGCCACGCTATTATATTGAAGGGCAGGGAGAAAAAGAGTTTCTAAAAATGAATGGCAATTCCTATTTGGGATTATCCTTACACCAGGAGGTGATTGAGGCTGAAGAGGCAGGCGCTCGAAAATTCGGTGCTGGACCTGGAGCTGTGCGTTTTATTAGTGGCACGTACCAGCCACATGCGGAATTAGAAAAAAGGCTAGCAAAGTTCCACGGTAGAGAGGCAGCAATGATCTTTAGCTCTGCATATTCAACCGTTATGGGTATTGTAACTCCACTCATATCCAATGATACAATCGTTATTAGCGACGAATTAAACCACAACTGCATTATCAATGCAATCAGACTATCTCGCCCTGCAGGCAAATCAGTATACAAACATCTCAACATGAGTGAGCTTGAGGCCACGCTGAAGGAGAATGAGGGCAAGGGGAAAAGAGCCCTTGTTATCACTGATGGTATCTTCAGCATGAGAGGTGATTATGCACCTTTAGACAGGATAGTTGATATCTGCAATAAATATGATTCGAACTATGAAGAAGGTGTTATTACTGTTGTCGATGATTCACACGGTGTTGGCGCATTTGGTAAAACAGGAAGAGGGGTTGAGGAATATACAAACAGAAAAGCTGACATACTGGTATCAACATTAGGAAAAGCATTAGGAGTCAATGGAGGATATGTTGTTACAAATTCTACAACCATTAATTATCTACGAGAGACAGCGCCATTCTATATCTATTCTAACCCGATCACTGCATCTGAAGCAGCTGCTTCAGCGAAAGCCCTGGAAATTCTTGATAGTGAGAGGGGATTGAAACTTTTAAAACATATGCGCAGCCTGACAAAGCAGTTTGAAGACGGCTTGCAACAATTAGGATTTGAGATACTCTCAAGTGAACATCCAGTTGTTCCCTTAATGATTCGGGACACTCAAAAAACCACAGAAATCGTTATGTATCTATTTAACAATGGCGTCTTAGCAACTGGGCTTAATTACCCGGTGGTTCCTAAGGGTGATGAGGAGATACGATTTCAAATAGCCGCTGATCATACTGAGAATGATATTGATTATGTTCTGGATGTATTGATGAGATATAAAAAGAATCATTAAAAAGGATTTATTACAGCGATAGATATCGATGAACAATGAGATGCCTAGAAAAAATGAAAACACTCATTGGATGACGTCATCATTTAAATCATCGATATAAACAAATACTAGAAATTATCTATTAAGTTTCCCTTCGACGTCTCGCGGAGTTCAGCTGCTTGCACGGAAAGTCATGAAAATGCTGTCTATGTGCGACGATTTGATATGCAGTCTCAAAATATCCTTTTATTTTCAATAAGTTGAAGATTTTTCGATGCGTTTAATTATTATAGATTTAAGAGAAGGATGAAGATATGAAGCGGATATTAGTGATAGGCGCGGTAGGGCAGATAGGTTCCGAATTGACCATAGCATTGCGCAAGCGATATGGGAATGATGATGTTATCGCTGCTGGTCATAAGACCAAAGCCAGTAAAAGACTCCTTGAATCAGGCCCTTTCGTATATCTTGATTGCAGAAAATATAAAGACATTGAAAAATTTGTGAAGAAATATAAAGTAGATACAATCTTTCATTTGCCAGCGATACTATCTGCCGCTGCAGAGGCCAATCCACAACTCGCCTGGGACGTGAACATAAACGGTCTTTTCAATGTACTGGAAATGGCTCGAGACTATGATTGTGCGCTATTTGCTCCCAGTTCTATTGGCGTGTTTGGCCTTACCACGCCGTTGGATAACACACCTCAGGATACTATTCAACGTCCGAATACCATGTATGGAGTCACCAAGGTTGCTGGCGAACTGCTCTGTGATTATTATTACCAGAGATTCGGGGTGGACACGCGTGGTCTTCGTTATCCCGGGCTGATCTCTTATGAGACTTTACCTGGAGGGGGGACCACAGATTATGCGGTTGAGATCTTCTATGCCGCTATCAAAGAAAAGAAATACACCTGTTTCTTGAAAGAGGGGACATATTTAGATATGATGTATATGCCAGATGCAATAAACTCTGCTATTAAATTGATGGAAGCTGACCCAGAAAAGCTTAAGCATAGGAATGCTTTCAATGTCACAGCTATGAGTTTTGCCCCTGAGCATCTTTATGCTGAGATCAAGAAGATCATTCCGGAATTTACCATGGATTATCAAGTAGATCCTGTGCGCCAGGCCATTGCTGAATCATGGCCAAATTATATGGATGATAGCGTTGCCCGTGAAGAATGGGGGTGGAAACCTGAGTACGATCTATCAGCAGTGACCAAGGATATGTTAGAAAAGCTTTCTCAAAAACTTTTAGGATGACTAGGCGTCTCCCTACCTTAAAACTAATGTCAAGCCCGCCAGCCCCGTCCCGACCCGAAACGGGGGGCAGATGATGTGGGCGGTGAGGTTCACTCCTTGGCATACTTCTTTATACCTTCTTGATACAGATCATTTCCCCTCGTGTCATTGATTACTGTTACTGGAAAATCATCTACCTCTAATATCCGGATTGCTTCGGGTCCTAAATCAGGGTAAGCAACAATTTCGGCCTTCTTAATTCTTTTAGCTAAAAGGGCGCCTGCCCCCCCAGTGGCACCAAAATATACGGCCTTGAATT